>Ga0210110_1000591_pt1 | contig 11915 bp, 8 predicted proteins | sample China_Galinas_PW_2_FD_184865 | JGI IMG/M metagenome (GOLD analysis project Ga0210110, IMG submission 184865) | Wetland microbial communities from San Francisco Bay, California, USA, that impact long-term carbon sequestration - China_Galinas_PWB_D1... | ecosystem: Environmental > Aquatic > Marine... | reverse complement strand
GTCGCCCCCATCGACCTCCAGCGCTCCATCACCGGACGCTTCTCCAGCAAGCAGAACCAGCTCTACGACGTCCGCACCGTCCACCTCGACGTCATCGTCGCCTCGGACAAGCTCCCCCGCCTCTACGACGCGCTCTCCAAGGTCAACTTCATGACCGTTCTCGGCGTCGATATCAACGAGATCGACCCGTGGTCGGACCTGCGCGAGGGGTACTACTACGGCACGGACAACGTCGTCCGCGCAACCCTCACCATCGAGACGTTGTGGCTCCGCGACTGGACCGTCCCGCTCATGCCCGACGGCATCATCGCACGCCTCGGTGTGGTCAAGCCCGAACCGGACCAGGACGGCTGAGGAGAACGCCATGAAGGGAATCGGCTTCTTCGAGCAGAACATCGAGAAGATCGTGCTCGTCGTGATGGCGCTGGTCTTCCTCGCCGTGCTGGCGATGCAGTTCACCCTCCAGCCCAACCAGGTCGAGGTCGGCGGCCAGACGCTCCCGCCCGAGCGAGCTTTCAACCCCGTCGCGACCGAGGCCGAACGCCTCTCCAACGCCCTACTCCGCACCGACCCTCCCCTTCCCGAGGCGCCCGTGGCGAATATGGCCGAGGCGCTCGAAGCCGGGCTCGACACAGACGTCGCGCCACACGCCGAACTGCCGATCGCGCTCGGCCCGCGCGTCCCGTTGCGCCCGACCGAAGCCACCGTTGACGAGGGCTCGCTCTACGCCGAGTTGGTCGTTCCCGCCCCGACCGGGTTGATCGCCCACGCCTACGCCTCGACCCTCAACCCGGTCAGCGTCAAGCAGACGCCCGGGCTGGCCGCGCTCGTCCCCGCCTCCCAGCCCTTCGACAAGTCGTACGTCAGCGTCGAGGCGACCCTCGACGGTGAAGCGCTGGCCGAGGCCGCCGAGACCGACCCCGACGGCGACGAGGGACCGCTCCGCCCCTTCCCGCTGCACTGGCGCAGCGGGCTCACCGTGCTCGGTGTCCAGATCGAACGCCAACTGCACCTCCCCGACGGCACCTGGGGCGAGGCGCAGCCCGTCGCCCCCGCGCCCGGCGAGCCCGATCTGCTCGGGCGCGTGCTCAGCAAGGACATCAACGGACGCGAGCTCGCCCTCGCGGTGGACGACGCCTCGACCCTCGGCACGCAACTGCTCCGCCCCGACCCGCCGCCGGTCATCGCCGGCGAACGCTGGAAGCCGCCGGCGCTGTTCGAGGAGCGCAGCGTCGAGCTGACGCCCGAGCAGCGCGAGATCGAGCGCAACGTTGCCGAACTCGACAAGTTCGACGAACGCATCGAACGAATCCAGCAGCAGATCGAGGACCTCCAGCAGCGCCCGCAGCGAGACGACGACCCGCGCCGGTCGCCCGCGCCACGCCCCGGGTCCGGCGGGCGTGGCGGGGCGGGAGGACCGTCGCGTCAGCCCACCCAGACCACCAACCCCACCGAACGCAAGGCCCGCTCACTCCAGGCGCAGCTCGAGCGGTTCGGCGAGCAGCGCGAGCAGGTCCTCGCCACGCTCACCGACCTCGGCTGGAGCCCCAACGCGCCGGATGAAGAGGACGACGCGTGGCGCCTCGAGCCGATCGATCCGCTCACGCAGAACCCCGCGACCCCGCTCTGGGCGCACGACATGCGCGCCGACCCCGGTGCCGTCTACCGCTACCGCGCGCGCGTCGCCGTCAACAACCCCGCGTTCGGGCGCGGCGAGTTCATGGTCGAAGAGCAGAAGCAACTCGCCGACTCACCCGTCGTCTTCAGCGAATGGAGCGGATGGTCCGACCCCGTCGATGTGCTCGACGACGAGTACTACTTCATCACCAGCGCCACCGAGGGCGGCGGCATCGTGGACGAGCCCGCGGCATCGGTCGAGGTCTACCGCTTCTACTACGGGTACTGGCGCCGCGAATCCGTCCGCCTCGAACCAGGCGACGTCATCGCCACCGCCATCACCTTCCCCAACCCCGACGAGCTGCGCATCTACGACATCTCCGGCGTCGAGGTCGCCAGCAACGACGACCTGAACCCGCCGCCCGACCCATATCCCGATCCGCGGTCTAACCCGCGCGGCCTCCCGCAGCCACCCGGGCGCGGGTACCCGAATCCCCCGGGTGTGATCTCGCCGCCGACCGACCCGCGCAACCCCGGCTACACCGACCCGCGGTACCAGCAGCAACAGCAGCAACAACGGCAGCAGCCGAAGGAACCCGCGCTCAACCTGCCGTTCGAGCCCGGCCCGTCCGAGCTGCCCGTCGAGGTTGACGCCATCCTGCTCGACGTGGCGCTGTGGCCTTCCGCGGTCGACACCGGGCTGGAGGGTGTGCGGTCGGACGCCCACGAGGTCTTCCTGCGCGACACCGACGGACGGATTGTCTCCCGCCGCCCCGACCTCGAGCGCCAGACCAGCCTGTACCGGATGGTCTCGGCCTCGGCGCGGGAGGCCGAGCGGCGCGAGGGTGAGTGAATTTGGGCGGCCCCCGGCTTGACCGGAATGGGGTCCCCGCTAGCATCCCCTCGCCTCTGAACGGGGCGGCCTCGGGAACGCCCGGGGATGGCCGGGGGAGGGGGTGAACCCCGAGTTCGGCCGGGCTCTTTGACAACCGGATACGGACGAGTGTCGGCTCCGACGGGCCCAAGCCATGGGTGTGTCGGGGTCGGACATCGAGTCGATCTCGTAGCGTAGTAGGCGTAAATCGTTCTGGTGGCGGCCGGTCTCGACGACCGGTCGATGTGATCGAACCACCAAGGGCGCACGGCGGATGACTTGGCGTCGAGAGGCGATGAAGGACGTTGGAACCTGCGATAAGCCAGAGGGAGCCGGTAACCGGGCAATGATCTCTGGATCTCCGAATGGGGCAACCCGGCCCGCAAGGGTCATCGTGCACTGAATGCATAGGTGTACGAGGCGAACGTGGGGAACTGAAACATCTCAGTACCCATAGGAAAGGAAAGCAACAGCGACTCCGTGAGTAGCGGCGAGCGAAAGCGGACAAACCCGTGAAGCGTGAAGCGGCTGGAAAGCCGCACCGAAGAAGGTGAAAGTCCTGTAGCGTGGGATCGGGGGAGCCCAAGAGTAGGTCCGGGCTCGTGAAACCCGGATTGAAGATGGGGGGTCCACCCTCCAAGGCTAAGTACTCCTCGACGACCGATAGCGGATCAGTAAGGTGACTGAACGTTGACAAGCACCGCGATGAGCGGGGTGAAAGAGTACCTGAAACCGTGCGCTTACAAGCGGTCGGAGCCTCCCAACTTCGGTTGGGGGTGACGGCGTGCTTTTTGCATAATGAGCCCGCGAGTTAGCTTCAGCGGCGAGCCTAAGGACTACCGGTCCGGAGGCGGAGCGAAAGCGAGTCTGAACAGGGCGTTCAGTCGCTGGGGCTAGACGCGAAACCCGTGTGATCTACCCATGGCCAGTGTGAAGGGCGGGTAAAACCGCCTGGAGGCACGAACCCGTTGTCGTTGAAAAGACATGGGATGAGCTGTGGGGAGGGGTTAAAGTCCAATCAAACCGGGAGATAGCTCGTTCTCGCCGAAATAACTTTAGGGTTAGCCTCAGGTATAGCCACTGGGGGTAGAGCGACTGGATGGGTGGTGGGCCCTACCCGGGTACCCCATCCAACCAAACTCCGAATACCATTGGTGTCAGCCTGGGAGATAGACCGCGAGTGAAAATATCCGCGGTCAAAAGGAAAACAATCCAGACCGCCGGCTAAGGCCCCGGATCAATGCTCAGTTCTTAAGGAAGTCAGATTGCCGTGACAGCCAGGATGTTGGCTTAGAAGCAGCCATCATTTAAAGAGTGCGTAATAGCTCACTGGTCGAGGAGTCTGGCGCCGATAATGATCGGGAATAAGCATTGTGCCGAAGCCGCGGACGCGAAAGCGTGGTAGGCGAGCGTACCTGTCGGCGTTGAAGCCGTCCCGGAAGGGTCGGTGGAGCGTCAGGTAGTGAAGATGCGGGCTTAAGTAACGATAATGCAGGTGAGAATCCTGCACGCCGAAAGCCCAAGGTTTCCTGGGGAAGGTACATCCGCCCAGGGTTAGTCGGGACCTAAGGCGAGGCCGAAAGGCGTAGTCGATGGACGGCAGGTTAATATTCCTGCACCTCCGTGGCGATCGATCCGTGTTGCGGATTCCCCCGCTCAACCAGGCTGCTGGACATGCCGAGGCCTTCGGGCCGTGGTTGGGGTCGGGAGTTCCTAGAAAAGACACGGTGGCAAAGCGGAGCCCGTACCAAAACTGACACAGGTGGGCGAGGCGAAAAGCCTCAGGCGCTCGAGAGAACGGTCGTGAAGGAACTAGGCAAATTCACCCCGTACGTTCGCAAGAAGGGGGCCCTCCAGTTCGGCTGAGGGCGCAGAGAAAAGGCTCTGGGAACTGTTTACCAAAAACACAGCACTGTGCGAACTCGCAAGAGGATGTATACAGTGTGACGCTTGCCCAATGCCGGAATGTCACGGAAGCGGGTTAGCTTCGGCGAAGCTCGTAACCTAAGCACCGGTCAATGGCGGCCGTAACTATGACGGTCCTAAGGTAGCGAAATTCCTTGTCGGGTAAGTTCCGACGCGCATGAATAGTGTAATCACTGGAGCACTGTCTCCACGACCGACTCGGTGAAATAGTAGTGGCGGTGAAGATGCCGCCTACCCGCAGCAAGACGGAAAGACCCCGTGAACCTTTACTGCAGGCTGCTATTGGTCATGTGCATACGATGCGTAGGATAGGTGGGAGGCTTTGAACCCCGGGTTTCGGTCCGGGGGGAGCCACTGGTGAAATACCACCCTTTGTACGTGCGTGGCCTAACCCCGATTCCCGTGAAACCGGGCGGGGGACAGTGGCTGCCGGGCAGTTTGACTGGGGCGGTCTCCTCCTAAAGTGTAACGGAGGAGCGCAAAGGTCGGCTCAGCGCGGATGGAAACCGCGTGGCAGAGTGTAAGAGCACAAGCCGGCTTTACTGTGAGACCGACGGGTCGAACAGTCTGGAAACAGGGCTCTAGTGATCCTGCGATCCCGTGTGGAAGGGTCGTAGCTCAACGGATAAAAGGTACTCCGGGGATAACAGGCTTATCGCTCCCGAGCGTCCATAGCGGCGGAGCGGTTTGGCACCTCGATGTCGGCTCATCGCATCCTGGGGCTGTAGGTGGTCCCAAGGGTTGGGCTGTTCGCCCATTAAAGCGGTACGCGAGCTGGGTTCAGACCGGCGCGAGCCAGGTCGGTCCCTATCTGCTGTGGGCGCCCCAGACTTGAGAGGAGTCAACCCTAGTACGAGAGGACTGGGTTGGACCGACCCCTGGTGATCCTGTTGCGCCGCCAGGCGCACCGCAGGGTAGCTACGTCGGGCAGGGATAACCGCTGAAAGCATCTAAGCGGGAAGCCCCCCTCGAGATCAGGTCTGGTTGCCTTGTGCGAGAGACCCCTGGTAGACGACCAGGTTGATAGGCCGCAGGTGTAATGGCAGAAATGTCGTCAGCCGAGCGGTACTAACGGTCGAAGGTTCGATCGCATCGACCGGCCGCCGCGCCGGTCACCAAACGCAGGTTGCGTGACGATCACGCACTACCGCGTTACGAGTTTGACTGTCTTCGCGTTCCGACGCGAGACGCTCGTCCGAATCCGAATTCCCCTCCGCGGTGCGCGACAGCGCCCCGCGGGGTTTTCGGTGACCACAGGTCCGGGGCAACACCTGTTCCCATTCCGAACACAGCAGTTAAGCCCGGGCCGCCGATGATACTGCTCAGCGGGAAAGTAGGTCGTCGCCGGAGTTAGCCCCGCTCAGGTAAACCTGGGCGGGGCTTTTTTCATGCGCCCGCCGACTCCGTCGATGCGGACCGGGACATTCTCCACCAAGCTATGATCGCCGCGCAGGAGGCCCACCATGACCCAGACCGCCGACGACACCCCTCGCCTCTACGACCACGGCGGCGACGAACTCATGCGCTCCGAGCAGTTCCCCGACCGCATCAGCCTCCTCCCCGGCTCGGCCGCCCGCGTCAACGCCGGCGAACGCATCCGCATCCCCTGGGGGCAGGACATGCTCCGCGACGTGCTCGACGGGCGCTACCGGGCCGTCGTCTGCGGCGTCAACGACGAGGACAACGCCCACGGCATCGTCGCCCAGCTCGTCTCACTCGTGACCACCAGCCAGTGGTCGGCGGCCAGCGTCACCAGCTTCGCCCGCATGTTCCACGAGTCGGTCTCGATCCACGCCCGGCACGACCGCGAGCCGTACGTGCTCAAGTACGACCTCGACAGCGTCATGGTCCTCGCGCTGCTCCGCCCGCAGGGCAAGGACCACTTCGCCCTCGACGACCTCGCCCGCGGGTTTCAGACCGTCGTCAAGATGCTCCAGGGGCGGCGCGAGCGTCTGCCCGTCGCCAGCGTCTCGTTCCTCGGCGCGCGCTCCAACCGCCTCATCGGCCCCGACGGCGAAGAGCCCAGCTTCGAGACCGTCCTCCGCACCATGTACGACGCCGGGTTCCGCGGCGACGTCTACCCGAGCCCGAAGATGTGGCGGAACGCCGACGTCGGCGTCTTCCCGCGCTACCCTTTCCCCGAGGGGCTCGAACGCATGCGCGAGGGCAGCAGCTGAGAAGAGGGCCCGGGGGCCCGGGCCTTCGGCCTTGGTGTCGGAACGGGGTCCCGGCCCGATGAATGCGGCGGGCGTCGCCCCGACGAGGCCGCTCAAGATCGGGAGCATCTGGGCGCTGATCTCCTCGGTCGTCGTCCTGGCCGTGGCCGGTATCTTCGTTCTCATCTTCCCGCGCATGCCGTTCGAGGAGGAGGTGCTCGTGACCTCGCTGCTCGTGGCCGGGTACAGCGTGCTCGGCCTGGCCGCCGCGGTCGCGATCAACAACGGACGTCTCCGCGGCGTGCTCTGGTCGGCGCTCGGGCTGCTCGGCCTCAGCCTCCTGATCTGGTTGGTGCTGATCTGGGTCGATCTGAGCTGGCGAGTCGAGCAGAACGCCCTCCGCGGCGGCGGGACGCTGACGCTCGCGGGCGGGGCGCTGCTCCACGCCGGGCTGGTCGCGCAGATGAGGTTGACGTCGATCCGCGCCGACACGATGCGATGGGGATCGGTCGCGTGCTCGTCCGTCGTCGCGATCGCGATCATCGCGATGCTCTGGGAGATCGCGGACGACGAGGAGTGGTACGTGCGCGGCATCGGCGTCTTCGTCATCCTCGCCGCCCTGGGCACCCTGCTCATGCTCGCCTTCGCACGCCTCGACCGCATCGCCCGCGAGAACCTCGATGACACGCCGATCGGCGCGCGTGTCGACGTCGCGATCGAGTGCCCGCGTTGCGGTGCGGGCCAGCACGTCCGCTCCGGCACCGAGGCACGCTGCGGGTCATGCCGCCTGAGGATCAAGGTGGAGGTCGAGGAGCCCCGATGCCGGTGCGGCTACCTGCTCCTCGGCTTGGCCTCCGAGGTCTGCCCCGAATGCGGGCGCGCCATCGACGAGAACGACCGCTGGGCGGCTGATGGCTGGAGAGACGCGCCGTGACCGGCCGAATCCGTGCCGAACTCGTGCTCATCTGGGTCGCGCTGGGGATCGTCTGTGCATTCGGAGTGTTCGGCGCGTTCGTCCTGTTCCTGCCGAGCCTCGGACCGGACGATGCGACTCATTTCGCCGCGCTCACGGCGGCCTTCCTCACGCTGTTCGGCCTCGCCGCGGCCCGCGCGTCCCGTCCCGGCTGGCTCGGGCGGACGCTCCCGGTGGCCGCGATCGTGTTCATGGCAATCGGCATGCTCGGGGTGACCCTCTTCGATTACCTCAGCTGGACGTGGGAGTACTTCACGTTCTTCATGACTCTCGCGATCGGGTGCATCTGGCTCGGCATGACCTGCCTCTACGCCGTCCTGCTGACGTCCCTCTCGGCCGACTCTGCGCTCGCCCGCATCACCAAGTGGACCGGGTTGCTCTGTGCCGTCGCGGCGTGCGTCATCGTCGTCGGCCTCCGCTGGACCAACCTCGATCTCACGCCGGACTCGGGGCTCGGACGGTCGCTCGGGATCGTCCTCATCATCGGTATCATCGCGACGGCCGCCACCGCGGCGCTCTCCGCGCTCGGCGGCGCCGCCTCGCCCGAGTCCGAGCTCGGTGAACGGCCCAAAGCCACGGTCATCTGCCCGCGCTGCGGGGGCGAACTGACCGCCACGAGCGGACGCGAAGAACACTGCCCGTCGTGCCGGCTGCGCGTCACGCTCGAGATCGAGGAGCCGCGTTGCGCCTGCGGCTACCTGCTGCTCGGGCTGACGGCCGAGGTCTGCCCCGAATGCGGGCGCGCTATCGACGAGAACGACCGCTGGAGCGGTGGGGGAGGCAAACCGTGAACGTCACCGCGATGATCGATCGCATGGAGCACTTCCCCGCCGCGGCACGCTGGATCTGCGCGGGGCTGAACGCCGCCGACGCGCGCTGGCGCCCCGACGCGACGCGCTGGTCGGTCGTCGAGATCGTCGCGCACCTCGCCGATGAGGAGGGCGAGGACTTCCGCGCCCGCGTCGCCTCGACGCTGGAGGACCCGACGCGCCCGTGGCCGCCCATCGACCCCGAGGGCTGGGCGGTGTCGCGCCGCTACCGCGAACGCGACGTCGGGGAAGAACTCGATCGCTTCGAGCGCGAGCGCGCCGAATCGGTCTCGTGGCTCCGCCTGCTGCGCGACCCCGACTGGTCGCTCGCCTACCGGCACCCAAAGGTCGGCCCGATCACCGCCGGCGACGTGATGGCGAGCTGGTGCGCCCACGACGCACTGCACCTCCGCCAGATCGCCAAGCGCCTGTACGAGCTGGCCAACCGCGACGCCGACGCCTTCGACACCGCCTACGCGGGGCAGTGGGGGTCCTGATGGACGAGCAGACCCACATCGTGCGCGACGGGTACGACCGCCTTGCTCCCACCTTCTCACCCTCGTGCTTCGGCACGCCGGACGAGACCTACCACCCCTGGCTCGAATCGGTGACCGCCGGGCTCGAACGAGGCTCGCGCGTCCTCGACCTCGGCTGCGGCAACGGGCGACCGGCCGCCGCCTGGCTCGCGCAGCACGGCTTCCGCGTCATCGGCGTGGACGTCTCGCCCGCGCAGCTCCGCCTCGCCCGCGCCGCCGTCCCTGAAGCCGAGTTCGTCGAGGGCGACCTCGCCGCCGTCACCTTCGAGCCCGCCTCGTTCGACGCGGCCGTCGCCTTCTACTCGATTATCCATGTCCCTCTCGCCATGCAACCCGAGCTGTTCGCCCGTATCGCCGGCTGGCTCCGCCCATCCGGACGCTTCGCGACCACGCTCGGGCACGAGTCATGGACCGGCGTCGAGCACGACTGGCTCGGGGTCGAGGGGGTCACCATGCGCTGGAGCCATGCCGACGCGGGCACCTACCGCCGCTGGCTCGAAGACGCCGGGCTCGAGGTTCTCGAGCAGGGCTTCGTGCCCGAGGGCGACGGAGGGCACGAACTCTTCCTCGCCCGACGCCCCGCCTGATCAACGCGGGCATGGGGTAGACCGGCGAACGCGAGCATGACCGCGGCGAACGAAGAAACGACCCGCACATGGCGGGTCGCGAAGGTCGTCGATCTATCCCGGTGAATCAGCGGCGGCGCCGAGCCAGCCCCAGCACGCCGAGCACCAGCACCGACGCGGGCGTCGGGATGAAGAACGCGTCCGAGCCGAACTCGATACGCACGCCGTTGTCTGTCAGTATCCCGAGGTTGGCGATCGCCTGATCGAGCGTGACGGTGATGATGATCTCGTCCTGGACCGCGCCCAGACCGCCCAGTGAAACGAGGATCGGATCGGCAACGAGACCGGCCTGCGGGCCGTCGGTGCCGACCGGGCCGTCGAGGTTCGCACCGGGGAACATCATGGTGCCCGCGGTCACCGTGCTGACCATGTTCCACAGCAGCCCGGTGCCGTCCATGTTGCCGTAGCCCCACTCGCCCGAAACGTCGGTGCCCGCACCGTACGAGCCGGTGTCGAAGTTGAGCGACATGCTCGTCGGCCCGATCACCACGCTTCCCCCGGTGATCATCGGATCCCCGACGTTGAGTCCGGGCATCCCGGCGTCCCAGGAGACAGCGGTGAGCAACTGATCCGCGCTGGTGAAGCCCATCGGCACGCCGGTCGATGTGTTCTGCAGACGGATCTCCACCGTCGTCGGGTTGATCAGCGAGAACTCGGCCTCGGCCGAGAGCCCCGACACATCGGTGAACGTGAATAGTTGTCCCTGCGCCGAAACAGCCATAGCCCCTGACGCAATCAAACCCAACACGATTGAACGTCCCATGATGATCTCTCTTCCCGTTGGCGCGCTCCGCAAACGCGGGTCATGCCTCCTCGCAAATGAGGATACAAGGGTCTCAGAGTGGATCCAAGTGTTTTTTGAAACAGCCGACCCGGCATTGAGCTGATGGCAATCTGGGGTGTTTAGCATGAACTTTCTATGCCGAATCGATCACCCCCGCGCCAGCGATGCCCACTTCGAACATCCTGTAACTGATCGACTTACGCGACGCTGATATGACGGAATCGAGCCCAAGCCCCGACCCGGCGGGTCACGCCGGGCCACGCGGGTCGCCCCCGTGCCGGGCTCGGGTCGGTGTCGCACGCCGCCGCCCCACGGTCCCGTCCCCGCCGGCGTGGGTCAGGGCTCGCCCCAGCGCTGGGCGATCGGCACCCGCCGCCCCTGCCCGAAGGCCACGCCCGTCACCTTGATCCCGGTGGCCATCTGCTTGCGCTTGTACTCGTTGACGTCGATGAGCCGGGCGATCCGGCGCACGACCGGCTCGTCGAACCCGGTCTCGCCGACGATGGTCGCGACGCTCTGGTGCCGCTCGACCCGCCGTTCGACGATCTCGTCGAGCACGTCGTATGGAGGTAGCGAGTCGGTGTCGAGCTGGTCGGGCGCCAGCTCGGCACTGGGCGGCTTGTCGATGGTGCGCTCGGGGATGGGCGCCGAGGCGAACCCGCACGCCGCGTGGTTCGCGTTGATCCACCTCGCCAGCCTGTACACCAGCGTCTTGGTCACGTCGCTGAGCACCGCCAGCCCGCCGTTCATGTCGCCGTACAGCGTGCAGTACCCGACGGCCACCTCGCTCTTGTTCCCCGTCGTCAGCACGATCGCGCCCGAGCGGTTCGACAGCGCCATCAGCACCGACCCGCGCACCCGCGACTGGAGGTTCTCCTCGGCCAGGTCCGGCAGCGCAGCGCCCAGCACCGCGTGACCCAGCCCCTCGAACAGCGGGTCGATCGCGCCGCGGAACCCGTCGAACGGCGCCGCGATCGGCACCACGGGGCATGCGATCCCGAGCCGGCGTGCCAGGTCGAGCGCGTCGTCGATCGAATGCTGCGATGAGTACTTGCCCGGCATCGCGACGCCGGTGACATGATCCGCCCCGAGCGCCGCGACGCCGACCGCCGCCGTCACCGCCGAGTCGATCCCGCCGCTCAGCCCGACGATCGCGTCGCCGAAGCCGGTCTTGCGCATGTAGTCGCCCACGCCGAGCACCAGCGCCCGGAACACCAGCTCCTCGCCCGGCGCCGTCAGCCGCGGGTCGGCGCACCCGTTCGGGCCGACCGGCGCCATCGGGACGTCCGCGACCAGCAGGTGCTCGACGAAGCCCGGGGCCGCCGCCACCAGCGTCCCGCCCGGCGCGTGCACCGTCGAGTGCCCCTCGAAGACGAGGTCGTCGTTGCCGCCGATCTGGTTGACCGACGCGACCGCGACGGAATGCTCGCGCGCATGACGCGTCAAGAGCTCGTGGTGCCGCTTGCCCTTGTGCAGCACGAACGGGCTGGCCGAGGGCGCGACTACGACCCGTGCGCCCGCCTCCACCAGCTCGCGAACCGGGTCGGGCGCGTCGAGGTACCGCGAGCTGAACCCCGCGTCCTCGCCCTTCCACAGGTCCTCGCAGATCGCCAG
>Ga0210110_1000590_pt1 | contig 11919 bp, 10 predicted proteins | sample China_Galinas_PW_2_FD_184865 | JGI IMG/M metagenome (GOLD analysis project Ga0210110, IMG submission 184865) | Wetland microbial communities from San Francisco Bay, California, USA, that impact long-term carbon sequestration - China_Galinas_PWB_D1... | ecosystem: Environmental > Aquatic > Marine... | reverse complement strand
GGGTGCGCCACTACAGCATCCGGACCGAAGACGCCTACGTGTGGAACCTAGAAACGACAGTTGACCGCTTCGTGTGGCTGGCAAGCAATCGGTTTTCACCCAGATTCGGACAAATCGGAGGCTCACCCGCCTGGTGAGGGCCGCTACGACCACCAGGGCACGCCCCGCGCGGCGTCTGGCTGCGTTACAGCTCGTTGCAATAGGTCAACTATTACTCCGGGCATCCCGCCCTGCGCCCTGCGGGCCAGCTATCGCTGTTCAAATCGCTCCCGGCGATTTAGTCCGCATCGTTGTGCCTTGCCCTGCACCCCCGCAAACGCACACTACACCCCGTCCAACTGAGGATTCTAGGTTGAAGAGGCCCAAAAAGCTCCCCCTCCCAGCCTCCCCCGCGTGCGGGGAAGGGGTCCAGGCCCTCGTTCAGGGCCTGCTGAATCGCGTCTCCCAGCCTCCCCCGCGTGCGGGGGAGGGGTGAAAAGCAAAGAGGAGATCGGCTGCCAAGCACCGTTTTCCATTTCAGCAACCGGGAACCTGGCGCTTGTCCACTAGCAGGCCGCTTCCGGCTTCGTAGCTCACCGTTCGCGATTTCGGGATATTCACTGCGTGCAACGGGCTCTAACGCGTGACAGCCGTCAGCCCACAGGCGGACTCTCCACCGGCTGCCCGCTCCGCCGGCGTCGCCATGCCAGCAGTCGTCGAGTAAGGAGTAGGGCGCCCAGAAGGACCGCCACCAGCAAGGTCAGGGCCGAAGCGGGAACGGGGCTGGTGCCGAGGTAGCCGATGGAGCCGGCCAGCAGCGCGACAGCGAGCAGCAGGAGCCCGATCACCGCGGCGCGCGAGACAGGGTGGGGGACGGCCAGGGCGATGATGCCGGCCCACACCAGCAGCACGCCGCCCAGGCTCAGCCACAGCCCGACTCGGCTGGCTTCGGCCGCCACGTAGCCGATGGTAAAGGAGGCGTCCTCCGCGGCCTGGTTGGCGTAGAGCTTCTCGAAGGCATAGTGGATGCCTTGCGTGGGGACCTGGATGCGCAAGGGTTGGCCGGCCTGGGCCTGTGCATCTTCGCCGGCGCCGACCAGCTGGGCGACGGCCTGGCGGGGGTTGGTCCACTGCCCGCCCAGGATCATGTTCATGGTGCTGGTCGGCTTGCGATAGCTGAACCGCGTGGGCAGAAAGACATCCCAGCGGCTGCGGGTCACGACCATGTCCGGTCTCGGCAGACGGTCAGAGATGCTGCCGTAGAATCCCATCTTATCCAGTCGGGTCGTGTAGACCAGCTCGACCGGGAAGCCGTTCACCGAGTTGATCATCTTCAGCAGCAGCGCCTGAGACCCCTCGGCCGTCTCGTTGCTGGCATGGGCCGGCTTCTCCGGCTTGCCGTCCACGAACGCCGACCAAACGTCCCAGCCTTGGGGCAGCTCCAGCCTGAGGAACTGGCGGCGGCTGTTGCGCACGGTGAACTGCGCGGTGGTCACCGCCAGGCCATCGGGCGTGTAGAGGGTGCGGTAGTGGGCCTGCTCGATGGCGGCTGTCTGCACGTCGATCTCTTTGTGGCGCGTGATCTCGAGCGTGAGCCGGAAGGGCGGCTGGGCATGCACGTATTTGTACGCCAGCAGGATGGGATTGGTGGTCTTGAGCACCAGCTGGCGGGGCAGCTCGTTGATGTCCACGCTCGAGAGCTGCTCCGCGACGCCTGGCTGTACCTCCACGGCCGTCAACGCTTCCACCGCGATGCGGCCGTGCTCCACCTCCGCGTCCGCCACCGAGAGAGTGGGCACAGGCGCCTCGGCCTCGCTGTCCACCATGATGCGCTCGTAGCTCACCTCGATGCGAAACTGGCCTTCCATCTCCTGGGTGAAGGCGAGGTCGATGTAGGGTGCCTGCTCGTCTTGATGGACCTGGTGGGTGCGAAGCGACGGTCCGGTTACCCCCAGCACGTTGACGTTGGGCGGCAGTAACAGTCGCAACGCCATGATGGAGCCGGATTTCACGTCGGTCTGTATCGTCGCAGACCCTTTCAGGGTCACCTCGCCAATGGAGATCAGGGTGTCCACCTGGGCATCGAAGATCCCCTGCTTGCGCTCGGGCGCCACGGGCCTGACCCTCAGCTGCGCCGCGGGGTCGATGTACTTGTAGGTGTGCGCAACGGTCATCGCGAGGCGGTTGCGCACAAAGGCGGGCAGCTGGTTCTCGCCCACCCGTGACACCTGTTGTTCGGCGGTCGGCTCCAGGGTCAGATCCTGGCCCGCAAGCAGGGCCACCATGCCTCGCTGCCGGTGCACATCGAGCGCCCGCATCAAGGGCACGGAGACGGGCTGCTCCATCTGCTTGGCGGACCCCAGCAGACGTTCGTAGAAGACCTCCAGGACGAAGTCGCCTTTCACGGCGCGATCGAGAAACACGCTGATCTTCTTCAGGCCCCCTTCCAGGGGCTCGACCGCCCAGTCCGACACATCACCGCTGGGGGCCGAGATGCGGCTCACCTGTGCCTCGGCCGGCAGGGTCAGCGCCAGGGTGCTGGTCTCGCCATGGCTGATCTCGTAGGCGACTATGCCCTGGACGTGGAGCACGCCCTCCTCGGCATGGACGGCGTGATAGACACTGGCATTGGCGCGCACGCGGGCCTTCAGGTCCTCGGGCACGGCGTCCACCCAGGAGAAGACCAGCTGGTCGCTCATCGGCACGAGAAGGGTCGACTCGGTGCGCCCGTCCAGCTCCTTGTTCACGACGTTGGCATGGGGTGACACCTTGAGTTCCTTGCGCCCGGGCAGGGAGAGCTTGAACCGGGAGATGGGTACCCGCGGTATCTGCACGGTGGCCTGCGGAGGGCCTTTTTGCTCCAGTACCGGTGTCTGAAACCGGACCTCGACCTCGTGGCTGCCTCGCCCCTGGATCAGGGTGGCGAAGTGCCCTTTCTCGTTCAGCACAGTCGCAGGCTTACCATCGACGAAGATGTCGCTCAAGGTGGCGTTGTCCGGCATCAGCGGCAAGGTGATCAGCTCGCCGCTGAAGGCCTCCACGCCGTAATCTGCCTGCCAGACCAGCGCCTTGTCTTCCAGCTTGCCGCTGTAGGTCGCGCGGCTCAGGACGTAGGGCCGTTTGCTCGGCGCGCGCCAGGTCACCAGGATCGACGAGGTGGTCGGCACACTTGCGCTCGCGTGGGTGACGTCAGTCTCTTCCGTCTCGGTGGTCTCCAGGTCCGCGGCGGGCACCACGGCCAGGTCCAGGCGTCGTCCCGGCATCTCCAGACCGAATTGGGTCGCGGCAGCGCGAGGCACCGGGACGGGCAATACAAAGCCGGCATCGGAGCGCTGGGCATTCAGGCCGTAGGCCAGCTGCATCTGCACCGTGCCCGCCTTGTTGGTGCTCCAGGAAAGCCCGTCCGGACCCTGAACCAGCGGCACCGATTTGCCGTTCACCCTGGCCAGGGTCAGCGCCGCGCCGGGCGGGAGGATGGGCACCAGGGTCCATTCATCCTCGAAGGTCTGGACCTCGAGCCGGACCGTCACCTTTGCGGTGACGCGGTCGTCTTTGTCGGTGACCTTGACCTGCACATCCGAGCCGCCGATGGCGTAGGCTGCCGGGGCAGGGCGGGGCGCCTTTTCACTGGCCTTGAGCATGGCGGTGTAGGCGGGCAGCGGCACGCGCACCTCACCCTTGCCGGCGTCCGACGGTGGCTGCTCACCGAGAACGGCAAGCGGGAGAAGCAGCAGGAACCACAGCTTTTTCATGAAAATGCTCCCAGGTATCGCTTACTGCGCGACCGACAACAATCTTCGGTGGGCGGCATAGCGCAGCGAATCCGCCAGGAGGCTGCGCCCAATCGCATCCCCAACGACAGGCGAGCCCAACATCGCCAGATACTCCCCCACCATGGCCACATCGTTCTGCAGCTCCGGGTCCATCGACCAGCCGGCGATCTCGTAGCGCATGCCGTACAGCAGATCACGCACCCGGGTCAGTAGCGCAACCGCTTGTTGGGGATTACCGCTGGCCAGCCAGTGGCCGGCCTGTCTGGCCGAGACGGCGAGCTCCATGGCGAGCCGGTTTTTCAACACCCGGAGTTCAAGCGGTCCGGGATCGCGTTGCCCTTCGTCCAGGTTGAGCCGGGTCCGCGCGACGCCGTTGCGCAGAAATACCAGATCCTTGTAACGCACCTGGGCATCGGCGATGAGACCGGGCCGCTCCGCCACCACATCCAGCAAGACCACGTGATTGTCGTCGGCGAAGAAGCTGGGGATGACGATCTGGATGCCTTCCTCATCCTCGCCCCGGTCGGCCTTGAGGCCGAGATTGCGCGCCATGCGCTGGTCGATGCTCTTCTCGGCCTGGCGAACGCGTTGTGTCTGGGCGGTATCCAGACGCCGGGAGCCCAGCACCTGGATCAGCTTCACCTGGGGTGCGAGGCGGATGCGTAGTCGCACCGCCCGGGCCACCACCCGGCTCACCGCGCTCAGCTCCCGTTGGACCAGGTCCGCCGCCTCGTTGGGCCCGCGCAGGATGCGGCGGTTTCCCTGGCCGGCGCGCACCAGCCGGTCGATCTCGTCCAGGTTGGCTGCGTCCCCGAGGGCGGCCACGCTGAGCGGGACGCCCTCCAGGGCGCCTCGATGGGCGAAGCCCTCCAGTGCCGGCAATTGCGCGCCCAGGGGGGAGGCCGTGACAAGAAGGATCACGCGGGTGCCCAGGGTCGCGGTCGGATCATCACCGGCCTGCACGGTGGACTTGGCGAGGGTGAGGGCCTGCATCAGGTCGAGTGTCTGCTTGTCGGTCGGCGTCTCCTCGCCGAACAGCGCCTTCATGGCCAACCGGATGGGGCCGTTGCGAAACGACTGCGGCGGCACCAGCAAGGCCCCCGGGCGTCCGGCGACCGTGATGGAGAAATGGTCCCCCGGCTGACGCGCCTCCTGCAAGGCGCTCACCAGCGCGCGGATGCCGGCTCCGGTGTCGTCCGCCGCCAGCCCGCGCAGGTCCAGCACCAGACCCAGGTTCATGGCGGATCGAAGGCCCCCTTGGCGGGGAGTGCCTTTGAGCCCCACCTGCACGCGCAGCCGTGTCGGACCCTGAATCGCGGCCTGATCGGCGTCCAGATACAGCGCGAGGGCGGCGTTTCTCGGCGGGTCGAAGGGCTGCCAGCTCTGGTGCGCGGCCTTCTCCAGGCGCAGGTCGCCGCCGATCCCACGGCGGTCCCATCGGCTCAAGCGCGTCTGGAGAAGCCGCATCGCCGGATCGCCAGGGACATAGGTGTTGGCCCAGTAGCCCGTCGGCTCCTGGAAGTGCAGGCCTTCCAGCGCGGTGCTCTGCGCCAGATACCGGCGTGCCGCCTGCCGGGCCTTGTCCAGGTCCAGGGGGGCCGGCAGGGGTCTGCCGCCGGCTGTCCCGGGCGACGGTTGTTGCAGTCGATCGTCCCCTACCAGGGAGCGGTGAGGTTGTTCTTTGGCCGCCTGGCTTTGCGGGCCTGACTCGGCGGCGGCTTCGCTCTTGGTCAGCGCCCTTCGCCGGTTGTCCGCCTTGTCCCGAGAGACAGGCTTTTGCGGCGCAACGGCCGGCCGCGCCCGGCTCGGAGCGACTCTGGAAAACCGGCTCCCTGCGATCTCCTCGCGTTCCCTGCTGCGCGGCATTTCTGCCGGCAGGCCTGGTGCGATGGGCTGCTCGAAGACCTCGTCGTTGAGAACCGCTTCCTCGGAGACCTCGCCCGCAACACGCCTCTCATACTTCCCCACTTGCCCCGTCTCGGATCGAACCTGGCCCAGGCTGCCGAAGAAACCTTCGCGACCGCGCTCGCCCCGTGCAGGTGCCTCTGAGAGGAGCAAACCGGAATGGTTCGTCGGAGCCTTCCCTCCCCGGGTGACGTAGGAGGTGTCTTCGTCCCGTCCGTCGTTGGAGCGAGCGATCACCGCGCCTCCGTCGCCGCGGGCAAGCGGCGCCATCGGGAATGCGGGGAGAGGGCTTTTCCCGGTGTAGGTCGGCGCCTCATCGGGGGGCTCCACCTTCTTCTCCCCCGCCTGCCGCTCCCAGTCCTGCTCTAGCTTCGCCTTGCCTCTGGGCGCATTCTGCGCAAGCCCATCCGCCGGCTCGGCGGATGGAAGGGGCTCCGCTTCGGCAGGCTTCGTGGAGGGGCGGTACGTCCGCTCTTCTTGATCGGCCCCTTTGCTGGCGCGTTTCTGTTCGTTTCCAGCGGCGAGCCAGCCTTGTGCCGCCGACTGATCGGCCTCGACAGTGGATTGGAATCCCTGGGGTTCGGCGATCTCCGATGCCGGTCCCACGGGTGCAGCGGCCGGCGGCGTCTCCGGCGACCCGGTGGCTGTCAGCGTCTCTGATTCAGGAACGCCCGCCCACTCAGGTGCAAGGTCCTGCCGATAGCTGTCCTCGGCGAAGCCAAACCCAACAGGTCTTGTTTCCGGCAAAGGCAGCGTGTGCTGAAGCAAGGTCCCAGCAGCGAGGATGACAACGACCGCTGCCAGCCCTAGCGCCCAGCTGGGTTTCAAAGGTGGGCGTCTCCGGCTCTGTCTACCTGGGTCCATCGCCACCTCCTGGAGAAATGGCCAAAGATCTGGTGTTTCGACTCGAGCTATCTTAATGCATTGTAGCTAGGAGCCTGTCGGGCCGGATGGGGTCGGACCAAGTTAACATGTTGAATAAGCGATAAAAACAACTGGATAGCGGCCTGAAATCCGGCTTAGAAGCCCCATTTCCCGGCGAAAACGTGCGTTTAAGGACAGGACCCAATGGTTGCTAGTCCGGCTCCTCGGCGTGATCCTGACCACGACCACGCCGCTCTTCACCGCCGTGGCCATCGTGCGCGATCCCTTCGTCCTGGGCCTCACCTCCTTGTCCCTGCAAGATCCCGGATCTGCCCTGCCCGGGGCTGCTCGCCTCTGGCGTACTACTGCGCGTAAGCGAAGCGAGGCGAGGCGAGGAGCGAGGGCGAGCTCTCGTTTCGTAGCATGCCATTAGGCGATAGACCCCGTTCCGGCGTCTTATCCCGAGCGTCTCGCCGACTCGAAATCGCTGAAACGGCTACCGCAGTGGTAAGTTGCGCACCCTCGCTTTACGCACGTCAACGGTGAGAATCGCGCCCTCCTCCAGGTGCTGCCAGTGCCGGAGCAACGCGTCGATGAGCGTCGGGCCGAGGATGTTCGGCGAGAGACCCTGGTCGCGAATCTGGACCACACTCGGACCCTCTGCTCTGCTCTCGTCGCCGCCAAGATCGCGCTGAAGTCCAGGTCATTCGTCAGAACGCAGTAGGAAATAGTGGACACTCACCATCCGCAGCCTCCGCGGCCTGACAGTCGCACCGTCCAGACCAAGAAAGGATCAAAGGATCAGGACAGGCATCTATCGGTTCCACTGCATCTCTCGCTACGTGCGCCGCGCCTTCCTGTGTGGCGAAAATGCACTCACCGGCCGCTTCTTCGAGCATCGGCGTGGCTGGAACGAGGAACGCCTGCTGGAGCTGGGGCAGGTATCCGAGATCGAAGTCTGTTCCTATGCGGTACTCCAGAAACACACCCACCTCGTGCTGCACGTAGATCAGCCGCTGGCCGAGTCATGGTCGACGAAGGAGGTGGTCGAGCGTTGGCATCAGCTGTTCGGCGCTACGATCCTGTCGGAGCGGTATCTTCGAGAGGACGAGCTGCTCGAAGTGGAGCAGACAGAGCTGGAGGGCTTGGTCGAGACCTGGCGCGAGCGGCTCACCTCGGTGAGCTGGCTCTTGACACACCGCGCAGCTCAACGAGCAGATCGCCCGCAAGGCCAACGAGGAGGACCACTGCACCGGGCACTTCTGGGAAGGGCGGTTCCGGTACTCCGTCCAGGCGATCATCGCGGATGCAGCCATTATCACCTGGACGGAGTACTCCTCCCAAGCCCTGCTCGACGAGAGCGCGGTGCTTGCCTGCCTCGCCTACGTGGACCTCAACCCCGTACGCGCCGCCATCGCCGAGACGCCCGAGGACTCCGACTACACCTCCATCCAGTGGCGCATCCGCACCCTACAGGCCGCGTCCGAGCCTTCGCCTGATGGCGAAAACGCCGAGCCAGACATCGCACCGGCTCCCAACCCAGCCACCCGAGCTATACCCCTTCGTAGGCGGTGTCCGAGAAGGCATGCCCGAGGGGCTGCCGTTCCACCTCGCCGACTACCTGGACCTGGTCAATTTTGGACCGGTCGGGCGGTGCGCGCCGACAAACGCGGGGCCATCGCCGAGGATCTGCCGCCGATCTTAGAGCGCATCGGCATCACCCCAGCGGCCTGGCTGCAGCTGGCCAAGGACTCCGAGACCCACTTCTGCAGCTGGATCGGTCAAGCCGAGCATGTCGAGCGGGTTTGCAAGCGAGAGCGTCAGCGCCGGGCGCGCGGCATCCACGCCTGCCGGCGGCTGTTCCCTAGCTGAGCGCCCTCAGCTCTCTCCCTGAAATCCCATAGCCGCACCCGATCGAGAATCGGGGGGAAGCCTTTGGCCGGTTTCCGGTCCACCCCGGTCATTCCCGCTCATTGGCCCGCTTTGGGCGCCATTCTCTCGCGTTCGGGTCGCTCTTAGTCCCGGATAGAAGCAGAAGCGGGCACGCGCGGCCCCCGCTTTCGGGGGGTCCGAAATAAAAAACCACAGGATAGGTGTGTCCGGATTCGGACAATCTATTTATAAATCGCAGGAAGGGGGGTGGTCGGTTAGCTCCTCCTACCCCAACATGTTGCGTGATACCAATCAATGCCGTAGGCACGTCAGACTTGGTTATTGCTTTGAAAACAGTGGGGTGCTCAACAATCCCCCGAAAAGCGCGGCAGTGAGCGACCCCGATATCTTGTGTCAGGAGGAGCTAACCGACCACCCCCTTTCGCAGGAATACTGTATATATACACAGTAGTGTTTTCAGTTTTTCTTATGCCTTTCATCGCAGAGACCCAGAAAAATGAAGAATTTTGATGACATTCTGTGCGTATAAAGACTAAACCACCGGAGTGAGCCGGCAGAACCATATCTCGCATATTTTAGGTCCAGTACGCTAAGCTCAGTTTCGTTGACAAAATACACAATCACCTTATGTGTTTTCGGCGTTACAACCTCTGAAGTGAATTGCTGTGTGCTTACAAGAAAACACCCTCCTTTCTGTCTGCCCAACGGCTGGAATTCAGCGGCCAGGCCGTGGGCGCAGCCCGCGGTCTGGTCCGCTGCAATAACTTGTTAGGCGGCGGACTGCTATGACTCGATTTCATCGCCTGGAATCGGAGGCACATCAGGTACCTTGCCGAGTGCCGACCGGTAGAGACTCTTGTCGCCCTTGTCAGCCCGGGCTTGGAGGTACTCGACAGTCAGCAATGCGGCCACCTTCTCAGCCGCTGCGGTGCTGATGAACTGGTTAATGGACACACCGTCTTGCTGCGCCAGTTCGCGGATGCGCTCGTGAAGTGAGTCAGGAATACGTAGGCTGAGAGTGCTCATTATGATCTCCGAAGTCGTGTCAGGAACTCGCCGGGCGTCAGGACATTGACCCCCAGCGTCTCGGAGCCTCGAAAGTCTCTGATGTTGTGTGTGACCAGAACTCGGCATTGGGACACCACAGCAGCCTCGAGGACCATTTCGTCTTTCGGGTCTTTCAACATCGGCCGCCAGAGATAGAAGACCTCGTGATGCTGAGCTACCTCCGCCAGGTAGTTGAGAATGATCTCGCCGTCAGCCTGATCAGTAATTCCAGCATGGACGAGATCGGCCACGGCCTTCTCGTATTCGACGAAAAGAGGGACGGTCGCGGCGATTTCGTAGCTCTCGTCGCCAAGCTCGAGCAGCAACTGGTATGAGGCGCCCCTTCGAGAACGAAGGCCAGCAACCAGAACGCTTGTGTCGAGAACTACGACCTTGGCCATTCTGGTATCGTATTCGATACCGCTAGCTCTGTCAACGTTTCGAGTGTCGGCCGCCTAACGTCCCGGTTCAACGGCCGGCCACGCAGCGGGCCGTCCGCTGCAACCGGTTGTTATGCGGTTCATCGATGAGTGATCGCACTACTGGCCTCCGCTCGGCTTGCTTCTCGCTCAATCCGGTCCTTCTGAAAGCTCGACCAGGCTTGCAGGTGGTGCTGGCACGCGAGGTATAGCTCGATGAGCTTCTCTGCAGGCGCAGCGTCGAGATCGACCTTCTCAAGCCGCTTGACCAAGGCGTCACTTAGCCGCGTTACTTTCGCTGCACCGTCATGTTCGAGTCCATCGCCAAGGTTGGCCCACAAGGCCCACAAGGACGCATACGCCTCGGCGCGACGTTTCTCTCGCGTCTCCTCGCGGCGTACGCGCTTCAGCTCAAGGCGGTGCTGCACCCAGAGGGACACCAATGAGCTTACCAGAGCAATCACGGCCCCGAGGATTCCGAGTTGGGCTTCGGGTGAGAGGCTCATGGCGTCGGCCGTTCCCCGTCGTCTTCCTCGGCAGGCGCAGGCAGGATTGTCCCGAGATCACCCTTAACGTCGAGTCCGTACGGAGCTGCCAACCGAGCCACGTGAACGCCAAAGACACCTCTCAGCTCGCCGAGCGCGCGCCAACGGTGTTCAAGAACCTGCGGCACCCTGCCCTGAGCGCCCGAAGCGTGTCAGCAAGGTCGGTGTCGCTTCCAAGAGACTGTAGCTCGGTCGTAAGGCGTTGGAGCGTTGAGGGCCAAAATTAAGCTAAGAACGGTGTCGCTTCCAAGAGACTGTAGCTCGGTCGTAAGGAACCGCCGGATTTCGAGCACTGGCTGGACGCAATGCTCCGGGACTTCCATTTCCGAGGGCACATACAGCACCCGTCGGTCTTCGAGGAAGGTGACAACGCGTCGTGCAACCTGAACCTCGGGTTCAGGAGGATTCCACGAGACCCCGAACACCGGCGAGCTAAGACCGGTCACTCGCGCCAAGACCTCTTTGAATCGCACGCCTGCGTCCTCCTATCCGCATAACGCCTCGCCTCAAGCGCGCGGCGTGGCCGCGTCGCCTTGGAGGCGCTTGTTAGATTCCTTACTCAACATTGTCATTAATATATGAGCCAATTCTATCTTTTTCTGGGGAATACCAAATTGCAGTGACAATGCCTTTAACATTTGATAGCGGTAGAAACCCCCAAAATCGACTGTCATAACTATTATTACGGTTATCGCCGAGTACAAATAGAGAATCTGAAGGCACAATTACTTCTTTCGTATCGGTTGAGTATGGTTCTTTTGTTACTTCATTTGATATATGTTTCAGGCACTGGAACGCCATCGATATATGTAATGGCGCCTTTTATCGCTACTCTTTCTCCTGGTAATCCAATAATACGTTTTACGTACGTAATACTAGGATCTTTCGGATACCTAACAGTAATTATTTGGCGTCTTTTATAGTTGATGCCTACCAAGTAGCCACGTGTGTCTGTAGCAATTAGCTCGCCTGGCTTTAGTGTTGGAGCCATATTGTCTGATACATTTCGGTGATTATCGAAACCGAAAACATATGATCGAAATGTCATTAAGATATTCAATGCAAGAATGAGCACAATGAATAAACCAACATATACATGCCATCGGTTGTATTTTTTTTAACTCATAATTTTTTAGCCTTCGCGATTGAATTACACCATCTATAATCAACGTTAAAATAGCTAATAAGTAGACACCTTGCGCAATATAGAAACCCCATAGTGTCTCAGCTGCTCCCATCCAGCCAAGTGCAGCGATTATCAAAATACTCGAAATGAAGATAACAAACCCTCTTTTAGGCATCCCCAAATATATGTGCCCTAGTCCTACAACAAGCGTGATTTTTTACGCTATTGAGAAAATACGATACAACCTTCTGAAAAAACTTGATAAAATACGCCTATCATTCAATGTGGTCACAACAATGAGGCGTATTTCAAGTGAGCACGACTAGCGAAGAAAAGCGTACCGAAGTTTTCGAGAAACGCAAGGCCAG
>Ga0210110_1000588_pt1 | contig 11936 bp, 9 predicted proteins | sample China_Galinas_PW_2_FD_184865 | JGI IMG/M metagenome (GOLD analysis project Ga0210110, IMG submission 184865) | Wetland microbial communities from San Francisco Bay, California, USA, that impact long-term carbon sequestration - China_Galinas_PWB_D1... | ecosystem: Environmental > Aquatic > Marine... | reverse complement strand
GCTGCATGTAACAGTCCAGCGATCCGCTGTGACGGCAAACCAATTGATCGTAAACAATTCGCCGCAACGCCTCCACGCGTTTCGGCGAGAGGGATACGTCGATCCGTGTACGGACTTCGCGGAGCTTGGCCATGAAGTCTTCGGTGTCACGAATCGGCGTGAACGGCTGATCCGACCATGCCTGCTCCTTCGCCCAGCCGGCTCGGATCTTTTCAGTCGGCATCCCCTCGATCCAGCGACCCGGCGGTAGCCGTTCCGGGCGCCACCAGAACACCGCCGCGACGCCGACGCCGACACATGCCCCCGCGCCCAGAATGACCAAGGTCGATCGTTTCATTGCTTAAACGCAACAACGCGTCTGTACAAGTTCATATCTTCGGGCACTCCGAAGGCAGCGGCGTCCCCTGCACCCGCTGGCCGGTCGGCACACGAAATCGGCGATCCCACCGCGTCCGGGTGATCATAAGGTTATACGACGGTGCCCGAACAATAATGTTACTGGCCAGTTTTGTTGCACGCGCACGGTCCCCGGCCGCGGCGGTTCCCCGGGTAGGGCCACGCTCCGTCGCGCCGTCCGCCCTACCGGCCCAACGGCCGCACCATCGTCAGCAACACTCGGCGGCTCGTCAAATACAGGTTGTTTTCGGGCCGCTGGATGAGTACGATGGGGTCGTTGAATCTGCCCTTCTGGGAGGGAGACCATGTCTGCACCACTAATTTTGGGTACGCACCTCGCGTACGTCATGCTCGGCTGTTGCATCGCGGCCGCTCAACCTGGCGAAGCACCGGCCGCGTCACGCGACGCGCCTACGGAGGATGATCTTGGCGCCCGGATCACGGCCGGCTGCTTCAGCTCCGGGAGTTGCTGCATCGCGAGCGGCGGGCTCGGCTGCAACGACGTCTTCTGCTGCGACAGCGTCTGCTCGGCCGACAGCTCCTGCTGCAGCACCGGCTGGGACCAGGGCTGTGCGGACCTCGCTGGTATTCTGTGCGGCAGCGTCTGTGCCGGCACGTGCCCGTCGGATGGCAGTTGCTGCGACTCACACTCCGGCGGTGCCTGCGACGACTTCACCTGCTGCGATCTGGTCTGTACGAACACGCCCTCGTGCTGCGAGGCCGTGTGGTCCAGCGCGTGCGCAGATCTGGCGCGGGCGATCTGCGGCGACACCTGTGCCGGCACCTGCCCTGCACCTGGCGATTGCTGCGCGGCGCATGACGGGGGCGGCTGCGAGGTGGCATCCTGTTGCGGCGCCGTCTGCAACGACTTGCCGTCCTGTTGCAGCGAGACCTGGTCAAGCGCCTGCGCCGACTACGCCAACCTGGTGTGCGCGCATTGCAGCGAGCCGCCCCGATGCCCGACGGTCGGTAGCTGCTGCGAGGCAAGCGGCACCCAGACCGGCTGCGAACGCTCCACCTGCTGCGATCTGGTTTGCGATAATGACTCGTACTGCTGCGATACCGAATGGGACATCACGTGCGTGCGCAGCGCCTTCAACATCTGCCCGAACGTCTGCGATTGCAACCTCTTCGGTGACTTCGACAACAACGGCAGGGTTGACCTTCGCGACGTGGCCACCTTCATGCAGTGCCTGACGGGTTCCGGCGGCGGCCCCGTGGCCGCAGGTTGCGCATGCGCCGATTACGACGGGAATGACGAGGCGTACCTCGAAGACCTGCCACCGCTCATCAACGCGATGACGCCGTGACGAGATCGAATAGCGCCGCGCGGCATGCGTGCGAGGTCGACGGCTCCGTCGTCCCTACGACCCCGAACTGGGATCGTAGACGTAGACCTGCTGAAGCGTGTCGAGGTCGGCGGCCGCCTCGATCGACAGGACGGCAAACAAGGGCTTTTTCCGATCGATGTCGATTTCGACCACGCGTCCGATGACCAGCGCCGTCGGCAGCAGTTCGCTTCGCGGGTCGGACACCACGACGTCATCCACGGCGATCGACCCGGCGTCGACGTCACGCTTCTCGACGTCACGGATTTCCATCCGATTGCCGCCCTTGCCGACCAGCCAGTAATAGCCGTCGCGCAACGTGAACTGATCGTTGCTGAAACGCCCGATGCGCACCTTCATCTCGACGCTCACGTCTGACAGCATCTTGACGCGCGACGCATGCGTCCCGGCCTGCTCGACGAGCCCCACCAGCGCCTCCCCCAGCAGGATCGCCATGCCGTTGCGCACGCCCTCCCCCTCGCCGCCATCGATCGAGAAGTGCTGCGAGGCCACGGCGTCACCACGCGACACGCCCTGAAGCGTCCCCGCATTGATCAGCCGCGACGACCGCCAGGCGAGCAAGTCCTTGGTTACGACGTGCGCGGGGATGAGCCGGCCCCGTGCGCCGATGCTCCGGCCGGCCACCTCCCACTGGCGGCTGGCCTCCAGAAGCTGGACCTGACCCTCAAGCTCCTGATTGCGCAACGACAGCGCCGCCAACCGATGTCGCAAGGCTTCGTTTTCGCGTTGGATGGCAGCGTGTTCGTAGCCGGGAACCGAACCCCCGACGTCGTCGCCGACGCCGGCCACCGCCTCCGTAGCCGAAGTGACGGCGTGCTGAAACGGCACGAGCACCTGAACCAGGGAGATCAACTTGCCGGTCCACGTGGTCGGAAGCAGCCATGCGGCGGCCGAAATCCCCGCGAGCACGAGGATCAGAGTCCCCCGACCATCACGTTTGGACCGCGCACGCGCCATGCCGCGAATGTACCCGCGGTCTGGGGAGGCCACAACTGAAGCCCGTGACCGGGACGACGCCGAGGCGCCGCGAAAATCTCACAGACCGGTTGACGTCGGGCGACCCACCCGCTAATATGCAACCAATTGGTTGCGTTTTAGCCCAGGTCAAAGGAGCCGCACAATGAGCCAGACGTCTACGGATCGCATTGAAAAGGAGATCGCGTTGAACGCCCCGATCGCCCGCGTGTGGCGGGCCATCACGGACCACAGAGAGTTCGGCACGTGGTTTCGGGTCAACCTCGAATCGCCGTTTGCCGTCGGCGAGAAGACGCGCGGCCGGATCACCTACCCCGGCTACGAACACCTGACATTCGAGATCACGGTGGAGGCCATGGAGCCCGAGCGGCTGTTTTCGTATCGCTGGAAGCCGACCGCGTCCGACCCGAACCGCGACACGGCCAACGACCCGGCCACGCTGGTCGAGTTCAAGCTGGAGGCAAACGGCGAGAAAACCCGGCTCCGGGTGACCGAGTCCGGCTTTGACGCCCTGCCGGCGGAGCTGCGCGAGGAGTGCTTCCGGCGCAACGACGGCGGCTGGACCGCCCAGGTCAAGAACATCGCCGACCATGTCACCGCCAAGGCGTAGCCGTGCGCTGGCCCGGCTTCGACGCAGCGTCCCACTGTTTGCGGCGCTTGGCGACGAGACCAGGTTGGTGCTGTTGGACAAGCTCGGCCGGGCGTCACCCCAGTCGATCACGAGCCTGTGCGCGGGCTCGAAGCTCACGCGCCAGGGTGTGACCAAGCACCTCCGCGTGCTCGAAGGCGCGGGGCTGGTCAAGGGCGAGCGTTCCGGCCGGGAGAGCCTGTTTCGCCTCGAGCGAGACGCCGTGGACGATGCGCGTGCGGCGCTCGATCGGATTTCGCGGCAATGGGACGAGGCACTCGGGCGGCTAAGAGAGTTTGTGGAGGAGTAAGTCCGCGGGGTCAATAGTCGTCGGCGTCGGACTCCATCGTGTCCTTCCACGCCGTAAGGTTTTCGAGGTAGACGCTGGTGCCTCGGGCGACGCAACTGAGCGGATCGTCGACGAGGCGGCACTCGAGCCCGGTGGCCGCGGTCAGCCGCTCGTCCAACCCGCGAAGCAGCGCCCCGCCGCCGGCAAGGAAAATGCCGTTTTCGACCAGATCGGCCGCCAGCTCCGGCTCGGCGTTTTCGAGCGTGCGCATGACGCATTGGGTGATCGCATCGATCGGCTCTTCCAGGGCGTCGCGAATCTCCTCGCTGCTGACCATCGCCTTGCGCGGCAAGCCTCCGACGACGTCCCGGCCGCGGACCTCCTTGGAGACCTCTTCCCCCATGGGCATGATCGAGCCGATCTCGATCTTGATCTTCTCTGCCGTCTGCAAGCCGACCATGATGTCGTACTTGCGGCGAAGGTAGGAGACGATGGCCGCATCCATCTCGTCACCCGCGACCCGGATCGATTGGACCACGGCGATGTCCGCCAGGGCCATGATCGCAACCTCGGTCGTGCCGCCGCCGATGTCGACGATCATCGACGCGGTGGGTTCGCCGATCGGCAGCCCCGCGCCGATGCCGGCGGCCATGGGCTCTTCGACGAGGTAGACGCGCCGGGCTCCGGCCCGCTCCGCCGAGTTGTACACGGCGCGCTTTTCCACGGCCGTGATCCCGGACGGCACCGCCACCACGACGCGCGGCTTCACCAGGCGATTCCGCCCGTGCACCTTACGAATGAAGTAGCCGAGCATTGCTTCGGTAATGTCGAAGTCGGCAATGACGCCATCCTTGAGGGGCCGGATCGCGCTGATCGAACCGGGCGTGCGCCCGAGCATATCCTTGGCAACCTGCCCCACCGCGTTGCCGTTGCGAAGCACCTGGTTGGTGCCGCGGCGTACCGCGACCACGGACGGCTCGTTGAGGACCACACCTTCACCCTTGACACACACCAGCGTGTTGCAGGTGCCCAGGTCGATGCCCATATCGACGCTGAACATGCCAAGTAGTGAGTCGAAGATCACGTGCGCATCCTCTCAAAAGGTGGTGGTTGGGCGAACGCGACACCACGCCAAGAGAACTTATACGCTCTGGAGAAAATGTTGCAAGCGCAAAGCAGGTAAACGGGGTCGTGATTCGCGACCGCTTTGAAGGTGAAATGTCGAGATGAACAACGGCAATGGTGGCGCTACCCGATGCACCCGGCGCATGCATGGCACGACCCGCAGGCCGTGCGATCCGCCGGCGGACTACAGCGGGCTGAAGGTTCCGAACAACTGGTTGCTGCGCATCGCCAAAAAGAGCGTCGCCCCGGCGACGAGCACCGTCGCAAGAATTAACAGGACCGTGTAGATGTCACTGGACGGCGAACTGTCCGGTCGATCACTCATGGTTTGCCCCAAATCAGTCGGCGGCACGGCGGCCGTCGTTATCGTCGCACCGGCTCACTGGCGAAGGAGCCGGAGTACCACTTCCCTATCGATTGCCCAATTGGCGGGCGTCCGTCACGATGTCACCCAGCGACGGTGTACGCGGCGCGATCGTGAGGCGACCGGCCGACTGATTCGGATCGACCGCGTTGATGACCAGATCGCCGATGTACTCGTCGCCCCGGTGGATGACGAACTTCATGCCCTTCGTCACGCCGTCCGCCCGACCGACGCTGATCGTGACCAGATCACCCTTCACCTCGGTCACCCGGCCGCGAACCGGCGAACCCGATACCGGCGTTGCCGCCTCGACCCCCTTCAGCGCCAAACCCGAAGGCGACTCGAACTGGTCGCCGCTACCCGGACGCTGCATCGCGTTGGACAGCTTGTCGTTCTCCTGCTGAAGGATGTGGAGCTGCTGCTCGTACTGACGCTTTTCCTCTTGAAGGACGGTCACGGCCGCCGTCAGTTCGTTGACGCGGTCGTTCAGGTCGATGCTGCGCCGATCCAGGTCGACGTTCTTCCGCTCCAAGCCGTCGCGCTGGGCCTGGTACTGCGAGCGAGCGGCCTCGGCCGACTGAAGCTGCGCGAGCAACCCTCGGTTCATCGCCTCGAAGCTGCTCTTCTCCGATGTCAACTTGGCGATCTGGGCGTGAAGATCCGCAACGTCGGCGGCCTGCGACTGAACCTGCTGCTCGAGTTGGCTGATCTGCGCCCGATTGGCCTGAACCCGATCGTGGGCTGCCGCCAGCTCGGCACTACTGGCCGCGATCATCTGACGCAGGTTGGTGTCGACGACGCGGGCGTGCTCTGCGTAGCGCTGGGCCGTCTCCTTCCAGTTTGCCGTACGGGCGACGATCGACACCGTCATGCTCGTGAAGGCCACGCTGAAGACGACCAGCAGGACCGCGAACACTTTGCTCAACGTGCTCAAGGGAGATCTCCTAAACTTCGCGACGACGTCACGGTTCTCAATCGCAACGGCTCAGCAGGTCGCACCGAAGCGACGCGATCACCGCTCGGAGGACGGCGAGGACTTCGCGGATGAACCCGCCCCCTCGCCTCCCATCGCGGATGGGCGACCCACGGGGCGAGACTGGGTCCGCCCGGCGAGGAAGCAGCCCTTCCGTCGGGGCCGGCCTGCTTCGGCCGGAAACACTAATCTATATCCCACCCGACCGCTTGTTTCAACCCCGCCAGGCCACATTCGTGCGTCCAGCGAACAAGGCCGAATCGCCTCCGCGCGAGCCTCGCAGCCGGCATTCGGGGACGCCGCCCGCCGGTGCGGTTTGTCGGCCGGCTCGGAGACCGGCTTATTTGGCGCGGATCGTCACCGTGGCCGGCTCAACTCGGTACGGGATGGCCTTGGACTGGAGGTCGGCCAGAATCGTGTCCGCCGTCTGGCGAATGGTGATGGTAAAGGTCCCAATCGCAGCGTCCGAGGCACGGAAACTATATGATCCCAAGTACTTACGGTCAGACACGTCCTGGGCCCCCTTCATCACCAGGGCACCGAATCGACCCATGAGGTCGTCCACGGCGGCAATCACCTGCCCATCCCCGTGGAACACGAAGTCGGGGCGATTCTGGTCGATCGTTCCCCCGCCGCGGTCCAAGCGGCCGCCCAGCCCGCCGGAGGCGTCGAGGGTGAGCTGGTAGGTTCGCAGGGCAGGTGCTTCGCTGACGAAGATGTCGAAGACGAAAAGGTCGGTCGGGCGACCGGTCGACTTTCGCGGCACCACCGAGAGGACCGCGGGTGTCCGCGTCTGCTTGGGCTCTTTCATCATGCGGACGACATCCGCGGCCGTCCCTACTCGAAAGCCGATCAGCCGAGGCTGGGCACCGCTGTCGAGGTCCACGCCGGCAACCGTCGCCAGGCGATTGCCCTTCATCAGTGCCACGCGATGGTTCCCGGAACTGCGAATCGAACTGGTCACGACGTCGGCGGCGGCTGGCGGCAGGGAGAACTCGATGTACTCCCCTGAATCCCCGGTCCGAACCCGGATCGCGAGGATATCCCGGCTGGTAAACAGTACCCGGCGCGAGACGTATACCTTCCGCCCTTCGTCGCTCTTCAATTCGAGGTAGCCGGGCGCGGGCTCATCCTTGGCGAGGTGAAAGCTGATCGCCGCGGCCCGACCCGTGTCCTTGGCGTGGTCTGCGTCATTGGAGCTACCCTTGGCGAGACTCGCCGAGACCAAATAGAGCGAGAGCGTCGCACATACGAGCGAAATTCCAAATCGTTGGTTCATCCTCGGTATCTCCCCAGAGACGGTGGACGTCGCGCCGCAGGGCCGGTTCGGCCGAGCCCGATGCAACCCCGTCCGGCGGCGACAGGCGGCTTCCGACGGATCGCAGTCGCCGGCTGGTGGGCGGCGTTGAGGTCCGGTGACGGCCCCCACTTCCTCTTGCCCACAGCATAACCGAAGGTGCCGCGCGGAATCCATCCCCGGGCCGGCTGGCCGCGTAACAGGCGGTTCACAGGCATCACGGCATCCCTGCGGAGCGCCTGGATCGCGGCCGGTGCGGACGAATCGAGCCTCCGTCGGTTTGCTTGTCCGATTCGTACACTCTCGTAAAACTGGTGAGCGATGCACTCGAGGCGACATAAGCCTGTGCGTTCAGGCTCGACCGGGCGCCTCGGCGCGCCGTCTCCCGTGCTTGCATCCATGGCGAAACGCGCATGATCGGATGGGTGAGTCATTACGTTCGTTGGTTGCACGGCCAATGGCCGGCAGGCGAAGTCGAAAAGCTGCCTCTGGTCCACCCGGACGGCTCGACCAACGTCCCCGGCCTCTACATCGTCGGTGATCTGACCGGCATTCCGCTGCTCAAGTTCTCGGCCGACACCGGCGCTCGCGCGATCCAGACGATCGTCGCCGATCCCGCGTTTCAGCGGCGCGAGGCCCACGCCGCGCAAGCCGGCCACAAGGTCCATGACGTCGTTGTGATCGGCGGCGGCGTGTCGGGCATGGCCGCGGCTCTGGAAGCGTCCAAGCACGCCCTCGATTGCGTAGTGGTCGAGGCGTCGGAGCCCTTTTCGACGATCGTCAACTTCCCCAAGGGCAAACCGATCTACACGTACCCGGCGGAGATGACGCCGGCTGGCGATCTTCAGTTCTCCGAGGCGGCCGACGTCAAGGAGAAACTCCTTGCGGAGCTGCGCGACCAGATCGCCACGGCCGGGATCGTACCAAAGCTCGCCCGTGTGGAGCGCGTGGCGCGCGAACGCGGTGTGTTGCGCGTCGTCTTATCCCGCGGCGATGAACTGTACGCGCACCGCGTGGTGGTCGGCATTGGCCGAAGCGGCAACTACCGGAAGCTGGACGTGCCCGGCGAGGCGCTCGACAAGGTCTACAACCGCCTGCACGATCCGAAGGACTTTTGCGGTAAGAAGGCGCTGGTTGTGGGTGGCGGCGACAGCGCGCTCGAGACGGCGATCGCACTGGGCACGTGCGGGGCGGAGGTCACGCTGTCGTATCGCAAGCCGGAGTTCTCGCGACCCAAGCCGGAAAACATCGAGCAGTTGAAGCGGCTTTCGGGACGATCCGGCCGGGTCCGGCTGATGATGTCCAGTAAGGTCAAGGAGATTCGCGACACCGAGGTCGCGGTCCGCACGGTCGACGGGTCCGAGGAGACGTTCGCCAACGACATCGTCTTCACGATGATCGGGCGGGAGCCGCCGCTCGATTTCCTCCGGCGATCCGGCGTTCGCATTCGCGGGACGTGGCGCGCGAGGACGTGGATCGGGCTGGTCACCTTTCTGCTCTTTTGCACGTGGATGTATCACTGGAAAAGCGGCAAGGCGATCCCGTTTGTTGGACCCCTGCCCGGCTGGCTCAACCCGGATCCCATCGGCCTATTCGGCAAGTTGGCAAAATCGCTGGACGAGGCGGCAAGAAATCTTTACTGGGCGACCCACGGTCCGAGCAGTTGGCCGGGCGGGGTTCATGAGTTCATGTCGGGCACGTCTCCTCCAAGACCCGGCGCCTGGCTTGCGGCTTGTTGCGGCGCGTTGACACAAGACCGCACTTCGCTTCTCGGCACGATTGCGAAGTCGGCGTCGGAGCGGTCGTTCTGGTACACGCTGGCCTATTCGCTTGTCGTCGTGATCTTCGGCATTCGCCGTATTCGCCGCCGCAAGACGCCCTACGTCAAAGTGCAGACGCTCTGCCTGATGACGGTGCAGGTGCTGCCGCTGTTTGTTATTCCGGAAATCCTGCTGCCGTGGATGGGGGCGAACGGCTGGTTCGACGCCGGCGCCGGTGCATGGGTCAAGCACGAGTTTTTCCCGGGCGGGAGCTGGTGGCGGGCATACGGACTGGTGCTCGCGTGGCCGCTCTTCGTCTACAACTGGTTCACCGCCGAGCCGCTGTGGGGCTGGCTCGTCATTGGCGCGATTCAGACGTTCGCCATCATCCCTGTACTGGTCCATCGCTTCGGCAAGGGCGCGTATTGCGGGTGGATCTGCTCGTGCGGGGCCCTCGCCGAAACGATGGGCGATCAACACCGTCACAAGATGCCACACGGACCCGGGTGGAACCGCGCGAACATGATCGGCCAGGGCGTGTTGCTCTTTGCCGCCGTCTTGATGATCTTGAGAATCGCCGGATGGGTGATGGGCGCGGACTCGGGTACGGCCCATATTTTTGACTATGTATTCAGCAAGGCACCATTCATCAACTACCGATGGTTCGTGGATCTGTTCCTCGCGGGGATCGTCGGCTATGGGCTGTACTTCTGGTACAGTGGCCGAGTGTGGTGCCGCTTCCTGTGCCCGCTGGCGGCGCTCATGCACATCTACGCGCGGTTCTCGCGATTTCGCATCTTGGCGGACAAGAAGAAGTGCATCTCGTGCAACGTCTGCACGTCGGTATGCCACCAGGGCATTGACGTCATGAATTTCGCCAACAAGGGCCGGCCGATGGAGGATCCGGAGTGTGTGCGGTGTAGTGCGTGCGTGCAGATGTGCCCGACCGGCGTGTTGGAATTCGGGCAGGTCGATCGGCGGAGCGGGCAGGTCATTTCGCGGGATTCGCTTGTCGCGTCACTCGTTCGAGAGGGGGAATCGCCGTCATAGGCCCCGCCGGCCGATTTTGGTTGCCGCGCGTCAAGCAACAGGCTATCATGGGCTATCATTCGGGCAGGTAGGAGCCGGCAAGGCCGGCCGATCGGGGTGCGGCGTCAGCCGGAGACCCACGAACCACTCGACCCCCCTACACAAGGGAGCCGAAAGCATGCGCGCCGCAAGTGTATTTGTCGTTGGCTGTATCGTAGCTCTCCTTTCGCTCGTGCCTTCGTGCGTCCCGATCGGCGACACTTCAACCGATGACGGACCGATCGCCGAGGGAATCCAGGCGCCGATGGGCGATCCGCTTCCCACTGCCACGGCCGAGCAGCTCGCCACGTTCGAGCGAGGCAAGGCGGTGGCGCTGAAGCGGTTCGATCTCTCGCAGGGCCTCGGTCCGGCGTTCAACGTGACGTTCTGCACCGCATGCCACGAGCGTCCGGCCACCGGTGGCAGCTCCGCGCTGTATCGAAACTTCTTCTTGACCGGCCGGATATCCGCGGGCGGCACCTTCGTACCGGGAGAGTCAGCGGGCATGGCCGGCGGCGTCGTTCGGGTGTACGACTTCGGGGGCAGCGCCACGGCGCGTCCGGCGATCCCAGACGACACAACGATCTTTGCGCAGCGTAACGGGATTCCGTTTTTCGGAGTCGGGTTGATCGCGGAGTTGGACGAGAGCGTCATTTTGGCGAACGCGGACGAGAACGATGCGGACGGCGACGGTATCAGTGGCCGGCCGAACTACGATCGCGGCTTCGTCGGGAGATTCGGTCGCAAGGCACAAACGGTGTCGATCGAGGCGTTCATTCGCGGGCCACTGTTCAACCACCTCGGCATCACGACGAATCCGCTGACGGCCGCGGCCCGCGCACAACTGCCGGTCGATAGTCTGGCAGCCAAGCTGCGGGTATTCCCAGAGAACAACGACCCCAAACAAGCGATCGCGTTTCAGGCGGCCGCCCCGGACGGCGCGACCTTGGATTCCGACGGTGTGCCCGATCCGGAGCTGTCCCCTAGCGACCTGTTCGATCTCGTCAGCTTCTCCATGCTGCTTGCCGCCCCGGAGTTCGAGCAGCCCACGGCAAAAAGCAATGCCGGACGCCTGCTGTTTCATGACCTCGGATGCGCCGCCTGCCACATTCCGCGTTTGAATGGGCCACGCGGTCCGATTCCGCTTTACTCCGACCTGCTGCTGCATGACATGGGCGACGGCCTAGCCGACGGCATCGAGCAGGGCGTCGCGACCGGCTCCGAGTTTCGGACGCAACCCCTGTGGGGGCTGGCCGCGGTCGGCCCGTACTTGCATGACGGGCGGGCGCAGACCGTGCAAGAGGCTATTCTGGCTCACGGCGGCGAGGCGCAAGCGGCGCGCGACGCCTTTGACGCGCTGCGATCCTCGCAGCAGGCCAACGTGGTCGAGTTTCTGATGACCCTTGGCGGACGATCTCAGACGTCGCCGGGCTTGCACAAAGCCGACGATCCGATCCCGGACGTGGGCACGTACGGCGGGCCGTATCGGGAGTTGACGTCGGCCGAGCAAGATCGGTTCAAGCGCGGGCGGGCACTGTTCGATCGAGACTTTGGTATGGATGACGGTGTCGGCGCGCCGGGTTTCAACGGCGACTCCTGCCGTGCGTGTCATGTCGATCCCGTCATGGGCGGGGCCGGGCCGCGAGACGTGAACGTCATGCGTCACGGCTTTACGGCCGCGGACGGCACGTTCTCCGCGCCGACGCAGACCA
>Ga0210110_1000586_pt1 | contig 11972 bp, 8 predicted proteins | sample China_Galinas_PW_2_FD_184865 | JGI IMG/M metagenome (GOLD analysis project Ga0210110, IMG submission 184865) | Wetland microbial communities from San Francisco Bay, California, USA, that impact long-term carbon sequestration - China_Galinas_PWB_D1... | ecosystem: Environmental > Aquatic > Marine... | reverse complement strand
ACCCCTCGATGGAACGCACCAGCCGGTACTGGACGTCAAAGGGCAGACTGGTTGAAATGCCATTGGGGTAGACTTCGTTGGTCTGCAGACCTTCGGGCTCGATGAAGATCTGGTGACTATCCTTGTCCGCGAAGCGCACCACCTTATCCTCGATGGAGGGGCAGTAACGCGGGCCCATCCCCTCGATAAGGCCCGTGTACATGGGTGAGCGAGAGAGGCCTCCCTGGATGATCTCGTGGGTGCGGAGATTGGTTCGGGTGATGTGACACGCGACCTGGGTGGGGTGCTCGTCCGGCCGGCCAAAGAAGGAGAAGACCGGTGTCGGGACATCTCCTGGCTGGGCTTGGAGCCGGGAGTAGTCGATGGACCGGCCGTCGATGCGCGGGGGCGTACCGGTCTTCAGACGCTCGATCCTATAGGGCAGCTCGTGCAGGCGCCGGGCCAAGGCATTGGACGGTGGATCGCCGGCCCGGCCACCCTCGTAATTGGCCAAGCCCACGTGGATGCGCCCGGCGAGGAAGGTGCCTAGGGTCAGCACCACGGTGTGGGCGGAGAATTCCAGGCCCATCTGCGTGACCACGCCCACCACTCGCTCTCCCTGAATGAGCAGGTCGTCCACGGCCTGCTGAAAGAGGTCGAGATGGGGCTGGGTCTCCAGGACGCGGCGCACCACCGCTTTGTACAGAGCCCGGTCGGCCTGGGCGCGGGTCGCCCGCACCGCCGGACCCTTGCTCGCATTGAGCACGCGGAAGTGGATGCCCGCCCGATCCGCTGCCCTGGCCATCAGGCCCCCCATGGCGTCTATCTCCTTGACCAGGTGGCCCTTGCCGATGCCGCCGATGGCCGGGTTGCAGCTCATCTGGCCCAGGGTCTCGATGTTGTGGGTCAGCAAGAGGGTGCGTGCACCCATGCGTGCAGCTGCCAGGGCCGCCTCTGTGCCGGCGTGGCCGCCGCCGACCACTATGACGTCATAGGTGTCCGGGTAACGCATGGGATGGGGTCTTGGGTCAGTCGCGATGAGTCATTCTAGCCCGAATCCGTCAACGACAAGGATCTGACTGGGAGGGGATCTTCGGGGATACTGGCCGGAGCTTGCCGGGAGCATCGACCGCGGTTCACTGCCCTGGCTTGGTCGCTCCCAGGGGATGCGGCTTGATTCCCCGCGGCTAGCCCGAATCTGTGAAGCGGCAAGCCATTCATTGCGCAACAATTGCAGGCCGCAGGGGTGTTCGACCAAGATGGGGGCTTAGCGGGGTGATGGTTGAGAAATGAAGACAGAGCTGGACCGCGTGATCGCACAGATCGGGGAGGTGGTCCTGGGCAAGGAGTCGGTGGTGCGCCTGGCGCTGGCCTGCCTGCTCGCCCAGGGGCATCTGCTGATCGAGGACCTCCCCGGGGTGGGCAAGACCACCCTGGCACACGCGTTGGCCCGCCTGCTGGGGCTGAAATACCAGCGTATCCAGTTCACCAGCGACATGCTGCCGGCCGACATCCTCGGTGTCTCGGTCTATGACCGGTCCTCCGGGGATTTTCGATTCCACCCCGGGCCGGTCTTCGCGGAGGTGGTACTGGCCGACGAGATCAACCGTGCCACCCCCAAGGCCCAAAGTGCCCTGCTCGAGGCGATGGAGGAACGACAGGTGACCGTAGAGGGAGAGACCCACCCCCTGCCGGATCCCTTCTTCGTGATCGCCACCCAGAACCCGACCTTCCAGATCGGGACCTTCGCCTTGCCCGAGTCCCAGCTGGATCGCTTTCTCATGCGCGTGCGCCTAGGGTACCCGGACACTCGGGCAGAGCGAGAGCTGCTTGCAGGTGAGGATAGGCGCATGCTGCTCAACACCATGGAGCCGGCGCTGGCCGGCGGGCGTCTGGCCGAGCTGCAGCGGGCGGTGCCGCAGATCCATGTCTCGGCCGCCCTGCTGGACTATGGTCAGTCACTCATCTCCGCCAGCCGCAGCTCGCCCGTGCTGCTCCATGGCCTCTCTCCCCGAGCGGGTCTGGCCCTGTTGCGCGCCGCCCGCGCCTGGGCCCTGATCCATGGTCGGCCAGCGGTCATTCCCGAAGACGTCCAGGCTATCTTTCCGGCCACCGTCGGGCACCGGCTTTCGGGTGTCGATGAAGGCGAGGCGCTGGGCGGGGACGAGCTGGCCAGACGACTGATCCAATCCGTGCCCATTCCCTGAGGTGTTTGTGAGCGCGCCGCTGGAGTCGGGCCCTGGGCCTATTGTTCTGAGCAACCCCCGACGCATCTACATACTGCCCACCGGATTCGGGCTGGTCTACGCGACCCTGGTGGGCGGGATGCTGATCGGTTCCCTGAACTACAACAACAACCTGGGGTTTCTGCTCGGCTTTCTGCTGGTGGGCCTCGGACTGGTGGCCATGTTGCAGACTTGGCGCAACCTCTACGGCCTGGCTCTCAGTCCCATGCGCGCGGAGCCGGTGTTCGCGGGCCAAGCCGCGCGCTTCCCGTTTCGTCTGGTCGGACCGGGCCGAGCCGCCATCGAAATGGCCGCCCAGTCCGGAGAAGGGACAGCCCTGCTGGACCTGGATTCGCAAATGGAGGCCCAGACGGCCTGGCTCTCGGTGCCCGCGGAGCGGCGAGGGCCAATGAGCCTGGGGCGGATCAAGATCTCGACCCGCTTTCCCCTGGGGCTGTTTCGCGCCTGGGCCTACGCTGAGCCGACGGGCCAGGTGTTGGTCTTCCCCAGACCCTCACCCCGACGGCAAGGTCGGTTTCCCGCGGAGTACCGTCACAGCGAGCTGGGTGACCGCGGGGTGGGTACGGACGATTTCGTGGGCCTGCGAAGCTATCACGCCGGGGACTCGCCCCGACAAATCGATTGGAAGGCGATGGCGAGGGGGCGGGGACTGCTGGCCAAGCAGTTTGGAGGCGATCGAGCGGATCGGCTATGGGTCGATTGGGACGCATGGCCGGCTGTGCCCAGCGAAGAGCGGCTGAGCCGCCTGTGCAGAGAAATACTGGATGCCGCGGCAGCACAGCTGGAGTATGGTTTGCGACTGCCCGGGCTGGAGATCGCGCCGGCTCGGGGCGCGCCCCACCAACAGTTGTGCCTGGCAGCGCTGGCCCGATTCGAGGTCTCAGCCTGCACGTAGCGATGAATCCCGTGACACGCCATCGTCGCCCCAGCTCGAAGAGCAAGCCTGGAGACCCCGGCCTGGCGCAGCGCGAGCTGGTCGCGTGTATTGGGCTCACGGCTGCCGCTGTCGGACCCCATGGCCTGCACCTGAGCCCCTGGCTGGGTGGTTTCTTCGTGGTAGTCTTGCTGGCCCGTCTGGCCCTGCCTTTGCGCAAAGGAACCTGGGCGCGGCGGCTGACGCTGCCGGCGCTGACGCTGGTCGGGCTTGCGCTGGTCGTCATGTACCTGCCTAGCCTGTTCAGCCGGGATGGGGGAGTGGCGCTGCTCAGCGTCATGATGGGCCTCAAGGCCCTGGAGATGGAGTCTCGGCGGGATTTAACATTGCTGTGTCTGCTCGGCTACTTCGTGGTGACTACCCAGTTCCTCTATGACAAGGGGCTGGGGCTGGTGGGCTACCTGGGCTTGGTGGTCTGGGGCCTGACGACCCTGCTGGTGCACGCCTCTAGGGCGGGGCGGGCAGGCCCGAACCCGGACGATTTGCGTGCGGCGGGGGTAATGCTCGCTCAGTCCCTGCCGATTATGGTGGTGCTCTTCGTGCTTTTCCCTCGGCTCGATCGGCCTCTCTGGACTCTGGGGGTGGAGGAGAAGGTCGGGGTGACCGGGCTGAGCGATCAGCTGAGACCCGGGAGGGTCAGCAGTTTGGTCCAATCGGATCAGATCGCCTTTCGCGTGGAGTTCGAGGGCGATCCGCCACCCCCACAGGAAAGATATTTCCGCGGCCCGGTATTCTGGACGACCGACGGCCTCAGTTGGAGCGGCGCGTCTCTGGGGGCTCCTTCCGCTGACTCGCTGGATCTTGCCGGGGCCATCCGATATCGAGTGACTCTGGAGCCCAGTGGCACCCGCTGGCTTCTGGCGCTGGACTACCCCTTGGTGCCCCCGTCCGGGGCACGTCTGAGTGCCGACGGCCAGATGACTGCGAGGCAGCCCACCAACGACCGCCGCGGCTATGTCGGCGTGTCGGTGCCCGGACCCCCCGCCATCCGGCTGCCGGATCTACAGCGACGGCTCGGTCTTCAGCTGCCCGAAGACGTCAGCCCTCGAATGCGGGCACTGGCCGACGAATGGCGGCGCAGCAGCCTCAGCGCCGAGGACCTCATTGGGCAGGCGCTCGCCTATTTCCACACCGAGCCGTTCGCCTACACCCTGACCCCCCCTTTGCTCGGGAACAATCCCACCGACGAGTTCCTGTTTGTGACGCGGCAGGGGTTCTGCGAGCACTTCGCCACAGCTTTCACCTTGTTGATGCGGCTGGCGGGCTTGCCATCACGGGTGGTGACCGGATATCAAGGTGGGGAGATCAACCCGAGCGGCGGCTATCTGGTGGTGCGCCAGTCCGACGCCCACGCCTGGAGCGAGGTGTGGGTCGAGGGCAGTGGCTGGACGCGGGTGGACCCGACCGCAGCGGTAGCGCCAGAGCGCATCGAGCGGTCAATCGATCCATTGGCCTCCGAGAAAGCCGGCGCGATCCACTTCCGGGTGGAGAGCAACAGTGTCCTCGGGCGTCTGCTGCTCCAAGTGCGATGGGGCGTAGACTCCCTGGCCCTGAGTTGGCATTACTGGGTGGTGGGCTATTCCCGGCAGCGCCAGTCCCGGCTGTTGGACAGCCTGGGCCTGGGGTTCCTTCGGGGACCTGCCCTTGGGATTGGCGCGGTGCTCGCCGGCCTGTCTTTCATGGCTGTGCTGGCCCTGGGCGCGGCGCGAAGACCGCGCCATCGCACCGAATCGGCGCGCCGGCTCTACGATCGCTTTTGCCAGAGGCTTGCAGCCCGCGCCGGTTTGGTCCGGTCGCCCAGCGAAGGGCCCCGGGACTTCGCACAGAGGGTGGGGCGGGCGCGTCCGGATCTGGCCGACCAAGTCGCGTCAATCACCTCGGTGTATGTCTCATTGCGCTACGGGCGGGACGTCTCGGCGGATGCGGCTCGACGGCTAAAGCAGCTGGTGGACAGGCTCGAGGTCTGAGCGAGCCCGTAATCGTAACCGGACGCTCACAAGGGGCCTTGGACCTCGGGGCAAGGTCTGTAGAATAGCTCGCAAGGTCGGTGGACCGCGGCGATCCGGCCATCGCATGGTGCGGCGGGCGGTCTGATTAGCTCTAATTCGGGAGAAGCGATAGAAATGAAAGCTCTGGGCAGACTTCTGATCACGGCCGGGCTGCTGGGCGCTGCCTCGGCTCAGGCGGCGGAGATGACCGTGTGCATCGCGGACGCAAGGATCCCGAACAACCCCCGTTATCTCAATTACCTGGCAACCACCCAGACGCGGTTGATTTGTGAGATCAACCGAGACAACTATCGGCCGACATTGCCCGATCTTTACAGCGAGGGCTGGCGTCTGATGCAGGTCGTCGGTGGTGAGCAGACACCGCCCCAGCCCGGGCAGACCGCACGCTCGCCTCTCTACTATCTCGAGCGAGAGGCGTCAGCCCATCCCCCGGCAGTGCCAAGCTCGGAGATGTCGGCACCCGACGAAGCACAAGAGCCGGCCGAGGAGCCCGAGAAGAAGAAATTCTCTCTGTTTTGACACCCGTCGGGCGCGCAGTGTCGGTGACCCGCCAGCTCAGTCCAGGACCTCGGATCTTTGGCTCCAAGACCCGTCTCTGGCCTCGCGCTCTTCGCGGTACTGGGGGAGCCGACCATCCAGACCACTGAGCACCGCGGGGAGCACCGCTTGGGCGCTGTCGATCCGAGGCAGATAGACATAGTCGGCTCCGGCTGCGTACAGACGGGGGACCTCCCGGAGTTCAATGGCGCTTGCGATGATCGCCGCGTCGGGCGCCATATGGCGTACCACTTTCACTATGTCGCGGTTGCGAGTGCCCTTGAGCAGGTCGTCCGGTACCGCAACCACGACCACGGCCGCCTTGTCGACACCGCAGTGATGGAGGGTCTCGGGATTTCGCAGGTCCCCATAGCAGACAGTCGCACCCCTATCGTTGATTCGGCTGTGGAGCCCGACGTTGTAGTCGACCACCAAGGTCCGGCTTAGTAGACCCGGGCAGCGGAGGCCCAGCTCATGAAACAGGGACGAGGCGATCCGATGGAAGCCGAGCAGAGCGACGGAATAGGAGGTCTCCTCGTCGGACTTCGCGGAAGGGGGCTCCTTGAACCCCAGTCGACCCAGCCAGGGTCCGAGGCGCTGTTGGATCGCATCCGCCTGCTTGAAGAGAAACGGGGTCGCCAGGGCAGTGAGCACAAACGCGAAGATGACGACGGTGTTGAGTTCTGGCGTGATGTGGCCGAGTGCGAGCCCCGCATAGGTGATGACCAGGCCGAATTCGGACACCTGAGCCAGGCGGGTGGAAGAGAGAAGGGCGTTGCGTCGGTCGAGTCCTGCCCAATAGAAGAGAGGGAAGAAGACCAGATAACGGGCCACCACCGCCAGAAAGGAAAGGGCCAGCGCCAGACCAACCACCTGGAGGCCATTCGGCAGAGGAATCCCCATCCCCAGGGCGACGAAGAAGAGGGTGACGAAGAAGTCCTTGACTATCGCCACCTTGCCGACCACGTCCGTGCTGTAGGGAAGGCTGGCGATGCTGGTCCCCGCGATCAGGGCGCTCATTCCGGCTCCAACCGCCAGGTGCAGATTGAAGCCCAAGAGCCGCTCGGTCAGATAGTCCAGGCCGGAACCGAGAAAGACCAGGCCGAAACACCACCCGATGGCCGCCACAAGGAGCAGCTCGGGCACCTTGGCGATCCAACGAAAGGCCACTGGCAACAGATACTTGGCCATGACCACAGCCGCGATCGCCAGGACACCGATGCCGAGGAAGGACAGCAGAATGGGCAGCGGCTCGGGATGGGAGAAATTGGGCTGAACGGCGATCACGATGATCGCCCAGATATCCTGGAAGATGAGCAGGCCGACGCTGACCCGGCCTGCAACAGTGTCCATTTGAAAGCTTTCCTGAAAGAGCTTGACGACCAGCAGAGTGGAAGAGGCGCCCAGGATGAGACCGACATAGAGGGGTGCATATCCGCCGGCACCATCAGGGCCCTGCGGTCCCAGCACGGCCGTGCCGACTCCAAGGCCGATCAAGATCTTGGTCATCAGGATGCCGAAGAGCACGCACAGGGGGAACTGGAGCAGACCGGTGAGGATGATGGTGCGACCGCTGACCAGGATCTTACGCAGGTCCAGCTCGAGTCCGATCACAAAAAGGAGAAGGATCAACCCCAGCTGCGCGATGGTCTCGATGTTGGCCGGGTCGGTGACCATATGGAATCCGATAGGGCCGGCGAGCACGCCCGCGACCAGAAAGGCAGCGATGGACGGAATCTGGAGGCGGTTGAACACCACCGCGAGCAGGGCCGCGAGCAGCAGGCTGGAGCCGATATCGTGGACCAGCGGAGGCATGTCGGCGCCGGAAGCCTGGGCGAGAGCCGGAAGCACGGCGCCAGCGAAGACAATCGGGAGAACGACTGGTATTTTCGATCGCATGGAGGACAAGGGGTCTGGGCGCGCCGACGGGCAAGACATCGCGGAAAGCCTGGGATTGTAGCTCAGTTCGATTGGGGTGGAGCGGGTGGCGCTTCTGTCGGCCTTGGTGTACAGGTTTTGAAGCTCTATTTTCCAATGCAGAAGGTCGAGAAGATGCGGCCGAGAAGATCTTCGGACGTGACCTCTCCGGTGATCTCGGACAACGCCTGCTGGGCAGCGCGCAAGTCCTCCGCCAGCAGCTCAGCGGAGTGGGAGGTCTGAAAGGACCGCTGACCCTCGGCAAGACTGGCCCGGGCTCGATCCAGAGCATCGAGATGGCGGCGACGAGCCATGAAGGCGCCCTCGGTCGGGCCTCGGTATCCGATGAGATCCTTGATGACATGGCGTAGCTGGTCCAGCCCTTCGCCTGTCTTGGCGGACAGGGCGATTTCGGTCCCGTAATCGCTGGAGACGGGTCCGGCCGGGCGACCGCTCAGATCGATCTTGTTGAGCAGTCGCAAGATCGGGACCTTCGCGGACATGGGGGGTAGATCCGCTGGCTCCCAGGCATGGTGGCTCTGATCGTCGGCGATCCAGAGCAGGAGATCGGCGGCGGCTATCTCCTCCCGAGCCCGGCGTATTCCTTCCTGCTCCACGCGGTCGGTGCTCTCTGTCAGGCCCGCGGTATCGATCAGATGTACTCGCAAGCCCTCGATCTGGACCTCCTCTCGCAACAGATCCCGAGTCGTGCCGGGCAGGTCGGTGACTATGGCGCGGTCTTGGCCCGCCAAGGCGTTCATTAGGCTGGACTTGCCGGCATTGGGGCGTCCCGCGATGACGATGGTGACCCCGTCCCGGACCAGGCGTCCTATCGCAGCATTGGCATACACCTGGTTGATTTGAAAAAGGATATCATCAAAGTGATCACTCACTTTACCATCGGTCAAGAGGTCTGTCTCCTCGTCCGGGAAGTCCAGAACGGCCTCCACATAGACCCGCAATCGCATGAGGGCGTCGACCAGCGCATGGGCATGGCGGGAAAGCTCCCCTTCGAGCGAGCGTTTGGCCAAGCGGGCCGCCATTGCTGTCTGACTGTCGATCAGATCGGCGATGGCCTCGGCCTGCGCCAGATCGAGCTTGCCGTTCAGGAAGGCACGCTCGGAGAACTCTCCAGGCCGAGCGGGGCGGGCACCGAGAGAGAGGACGCGACGCAGCAGCAGGTCCAGGACAACGGGGCCTCCGTGGCCGTGCAGCTCCAGGACTTCCTCGCCTGTGAAAGATCTCGGTGCCGGGAAGTAGAGGGCTATGCCTTCGTCGATGGAGGACCGGTCCTGGTCGAGGAAAGGACAATAATGGGCATGACGCGATCTGGGGGCAAAGCCCAGCACACCTTGAATGATCGGGAGCAGAGAAGGTCCGGAGACGCGGACTATTCCGACTCCGCCACGACCCGGTGGTGTGGCGACGGCCGCGATGGTGTCCCGATCCATTGACTCACTTGGCTGCCTTCTCGATCCGACGAGTGATGTACCACTGTTGGGAGATGGACAGCAGATTGTTCACCACCCAATAGAGGACCAGTCCCGCGGGGAAGAAGGCGAAGAATGCCGTGAAGACGAACGGCAGGGTCATCATGATCTTGGCCTGCATGGGATCTGGAGGCGCAGGATTGAGCTTCTGCTGAACGAACATGGAGATGCCCATGATAACGGGCAGGATGTAATAAGGGTCCTTCACCGAGAGGCTGTGGATCCAGAGAATGAAGGGCGCGTCGCGCAACTCGACGCTTTCCAATAGCACCCAGTAGAGCGCGATAAAAACAGGGATTTGGACCAGGATCGGCAGGCAGCCGCCCAGAGGATTGATCTTCTCTTTCTTGTAGACCTCCATCATCGCCTGGTTCAGGCGCTGCTTGTCGTCGCCATAGCGTTGCTTGAGCTGCTGGAGCTTCGGACCCATGCGACGCATATTGGCCATGGACTTGTAGCTGGTCTCCGACAGCTTGAAAAATGCCAGCTTGATAAGAATGGTGAGCAAGATGATAGCCCAGCCCCAATTGTCAGCCAGTCCGTGTAGCTTGGTGAGAAGCCAAAAAAGTGGCTGCGCTATGACCGTGAGCCAGCCGTAATCGACGGTCAGATCGAGACCGGCAGCAACCTCGGAAAGCGAGTTTTGGAGCTTAGGCCCTACCCAAAGCTCGGAGGAAAGCTGCTGGGTCTGCCCGGGGGCAACGGTGACGCCCGATCCGTACATGCCTATGAGGTAGCGGTCGCCCTTGAGGACCTTTGTGAAGAAATGCTCAGGTGAGTCGACCGGGGGTACCCAGGCAGAGAGAAAATAATGTTGGATCAAGGAGATCCAACCCCCCGTGACGTCGATATCGTATTTGTCGGCAGCAAAATCGTCGAAGGCGATCTTGCGGTACTTTTCCTCGGGTGTGTAGAAGGCAGCGCCTGTGAAGGTGGGTAGGAGCCGTGACTGGCTACCCGGGTCGGGCTTGGTGCGCTGCAGCTGATGGTAGTCCCGACCGACCCAAGCCACGGCGGAGTTGTTGATGACCTCGTGGGTAACTTTGATCAGGTAGCTACCGCGAGTGAGTTCGAAGCGCTTCACCACCTTGATGCCATCCGGATTTGTCCAGACCATGCCGACCACGAGCGTGTTCTGTCCGTCGGCAAGCTGATAGCTCTGCTTTTCGACCTGGTAGACCGCCTCGTGGGTAGGGGCGAGGTCAGAGTCGGCACCGATCAGTCCGGATTGGGCGATATTGTAGAGCGTCGGATCGTCTCCCAGCAGCTCGAAGGGCGCCCGATTCTTGACGGAAGTGGGATAGGCACGGAGAGAGGCACGGGTGACCGTGCCTCCTCTTGGATTGATCTCCACATCGAGCAGGTCTGTGCTCACCTCGATAGGAGCCAAGGATGGCACGGAAACCCTAGACTTGATGAGGGGCGGGGGGGGCACAGGCGAAGCGGCCTCCTTAGGGGGCCTGGGAAAGTCCGTAGAGCCTGAGTCCGGCGCGGGTAAGCCGGTCTCTATAGGCGCAGCAGGTGACGAAGCCAGCTGACCGTAGTCCTTCTGCCACGCTTGCCATATTAAGACCAGGACGAGGGCGAGGGCGGAAAACAGGATCAAACGCTGGTTATCCATGGGGGACCTTGGGCTTGCCTTTGGCGCTGGGACGAGTGGTTAATCCAATGCGTGGGAAGAGTAACGAGTCGTGACCCTGTCCCAATGACGATCGAGAGATGCAAAGATTTCCTGATTGGGTCGGTGAGCGAGTCTTGCTCGGGCCAGAACTACGATGTCGACTGGAGGCAGTCGACAACGGGCCTGGCGAAAGCTCTCGCGAATCAACCGCTTGATGCGGCTTCGGTCGACAGAGCGATGTAGGTGCCGCTTCGACAGGGCGAGGCCCAGCCTTGGCTGATTGCCATGGGAGATACAGGTCAAGACGACGAAGCAGCGGTCGACCGATTTCTGGGGCTCGTCGAATACCCTGCGGAAGGCGGCTGCCCGCCGGAGTCGGGCCTCGGGGGGAAATCGTGCGGTACCGGCATCCGCAAGCGTCACACCGTCAGGGTGTCAAACGAGCCCGACTTTTCGCTCGCCTTGCGCGGAGCACGCTCCGGCCGCTCTTGGAAGCCATGCGAGCACGAAAGCCGTGGGTACGAGCACGTTTGAGGCGACTGGGTTGAAAAGTTCTCTTCATGAGCTGTATCCGCTAGGGGCCGTGACGCTGGTAAAACCGGCCGGAAAAAAGAGGGTTAGAGTAATTTCTTGTGCGTCTCGTGTCAACAAGAGAGGGCGCCGGGGATGGCGTCGAGGGCTGTGGATAAGTCCCAGGAAGCAGAGTAGACTGACTGGTGCAATGCGGCCTACAAGCCATGCCGCTGCGAGGAGGGGACACGGGCTGGCATGTCGCTTCGCGCAGTCGTTGTGAGCTGGGCCCATAAGAGGATCTCGCCCGTCGATCAAGGTCACCGGTAAGGACCCTGACGCTGCGTGAGGGTGGCACGGAGTACGCGGTACGGAATCGGAGTCCGTGTCTCTGTGCAGCGATCCCCAAATCTCTGTCCCTTCTGACACTCATGGTGAGCGACATCGACATTTGGTCCCGTTGCCTCGATCTGTTGGAGGCCGAGCTTGCCCCCCAACAGTTCAATACCTGGATCCGGCCCCTACAGGCGACGATCGAAGATGGGCGACTGCGTCTACTTGCCCCCAATCGGTTCGTCAGAGATTGGGTGCGGAACAACTACCTGGTAAAGATCGATCAGCTGGTCGGCGAGATCTCCGGGTCCGGCCTTCCCCCAGTTAGCCTGGAGATAGGGTCGCGATCGAAGAAACCCTCCAGAACGGAGGCCGGGGGGCCGCCAAGCGGCCGGG
>Ga0210110_1000584_pt1 | contig 11985 bp, 11 predicted proteins | sample China_Galinas_PW_2_FD_184865 | JGI IMG/M metagenome (GOLD analysis project Ga0210110, IMG submission 184865) | Wetland microbial communities from San Francisco Bay, California, USA, that impact long-term carbon sequestration - China_Galinas_PWB_D1... | ecosystem: Environmental > Aquatic > Marine... | reverse complement strand
CCTCGCGGATGATGCGTTGGACCTCGGCGAACGCGGCCGAGCGCAGACGCCGCGACTCGAACGGCGTTGTGCCCGTCAGCAACTCGTACAGCAGCACGCCGAGCGCGTACACGTCGGTGCGTGTGTCGATGTCCGGAGCGGCGCCCGCCTGCTCGGGCGACATGTACTCGGGCGTCCCGATGAGCTGACCGGCCTGCGTGAAGGCCGTCTGCCCGGCACGCTCGGCGTCGGTCGCCTTGGCGATCCCGAAGTCGATCACTTTCGGCATCGGCTGCCCGTCCACCGTCGTCACCATCACGTTGCTCGGCTTGATGTCGCGGTGGATGAGCCCCTTCTGGTGGGCGTGCTGGACGGCCTGGCAGACGCGAGTGAACAGGCGGAGACGCTGGTCGGTCGAAAGCGAGTGCTCGTCGCAGTACCCGGTGATGGGCGATCCCTCGACCAGCTCCATCACGAAGTAGGGGCGCCCGGAGTCGGTCGCGCCGGCGTCGAGCACCCGCGCGATGTTCGGGTGGTCCATCATCGCCAGCGCCCGGCGCTCGGCTTCGAAGCGGGCGATCACTTGGCGCGTGTCCATGCCGAGCTTGATGATCTTGAGCGCGACGGTGCGTCTGAGCGGCTCGGTCTGCGTCGCTTCGTAGACGACGCCGAAGCCGCCCTCGCCGAGCTTGCGGATGAGGGTGTACGGGCCGACGGTGTCGCCGGGCGCCTCGGCGGTCCCGGGCGGGGCGTCGAGGCTCTCGGTGAGATCGCGGAGCTCGCCGGCCAGACTCGCGAACGGCATCGGCGCGGTTTCGGCGGCGAGCAGGTGCTCGACCTCGGCGCGGAGCCCGTCGTCGCCGGCGCACTCCGCGTCGAGCAGCGCGGCGCGGTCGGGCGGCCCGAGTTCCCTCGCCCGCCTGAACAGCTCGGCCGATCGTTCGAATCGCTCCCGCTCGGTCATGCCTGCGTCTCGCCCAGGCGTGCGCCCAACCAGGCGCGGGCGAAGGCCCAGTCCTCGGCGACGGTCGAGCGGGCGATGCCGAGGAAGTCGGCGATCTGTTCGTTGGTCATGCCACCGAAGAAGCGCAGCTCGACAACGCTGGCTTTCCGCTCGTCGAGTTCGGCGAGGCGGGTGAGCAGCTCGTCGAGGGCGAGCACGTCGAGGTCGCGGTCTCCGGGCATATCGCCGAGGACGGGGGCGTCGAGACGCCGGACGCCGGACGACCCGCCCCGCTTGGCGGCGGTCTTGCGCCGAGCGTGGTCAACGAGGACGCGTCGCATCGCCATGGCGGCGACGCCGAAGAAGTGGGCCCGGTTGCGGAACGGCTCGTCCTGCCCGACCAGGCGCATGTAGGCCTCGTGGACGAGGGCGGTGGGCTGGAGAGTGTGGTTGGAGCGTTCCTGGCGCATGAGAGCCGAGGCGATGCTCCGAAGCTCTTCGTAGACCAGCGGCAGCAATTCGGCGCGGGCGCTGGTTTCGCCGCGTCCGAGCCGACCGAGCACGCCTGAGACCTGACTCTGTTTGTCCAACCATCCACCCTTGCGCGCCCGGACGGGCGTCGCGACACAGCATACCACGGCGGGCCTCCGGTTCCGAGCGGCGGGCGCTCCCGTGTGTTCACGCGCAGATCGGCGCGTCCGCGCCCGCCCGAACGGCGACTACGTAGACAATCTCAAACCGGACAGGTGCGTGCCTTGTCCTGTGCTCGGGGGAGTCGGGCGAGGGCACGCCCGCGGTCACGCGCGGTCCGGGCGCCGATCGTTCGTCGACGGACGACGCCGGCGATCACGACACGCGAGGCAGCCTCGACGCCGCCCCTGAACGGCGCCGGCGCTCGCGTGCGTTCCGGGTTCTGGTGTGCCCCCGGTCCGTCTTTGGATCTGTGCTTCCATGTGTTTCAGCCCTTCGGAGACACCGATCGGAAGACCGATCAACGGCACGGGGCTGCGGTTTCAGATCCGTCACACAGAACTTAGCCCGCGGGCTCCGCCCGCCACGCGACGACCGTGATCGGGTCGGCGCAGAGCAGGTGCGGCGGCTCGGCGGGGAGATCGAGCTCGATCAGGCGTGTCATGTCGAGCGTGCGGATCTCGCACTCGGCGGCGCGGAGCGCCCACGGCGCGTGGTGGATGTTCCCGCGGATCAGGCGCCCGCGGCGAACCGCGTAGAGGCAGTACCGCTCGGTGAGGAAGCGTTCGAGCCGCCCGGGTGTGACCGGCTCGCCCGCGCGGTAGCGCACGTCGAGCGTCGCCGGCGGCTCGGCGCGGTGCGTGCGCGCCGAGGTGTAGTCGATCCACCCGTCGTCGGCGTTGGTGAGCGACATGCGGGCGTTCATGTACGGCAGCCCGAAGCCGCGCCGCGCGGCGCGGACGGCGATCCTGCTCGCGGCGTCGAGGCTGAAGAACCACACCCCGGGCTTGTTCGGTTCGTCTTTCGGCCAGACGTAGGTGCGCAGGTTGAGTTCGTGGAAGCGGGTGACGCCCGGGAGCGGCGGCGCGCAGCGCGCGCGGACACCGGTCATGGTGAACGGGACGACGCCGAGCCACGCCGACCCGTCGTGCAGGTCGATCTCGAGCGAGCGCGGGATGTGGTTGCGCAGCGCGGACGCCTCGACCCGCCAGTGCATGAAGAGCAGGTGTCGCCAGGTCATGCAGCCCGCCCAGGGGCGTCGGGGCGCGGGCCAGGGGCGGTGGTCGAGTTGCGTGAGCGCGGGGTGGGTCACGCCTCGTCGGCGCTGAGCACGCCGCCGACCATCTCGGGGCTCCACAGCTCGCGGTGGTCCTGCCCGTCGCAGACCTGTCGGATGAGCAGGTAGACGATGGTGCAGACCGCGACGTAGACGCTCATGACGATCGAGCCGACGACGACGTGGACGATGTCCTGCCAGAGCCCGACGAGCCAGCGTGCCGCGGTCCAGGTGCCGCCGATGTGCTCGGGCGTGCCCTCGGCGCTGAGGACGGTGCCGCTGCGTACGGCCGATTCGGCGTGTCCGCTCAGCCCCGCGTTGGACGCGACGCGGGTGAACTCGATCGCGAACCCGGCGATCCAGTCAACGAGGAACTCGGCGATGAACACGATCGCGGCGCCCAGCAGCAGGTAGAGCAGCAGGCGCAGCGGTCGGGCCACGAGGTAGGCGTACCCGCGCTGGATCGCGTCGATCGCGTCGGCGCCCTCGCAGGCGACGGCCGGGACCAGCAGGTGCTGGACCACCGCGTACCCCACGAGGATGAGCGCGGCGGCGACCCCGCCGAGCAGGAACAGCCCGTACCCGAGCCCGCCGATGACGTTGATCGCAGGCCAGCGCAGCAGGATCATCGCCGCGAAGGCGAGCCCGACGTAGAGCACCCCGCCCAGGACCAGCGGCGTGACCAGCGCACCGACCATTGACGGTGTGCGGCGCAGCGAGAAGCCCAGCGCGCGAGGCCAAGGCGTGAGCACCCCCTGGCTGAACTCGCACGCCACCGAACGCGAGATCGCCCCCGCGCCGACCACCGCGGCGGTCAGCATCAGCACCCCCAGCACGAACGTCGCGAACCACCCGTAGCGGTCGTAGACCCGCAGCGGGGCCTCCTTGAGCTTGAGGATCCCGGCCTGGAACTGGTCCGCGTCGAGGTGCTTGACCCCGCGGAGCATCAGGATGAACGGATCGGTGGCGGCGTCGAGCGAGGCCAGCGCGAAGCTCTCACGGTCGTGCGTCTCGCCCGCGAGGTTGGAGGGCGTCGGGGCGCTGGCGAACGAGCCGATGAACGCCATCAGGATCAGGGTGAAGAACGCGATGCCGAGACGCTCCGGTCTCAACGCCAGTGCGGGGGCACGCAGGATCCTGGGCCAGAGCAGCTCCGAGGTGACGGCCTCGACGTAGCCGCCCGGTGGACGGTCGTGCGGGTCCATGCCCGGATCCTACCAGACGCGGGGCGGTTATGATCGCGACCCATGAGCGACGAATCCCCGGCGGTGTGGAAGATCGTGTCGCGGTGGGCGTTGCCCATCGCGGCGCTGATCGCGATCGGGCCCCTCGCCGGGGCTCTGACCGGGGTGCTCCGCGGCGCCGACGGCGGTCCCGACGCCACCGCGCTGGTCTGTGGGACCCCGCTGCTCGGGCTCGTGCTCACCCTGGCGGGCGTGGTGATCGCGCTGGTGTGGGGCGCCGCGGCCGCGGGGATCCTCGACGATCGCACGGGGCACTACGCCGCTGGATTTGCCCTCGCCTGGGTCGCCTGGCGGACCGGGGAGCTCGACGAGATCGTGCGGTGGCTCGACTCGGCGGGGTTCTCGACGACCTCCATGATGGTGCGGTTCGCCGTCGAGACGCTCGTGTTCGGGCTTGTCGTCGGGTTCGGGTCGGCGGTGATCACGGTCGTGGGCGCCGAGCCCGAATCGTCCGAGGGCACGCTCGGCGCGCGGCTGCGGGGCGAGCTGGTCGGGTCGGTCGGCACCCCGCAGACATGGGGCGCGATCGTCATCGGCGCGCTCGCGGCGCTGGTCGCGGCGTTCGTGATCGCCCGCTCGTCAGCCAAGGGACAGACGCTGATGGGCGGGGTGTGCGCCGGGCTGGCGGCGTCGGCGTCGGCGAAGCTCGCCGCGTCGGCGGCGCAGCGCGACATCCCCAACACCGCCGCGATCTGGTCGGTCGTGCTCGCGGGCGTCGCCGCGCCGATCATCGCCGTCGTCATGCACGGCTCGGGGCTCGCGTCGGCGGTCATCGGCGCGCGGGAGTTCGCCCCGGCGCGCGTCATGCCGCTCGACTGGCTGGCCGGGGCGGTGCTCGGCGTGCCCATCGGCGCCCGCTGGGTGCAGGCGTCGATCGAGCGTCGTCTGGCCGAGGCGTGGGCGGAACACCCGTAGCCCGTTCGGGGTTGGTCCGGCGGGGACCGCCTACCCTGCGGGGAGGAGGCATGCCCGTGACCGCCAAGCCGACGAGCCCCGAGACCATGCCCGACGTGCAGGCGACCTCGGACCGCCGCCGCGTCGCGATCGACCGCGTCGGGGTCAAGGACGTGACCTACCCCTTCCGCCTGCGGACGCCCGACGGGGGCGAGCAGACGACGGTGGCGTCGGTGAACATGTACGTCTCGCTTCCGCACCACCAGAAGGGCACGCACATGAGCCGGTTCCTCGAGGTGCTCAACGAGCACACGTGCGAGCCGCTCACCCCGACGCGGATCCCCGGCGTCACGCGGGCGATCCGCGAGCGCCTCGACGCCGAGGAGGCCCATTTCGAGGCCGAGTTCACCTACTTCATCCGCAAGGAGGCCCCGGTGACGAAGATGCCGGGGCTGATGGACTACCGGGTGAGCTTTGCGTGCACGTCGAACGGGCTGGACGACTTCGTGCTCGGCGTGTCGGCGCCGGCGACGAGCCTGTGCCCGTGCTCGAAGGAGATCTCCGACTACGGCGCGCACAACCAGCGCTGCCGCATCGAGGCAAAGGTCCGCTTCGACGGCGAACTGTGGATCGAGGAGCTGGTCGAACTGCTCGAAGCCGCGGCGAGCAACCCGGTCTTCGCCGTGCTCAAGCGCCCGGACGAGAAGTTTGTGACCGAGCGCGCCTACGAGCACCCCAAGTTCGTCGAGGACATCGTGCGCGATCTGGCGCTGGCGCTCGACGACGATGGACGCATCACGTGGTACGAAATCAACTCGGAGAACTTCGAGTCGATCCACTCCCACAACGCCTATGCGCAGCTGACCCGCGACAAGCGCGAGCGCTAGGCGTCACTGATCCAGTCGGACCCGCTTGAGCTCGGCGTCGTGCAGCTCGAGCCCGGCGTGGTGCGCCAGACACGCCAGCTTGACGCGGTCGGCCTCGCGCAGCTTGCGCCCGATCGCCGTGCGGTGGTTGTCGATCGTCTTCGGCGAGCGGTGCAGGAGTTTCGCGATGTCCTTCAGACGCAGCCCCTGCCCGAGCAGCGCCAGCACCTCGAGTTCCTTCGGCGTGAGCACGTCGAGCGGACCGAGCTCGGCGAACTCGCTCTCGACCACGTCGGCGCCCCCCGGGTCGGTCTGACCGAGTCGGGTGATGACCAGCACACGGTCGGCACCGCCGTTGTCCGAGTCGTCGATCAGGCGGAACGTGCTCTGGATCTGCCGCCCGCGCCAGATGCTGCGGAGCACGAGCGGCTCACCGGTCCGCCGGACACGGTCAAACAGTTCGAGCCGTTCGCGCACCCACTCGCTCGGGAACAGCTCCCCCAGCATCTTCCCGGACGCCTCGGACGCGGGGCGCTCGAGAAAGATCTGGGCGCTCTGCTCGTTGACGTAGAGGAGGCGGCCTTCCACGGAGAGGACCGCAACCCCGATGCCCGGCTCGGAGACCAGCGTCTCCCACAGCAGCGACTCGTCCACCGGGTCGGGCATATTGGCTGGGTCCGAAGGCGCGGGCATCGTTGGCTCCTTTCCCGGTTCCGCGGCGGTGCGTTACCGTTCCATAAACGGCCTGGGTGTCCGCATGCGTATTGTCCCCTGCTCATCCCCCTGCGCCTAGTGCGAACGCCCCAAGTATGGCGATAACGCAGGTAGATTTTTGTAAGGGATAGCGGAGGTCAGAATCGCCCGGATCAGCCCTTCGGCTTCTCGCCGGGCTTTGGGGGCCGGTCCTCGCACTCGCCGGGCTTCGGCGGCTTCAACGCCCGCTCTACCGCGTCCTCCCAGTCGCCCTCGATCTTGAGGCGCTCGGGCTCTGGGCCGGGCTTGGGGCGGGGCTCTGGTTGGTCATCTCGGTTGCCTATCGCGTGGCTCCTTGTGGGTAGCGCCGCCAGTTGCGGCGCGGGTTGCGGCACAGAGTTGCGGCGGCTACAATTCGGTGCGGGGCCAGGCCCCGACCGGAGAATTGCTATGGCCGACTCGATCCCGCTAGCAGAGATCAGCCGCCGGATCGCCGAGATCGACGAGAAGCTGGCCTGTGTCGATCGACTCAAAGTCGAACGAGACGTTCTGGCTGGACTGCTTGTGGCGGCGGGAGAGTCCACGCCTAATGGTAGCGATCCGCTCACCTACGAGACAGATGGCGGGATCGTGGTAACGGACCGGCGACCCGGACCCACAGAGTCCATTATCGCTTTGCTCAAGGCGAGGCCCGGATTGCGCCCGTCTGAGATCGCGGAGGCTCTACACCACCGCATAGCTTCGGCCGCCCGGGATAGGCGGAACGTGCTTCGGACAACCGCCGCGAAGCTGGTCAACGACGGGGTACTCCGTCGTGACGACGACAATCGCATGTTCATTGTGGAAGGAGGCGATGCATGAGAAGGGTCGCCGGGGCTGTTGGCAAGGACCACGGCCAGCAGTCCCCAAGAGGCGCAGAAAACAGCCCCCGTAGCAGCGGGGGCGTGGTTCGGTTAGCCGACCGAATCGGCCAACCTTCACAGTGCTGGGGCGTCGCTGGAAGGCGGCGTTCCCGGCTTCGGTGCTCGGGCCTCCCCGAGCAAGTGCCCCGCGTGGCGAAACGGCAAACGCAGCGGCTTTGGATGCCGCCGTCCTGACAGGGATTTGCGGGTTCGACTCCCGCCGCGGGGATTGAGAGCCGAATCCACCTGTATTATCGACCATAACTCGCGTTGTGTCAAGTGTTTGCGCGCAATGACCATAAAGCGCGCGCTGGTAAGGGGTTAGGGCATATTAGACCCTGTGCCGCAATTGTGCTTGCCCCGACGAATTGCGTCAAGTATCATGATGCCATGAACCGCAAACAGAACAAGGTCGGCGGGGCCAAGTCCAGCATCGTGGCCGATGTCCCTCTCGCGTGCGCCGACGAAGAGCGCGCCGTCGAGTTCATGGAGCGCCGACGCTGGGGCGACGAGCCGTGCTGCCCGCGTTGCGGGTCGGTCGCGGTGTCCAAGATGAAGGACCGAAAGACCGGCGAGCGCAATCGCCGCTACCTCTGGTACTGCCGGGATTGCAAGCGGGATTACACGGTCCGCATCGGCACAGTGTTCGAGGATTCCCGCATCCCGCTCAAACACTGGTGTTTCGCGTTCTGGGCCGCGTGCTCGTCAAAGAAGGGTGTGAGCGCCAAGCAAATCCAACGGCAAACCGGCCTGTCCTACAAGTCCGCGCTGTTCATGATGCACCGCATCCGGCACGCCATGAGCACCGACTACACCGACCCACCGAAGCTAACCGGCATTGTTGAAGCCGACGAGACGTTCATCGGCGGACGCCAGAAGAAGCGTGGATGGAACCGCAACATGGCCGACCCAAAGCCGTGGGCGGACCCGGCGATCCAGAAGCCGAAGATCCCGGTCATGGCGATCATCCAGCGCGGTGGAGAGGTCCGCACGGCGATCATCCCGAAGGTGAACGCCGAGAACGTGTCCCGCGTTCTCCGGGCTCACGTTGACCCGTCAGCCCGGCTCATGACCGACGAACAGCGGGCGTACTACATGATCGGTCGAGACTTCGCCGACCACCAGCGCGTGAGCCACTATCTTGGCGAATACGCCCGTGGCGATGCGCATTGCAACTCTTGTGAAGGGTTCTTCGCGCTCGTCAAGCGCGGGCTAGTCGGCACCTTCCACTCAGTCAGCGAGAAGCACCTACACCGCTACCTGTCGGAGTTCGAGTTCCGCTGGAACACCCGCAAGGTGGACGATGGCGAGCGGACCGAGCGGGCAATCCGCAAGTCAGAGGGCAAACGGCTGTACTACCGCGAGCCAGTTGAGGGTGCGGCCTGAGCCGCGCTACGATTGCCCCAACGCCCAATCGGGACAGGGGGCTCGACATGTCTAGCGCCTACGCGGTGATTCGGGACGCTATCAGGGACAAAACGCCCATTGCAGCGATGTACAGGGGCCATCGTCGTGAACTCTGCCCGCACGCGGTTGGGTGGAAGGACGAGAGGCGGCACGTTCTGTGCTATCAGTTCGGTGGGCACAGTTCCAAGGGTCTAGAGCACGACGGGTCGCCAGAGAACTGGCGGTGCATGTTCGTGGACGAAATGACCCGCGTTGAGGCTATCGAGGGCGACTGGCATACAGCTGACTGGCGGGCGTCAGTCATTGGTCAGCGCATGCAACGCTGCATAGACGACATCGAGCACCAAGTGGAGTTCTAACTGCTGGGCTCTCGATAGTCGATTCCGCCACCGGCGTTCTTCCACTCGGCGTACTCGCGTGCCCGATCCTCTGCCCGCATCCCATAGAACGTGGCGCAGTAGCACTCGCCCTCACTCTCCATGTCGTAAGCCTCGACTACCCAGTCGCTCAGGTTGTGACGACACGGCGCGGCCTCGAACTTCATTCTCGTGATTGACACAGCGGACTCCAATCCGGGCGGGAGTCCGCGCCAACTCGGCGCGCACCTTCCCATTGCCCTCAAACCGGATCGGCGGGGTGCAAATCCACTCTGGTAGTCTGGTGGCCGATTCACCTAGCAGAACCCAACCTGTGATATCGCCATACTTGGGGCGAACGCCCCAGAATCCGACGAGTTTCCGGGCGGGCTCCGGACGAATCGGTACGCTTGGTACGCCACGGAGGGCGCCGCGATGAGCTTCTCGAAGACGATCCCGAGCATGTTTCACCGCCGCCTGGTCCTGCTTCTGGCGGTTGTGTGCGTGCCGGCGGTGGTGATGGCGGCCCAGCTTGCCCGCCTGACGCTCGCGGAAGGTCCGCGTCTGCGCGAGCGAGCAGAGGACAAGCTCGTGCGTTTATCGTGGACGCCGACGGTCCGCGGGCGGATTCTGGACCGCAAGGGGCGTGTTCTGGCGCGGGACGAGCCGAGCTACGCGGCTGCGGTGGACTACCGGGTGCTGGCGGGAGTGTGGAGCGAGCAGCAGGCGGGGCGGTACGCCCGTGCCCGGCACCACGCCGAGTGGTCCGAGCTCGACGCCGGCGAGCGGTACAAGCCGGTGTTCGACGCGCACGTCGCGCAGATGTGGGATCGGCTCGCCGAGGTCACCGGGCTGGAGCGGGGCGAGCTGGAGCGCCGTCGCGACGCGGTGATCGAGCGGGTCGAGTCGTTGCGTGAGTCGGTGGCGTCGCGGCGTCTCGAGAGGATGCGGGCCGAGAAGGTCCAGCGCGGAGTCGAGCTGACCACCGAGGTCGAGGAGCAGCTGAGCCGGCGCGCAGAGCGGACGATCCGAGAGCAGGTCGAGCCGCACGTCATCGTCGGGCACGTTGACGACGAGGTGGGGTTCGCGCTGCTGCGCCTCGCGGAGCGCGACGAGGTGCTCGGGTCGCTGGCCGCCGACGGCGTCGATCCCGATCTCTACACCGTCCCGCTGCTGCCGGGGCTTGTGGTGCAGGACTCGGGCGAGCGGGTATACCCGTACGAGCGGGTGGCTGTGGAGGTCGATCAGCAGACGCTGCCCGGCCCGATCCGCGCCGAAGGTTCGAGGAGCGTGCTGGTGGAGGGCGTGGCGACCCAGCTGCTGGGGTGGATGGGCTCGTCGTTCCAGAGCGAGGACGTGGGGGCGCGGACCGAGGCCGTGCGCACCGACCCGGCGCTGGCGTCGCGCGTGCTGACCGAGAGCGGGACCGACCGCGGCGCGTACCGCCCGGGTGACCCGGCCGGGCGCAGCGGCGTCGAGGCGGCGCTCGAGAACACGCTGCGCGGGCTGCGCGGGCTTCGGCGCGTGCGCCTCGACACCGGACAGACCGAGCAGCTCGCGCCCGAGCCCGGCAAGGACGTGCGCCTGTCGATCGACGTGATGCTCCAGGCACGCATCCAGGCGGCGATGACGCCGGAGCTCGGGTTGGCGCGCGTGCAGGAATGGCACGGCGAGCCGACCGAGACGATGCCGCTCGGCACCCCGATCAACGGCGCCGCGGTCGTGCTCGAAATCGAGACGGGCGACGTGCTGGCGGCGGTGTCGATGCCGAGCTTTACCCGCGACGAGCTGTCGTCTCCGGGGCTGTTCACCGATCCGGTGAACGCGGCGTGGGCGAACCGGGCGTTCGCGGTGCCGTACCAGCCCGGGTCGATCGTCAAGCCGATGGTGCTGGCGTTCGCGGTGACGCGCGGGGTCTACACGCTCGGCGAGCGGATCGACTGCCACGGGCACTTCCTCGAGAACCGCGACGACATCCTGCGCTGCTGGACGTACCGCGAGAAGTACGGGTTCAGCACGCACAACCAGCGCCTCGGGCACGCGCCCGACGCGGTCGAGGCGATCATGGCCTCGTGCAACATCTTCTTCTACACACTGGCGCAGCGCCTCGGCGTGGACGGGATGTGCGCCGTGTTCCGCGCGTGCGGCGTGGACACGCCGTTCAACCTCGGCGTCGGCGCCGAGCACGACGGGTTTATCGGCCCGATGGGCGACGCGTCGAAGCTGACGGCGACCGACGCGCTGTTCATGGGGATTGGTCAGGGCCCCGTGGCGTGGACGCCGCTGCACGCGGCCGAGACGTACGCGACGCTTGCGCGCGGCGGCGTACGCCTCACTCCGCACGTGCTCATGGATCGCCCCGTCGAGGCCACCGACCTCGGGCTCGATCACGACGCGATTGCGGCCGCGTTGAAGGGGCTGCACCGCGCGGTTAACGAGTACGAGGGCACCGGCAACCACATCAGAACGGGGGGCGGTCTCGAGCCGATCTTCACCATCGACGGGGTGGATGTGTGGGGCAAGACCGGGACGGCGCAGGCCGCGCCCGTCACCACCGAGGTCGAGCTTCCCGACGGGGGGACCGAGCGTGTGGTGCTGCGCGCGGGCGACCACTCGTGGTTCGTGCTGCTGGTCGGCCCGAAGGGGCAGGGCCCGAAGTACGCGATCGCGATCGTGATGGAGCACGCGGGCAGCGGCGGCAAGGTCTCGGGCCCGATCGCGAACCAGATCCTGTACGCCCTGCGGGGCGAGGGGTACCTCTAGCGTGCTCGCGTCGCTGATCAAGGGGACCGGGGAGCGCTCGGTGCGGATGGGCGACGCGGTCCGCCCGCTGACGCCGGCGTGGGTCGTGGTGCTCGCGTCGCTGGCGCTGTCGCTGATCGGGCTGTACGCGATCGACATCGCCGAGCGCGGGGCGGGCGCGGACGGGCTCGCGCGCGAGACACTCAAGCAGG
>Ga0210110_1000580_pt1 | contig 11997 bp, 13 predicted proteins | sample China_Galinas_PW_2_FD_184865 | JGI IMG/M metagenome (GOLD analysis project Ga0210110, IMG submission 184865) | Wetland microbial communities from San Francisco Bay, California, USA, that impact long-term carbon sequestration - China_Galinas_PWB_D1... | ecosystem: Environmental > Aquatic > Marine... | reverse complement strand
ATCCAGGGCTTCGTGCACCAAGACTGGGTGGCCCTGCTCGACTTCTCCACCCTCGAGCCGGTCCAGGCCAGCTTCGTCAGCGAGGACCTCAAGCGGCATGAGGACGATGTCATCTGGCGGGTGCGCTGCTCGGACGACTGGATATACGTCTATCTGCTGATCGAGTTCCAGTCCCAGCCTGATCCCTGGATGGCCCTGCGCATGCTGGTCTACGTCGGACTGCTCTACCAGCAGCTGGTCCGCTCTGGCGAGCTGGCCGCCCGAGGCCTGTTGCCGCCGGTCTTCCCCCTGGTGCTCTACAACGGCATCCGCCCCTGGCAGGGCAGTGAGCGGCTTGCCGATCTCATCGAGCCGGCACCCGGAGAGCTTCAAGGCTATCAGCCCGGTCTCGCCTATCTGCTGCTCGACGAGAGCCGATTCCCCGATGCGCTGGACGCCACCCAGCACGGCAACCTGGCCGCCGCTCTGATTCACCTGGAGAACAGCCGCGCCCCCGAGGAGCTGCGCAGCGGTATCCGCCTGCTGCTGCACTGGCTGCACGCCCCCGAGCAAGCCGGGCTGCGCCGCGCCTTCACCGTCTGGCTCGGGCGCGTGCTCTTGCCCGGCAAGCTCCAAGGAGTAGACTTTCCGGCATTGAACGAGCTTGAAGAGGTAGATGCCATGTTGGCCGAGCGTGTGCAGGAGTGGACCCGGGAGTGGGAGCAGCGCGGAATGCTGAAAGGGCTGGAGCAAGGGCTGGAGCAAGGGTGGGAGAAGGGGCGTAAGGAAGGCGAGGTCGCCCTGATGAAAAAGCAGCTCATCCGCAAGTTCGGATCCCTGTCGGCCCAGGTTGTGCAACGCCTGGAGGAAGCCAGCGCGGAGCAATTGATGGAGTGGGCCGAGCGAATCCTCTTTTCCGAGACCATCGATCGGGTTTTCGAGGACACTTGACTGCCCCAACCGGCAGGCGTCGTCCGCGTCGCGATCGGACCACATTATCGTCGCGCTGCCAGGCTCGAAAACGTCTTTCGGCGACCACCGCTATTCGTGCGCCGGGGGCGTCAGGAATTCGGCGGAAGCGCTTTTCGGCGCAAGGCGCTGCGCTTTTCCGCCCTCTCGGGCTACAACTTTACCAACCGAAGGATCTCCGGCATTTTCGGGCGTTCCGGTGACCACCGGAGCGTTTCTCGCCACCACCCGGGCCCCGGACGAACTGATTTTCCAGTGAAGACGCCTGTCGTCAGGAACCACTTTCTCGGTCAATGTCGGCGGTCGAGCCGCCGACAGGCCGAGGTCCAGGACCTTGATCTCGCCGGATTCGGTGAGAAACACGTTGCCCGGCTTGAGATCCCGGTGCACCCGCTAATGGCGCTGGAAGGCCCGGTCGATGCCCTCGGCTACCGGGGTGAGCAGCGCCAGAATGCGCGACAGTGGTAGACCCTCGGAACCCTCGTCGGCCAGCACCTGGTTCAGGTTGCGACCTTTGAGGTATTGCATGGCGAGGAACACCCAGCCACCGGGTCTTCGTGCCAATCGAAGACGTTGACGATGAGGGGTATGTCTAGCTAGAGGGTGCGGGGGGAAAGGGAAAGAGGCCCTCGGACCGATACGACGAATCCGCTGGGACCTCGCCGTTTGGAGAAATCAAACGGCGGAAGGCGCTACGCTTTTCCGCCCTACGGGCTATACGAAGCCATCGCCCAGGGGCACATCGCCCTGTGCAACTCCACCGAGATCGCCACCGACAAGTCTTTCGAAGACGCCATAGGCAACGGCGCCCGCCGGGTCGCCGACACATTGAAGAACGAGGGATTCGTCTATCCGGTCGACGTGCACGCCTGTCGGCAGCGGGTAACGCCTTTGCCCTGAGATCGCGCCCGAACCTTGTAGGGCGCAAAAGCGAAGCGCCTTGCACCGAGTGCGAGGTCGAAAAGTCGAAAGCGCATTTCGAACCGCTAAGGCACTGAAGACGCGGAGGCTTTGATTGCCACGAAACCGTGTAGGTCGGGTTGGCGCTGTTTGCCTACCCGACGTTCGTGAATTCCGATGTCAGGTAGCGTCGCAACCTGACCTACGAGCCAACCTGGTATAACCGCTTCAATGCTCCCGTCGGCAACCAAAGTGTCAGCGCAGAATCGGTCAGCGGCTCGAATTCATATCTCAGGTACCAACCACGTGCCGTCTCGTCCTTTGCGTCGACGATCACGCCGACCATGCCGATTTCGCAGGAGAGTGCCAGGCAACGCGACAATGCGTCGCCAAGAAAAAGCTCACCGAGGCCCTTCCGTTGATATCGCGCGTCCACGGCCAGCCTTGCGAGACGGACCACAGGCAGAGGGAAGCGAGGAAAACGGGCCCCATACTTTTCCGGAAGGTTCCCTCTACGGATGCCCGCCATGGCGAGGCTGTAATAGCCGAGAATCTTCCGGCCCTCGGCAGCCACGTAGGTTCGGCTGACATTGGTGCTCGCGTGTTGTCGAGCATAACGGCGGAGATACTCATCCAGCGCCGCCACGCCGCAGGAAAACCCGCGGCGCTCATGGTGTGAAGATAGGGGCTCGATTCCGATGGAGTCAAGCGAGATCAACGCTTGCGCTGCTGCCAATCTCGATGGCGCTTGATCCCAGCAGATAGCTTCGGTCTCGGCTTCTCGAGGTCGTCCAATGCCCGAACAAATACGCTCCAGTTTTCTTCGCTCAAAGTAACCGTGTCTCGTTCGGCCAGGATTCTCCTGGCCTGCTCTTGCGCGGTGCCCAGCAGGAATGCACTGACGGACATGCCGGCGGTCGAGGCAGCCCTGACGATCAGATTCTTGATCTCCGGTGAGGTGCGCAGATCGATTCGCTCGCTGGTTTCTCGGCTCCCAGACATGGCAAATTCGGCTCCAATCATGCGGTTGAGAGGAGTCTAGCCGAGCCCACCTCAGAGATCAATCATTCCGTACACTGTACGGATATTCCCATTGGTCCGCGCGAATGGCGTTTGAACGGCCATGGCAAGCCTCAAGCAAACTACCTGCCCATTCTTACAAAAGGTAAAAATCCAAAAGCTAATTGGAAGTCCTCAGGAGGCGAAAGCCCAGGTCGTCGTCCCTGAAGCCGGGGCCGGGGCCGCTGCTGCTGCGGCTGGCGCAACGCGCGTTGCTCGCGCCGCCGTACCAGCTGCCGCCCCGGCGGACTCGGCTGGAGCCACCCCCACTGTTCACCGGGTTGTTGCGCGAGTGGCTGGCATAGGCGTCCGAGTCGTACACGTCCTGCACCCACTCCCACACATTGCCGCTCATGTCGTAGAGCCCAAGACCATTCGCCGCCTTGCCCGCAACTGCATGGGTCTGTCCGCCGGCATTGCTCCCATACCAGCCCACCCGATCCAACGATTCGCCTCCACTGTAGGTCTCGGCCTTGCCCCCGCTGCGACACGCATACTCCCACTCCGCCTCCGTCGGCAGCCGAAAACGCTCTCTACTGCGCGCGTTTAGCTTACCGATGTACTCCTGCACGTCGTTCCACGACACCCCGTCCACCGGATGATCCTCGCCGCTCTTGAACCAGGACGGGTTGCTCCCCATCAGCTTCCGCCACTGGCCCTGCGTCACCTCCGTGCGGCCCATCCAAAACCCATCCACGCACACCTGGGGCACCGGCTTCTCGTCATCGTCTCCCGAGCTGCTGCCCATCTGGTAGCAGCCCCCGGGCACCCACACGAACTCCATCCCCGTCTCGCGCTCGCGCCACACCTGGCCCGTCCGCGGGCTCGATGGCGGCGCCGCAGCGGGTGTCGGCCGCGACTCCGGTGCCGTCACACTCGGCGCCGCCGGCTCGGGCAAACGCTCCAGCTCCGCCACGTACACCGGGGCCTCCTGGCTCAGCTGATGCCACCCATAGTGGGTCCGGTAGCCCGGCGCACTCGCCTCGATCCGATAGCGGCCCGGCGCCAGCTCCATGCCGTCCCGGTATTTCGGCACAATGTTCAACCTAGAAACCGCAGTTGGACGGCCGCCAGGGTGCGTGCGGCGTGGTGCCTGGCAAGGCACAACGAGGCGGAATAGTTCATCTATTCCAACGAGTTGTAACGCCGCCAGGCGCCGCGCCGTGCGTGCCCTGGTGGTCGTAGCGCCCCTCACCTCGCGGGTGAGTCCCAGATTGCTCAATACCCTTCAGCAATACAATCACTTGCCAGCCACTCGAAGCGGTCAACTGCGGTTTCTAGGTTCAAGATCCTCACCCGTGCATCCGCCGGCACCGTCCTCACCGTGAAGGGGATCAAGGCCGGCTCGGAGTGCGGGGTGGGGGACGAGTCGGTGCCGGTCGCCGGCTCCTGTCTCGATGGGGAGCTCCCGGTAACGGGCTTCGCAGTAGACTGGCCTGTGGGCGTACCCGAGGACTGAGAAGACACGCCAGGGGTGCGCGGCTGGGCTTCCCACCAGGAATAACCCAGGAAGGCCGCCAGCCCGATCAGAGCCAGGCCGATCAGCCAGCGGAATGGAGCGCCGCCGACGCCCTTCTTCGCCTCGGACTCGGGCGTTGACTGGGCGGTCTTGGCCCGTTCCTGGATCAGCCGGCGCTGCCAGTGCTGACGCCGCTTCTGAGGAAGTACCGCTTCGGCCGCCTTGAGCTGGTGCTCCACCTCCTGCAGGCGCCCCTCGCCGAGGGCGCTGTCCAGGGCCTTTTCCACGGCCGCCCGATAGGCTTTCGTGGCCACTGCGGTCTCCGGGGCGTTCGAATGGGCGCTCTGCAGGCTCTGCAGCAGGCTCAGGGCGGTCTCGCCGGGGCCGGTGAGTCGGCCTGCCTTCAGGTGCCCGTCGAAGGCGGCCTGGAGGCGCTGGCGCTCTGCCTGCTCCTGGCGCTGCCGCTCCTGGCGTCGAGCCTCTGCGGCCTGACGGCGTTGGGCCTCTGTCGGAGCGGGCTCGGGGGCGGCTTGGGCTTGGGCTTGGCCGGCTCGACGCGCTGGAGCTGCGCGAGCAGCTCGCGACAGCTCTTCGGCCGGGCCTCGGGCTGGTACGCCAGTCCGGTCTTGAGCGCCTCCCATTGCTCGGCTCGCAGGGCCTCGGGGGCGTCCGGCCAGGGAGCGCCGGGATGGCACAGGGCAGCCACCTCCGAGGGCCAGGGCGTGTAGCCGGTGAGCAGCTGGTCCAGGTCCCGACCTTGCAGGTACTCCATGGCCAGAAACACCAACCCGCCCGGGTCTTCGTGCCAGTCGTAGACGTTGACGATGTGCGGATGGTTGAGCGCGCGGGCACGCAGGGCCTCTCTCTGCAGGCGCTGGTACTCCAGCGCGCTGGCCCGTACACCCGAGGGCAGCAGCTTGAGCGCCACCTCCAGGTCCCGACCCCGCACGGCGCTGTCTCGCAGGTCCAGCGCCCGCCACACCACGCCCATGCCGCCCGAGCCCAGCGGCTCGATATGGTCGGGCATCGGCGGGGCCCTGAAGGCCGCGCGAGCGGGCCGGTCGCAGGGACGCGTCTCGATCCACAGTCGCGACTTGCCCCGCTCGCGCACCTCCCAGGGCGCTTCGGGATCGGCCCTGGCGATGGACAGGGCCTTGATGGGCTCGGATTCCACGCTAACCCGCCCGGCCTCGTTGACGATCAGCAGGGCGTGCTCGGCAGCGAAGGGCCAGGCGTTCACCTCGCAGGTCGCATGCCTTGGCTCGCCGTTGATCAGGACCAGCCTCTGCTCGCGGTAGACGGGGCACAGCTCGCTGACCCCCGACAACGCGCCCCATCCGCTCCCAAAGGACCTCCGGGCTCAGCGCGTCCTCCAGTCCGATCAGGCGGCACCCGATGACGTATTCACAGCGCTTGTACACGAACCGACTCCTCGTCGAGCACTATGGCAATCAAGAGCAGGGGGAGCGCGAAAAACCCCAGGTGGCTGCCCGCCGCCGAGACGAACGGCATGGGCTGGCCCATGACCGGCAGCAGGCCGGTATTGGTGCCCCAGGACACCAGAATATGGGCGCCCAGCAGCGCGGCGGTGCCGTAGATCAGGAAATACGAGAACCAGCCGAGCATGACCCGCCGGTATTCGCCCCGGCCTTCCACCGCGTGACGTCGATGCCGACGCCGTGCGATCTCGGTGAGCTCGATCAGCAGGGCTAGCTGGACCAGCATCAAAGCGGCCCCCGAGGCGATACCGAGCCGGTGCAGAAAGTACGAAGGGGCGAAATCATCCTTCAGGTTGGGGATGTCGGCGACACCCTGCTCGGTGGCGCCTTCGAATCGGGTACCCGCCCACGCGCCCGACCGGATCGCATCGAGAGCTCGGGCCTGCTGCTCTCCGGAATAGGGGTGGAGATCGGGCGCCGCCCAGGCAGCGATGCGGTCGGACTGGGCGAGAAACCCCAGCGAGCCGGGATCGCCGTTCAGGACGCGGAGCCGGAAGCCGCCATCGGCGCGTTGCACCCTGTAGGCATCGACGGGCACGCCCGCCACACCCAGACGCATTCCGCAGTAGAGATTGCCTCCCAGGCTCAGGTCTCCGCCCAGTCCCCACCCGGGCGGCGCCACCTGGTTCCACAGTGTGCGCAGCGTCTCGCGAAGGCTCTCGTCGCCGCACTTGACCAGCGGGCTGCCATTACGCAGGAGTCTGGCGCCGTCGTACCGCCAGATCTGCGCCTTGCCGCCGGAGCCCAGGCCTATCGTCTCCTCCAACATCAGCTGACCCTGCCAAGAGGCCAGCACCCGGACGTGGCTGGCGCCGAGCCGGAATGCCGTATCGGGGACGAGCGACAGCTCGCGGACATAGTGGCCGTCGGCCGCTCCGGCCCGGCGCAGCAGCACCCGCAGGGTATGACTCGCATTGCCGACACGCCAACCGTCACGCCGGTGCATCAAGAGGAGATTGGGCGTTCGCTGCATCGCGCGCCGCCAGGGCCTCGCGGCCCAGGATCAGCTGGGCACCGTGCGGCAAGTCTACGGACAGCTGCCGAAGCACCCGCCAATTGGGGCTGTTGGCGAAGAGCAAGGCTCCCGCGAGACCGATCGTCAGCCAGCCGACCAGCAACATCCGAGACAAGACGCCGGCAAGGGGGCGCTCGAGATCTGCCCTGCTCACATCGCGACCTCCGTTCCGCACAGGCACCGCTCCTCCGAGGTCAGACGCCTTGAAGGCACCCACTTGAGCAGCCGAAACACCCCGAGCACCAGCGTCTTCATCGCAGCGTCCCCTTTCACGGTTCCCGATGATCTACAGCGGGGGGAGGGGAAACGACGAGCTCGTACGAGACCGAGCCCAAATGTCGGGTTGGCAAACGGCGCCAACCCGACCTACGGGACTTTGGTGGTGATTTCCACGCCAGCAGGCGGCGATGTTACTCCTCGGGCTGCTCGGCCGCTCCGGCCAAGGTGAGCAGAAATTCCGCGACAACCGGAGCACACTCACGTCCCCCCGTGTTAAAGGCATGGGTGATCATGCAGGCAAACGCCAGGGTGCGCGTCTCGCCCGGAATGGCTCCAGGCGAGAGCCAGCCGGTAAGCCAAGCGGTATTGAGCGACGCTCCCTTGCTCCCATAGGGCGCGGTGCCCGTCTTGGCGTACAGGTGGTCGCGCAAGGTATCCAGAAGCCTCGCCCGCTTCTGATCCGCATCCGACGCCCCTTTGGCCAGGCCCAGGTTGAACGCCGTCTTGGCGGTGCCATCCACAGGGACCCGCTTCATGCCCGACCGGATGCGGTCAGTGCGTATGCCCAGCGCCGGTGGATCGGGGAGCCGGGCCTCGCGGCCATCGAGGGACAAGAGCAGGTGCGGCTGGACCACCTTGCCGGTGGCGATGGCGGAGCTGACCCGCGCCAGCTGCAGTGGTGTCACCTGCATGCGCAGGCCGATGGCCATCTGGCGCAGGCCCTGGCGGTCCTCGATCGGGTCGATCCGCGACGGCGTGACGCGCAGCACATCGTAGGCGCGCAGTGTCATGCCTTCGGGGAGCAGACCCGCATCGAGTCGCGCGGCCCGGCCAAAGCCGAGACGGCGCAGAGCCGGCTCGATCGGACGCGCTTGGTCCAAAGCGCCTTCGGTGAGGACCTTGACGTGCGGAACCCCGGCCTGGTCACCGCGCCCCAACCCGGTGGCGTCGACGCGATCGTAGCTCCAGGCAAACCAGGAGTTCATGGAGTCCCGAATCGCCTGCTCCAAGCCGTATACCCGATCGCCGTAGAGCGCCATCTGGGCCTTGGGGGTCTCGACGAACTTGCCGGGGACGCCGAAGTTGGAAATGACGGGGCCGTGGCGTGTGCGCGTCGAGCCTCTTCCGGTCCAAGGACAGCGCCGGCTCCCGGCCGGATAGCAGGGGTCGTCCACCCGGAAGGCGAACCCGTCCTGCGACCCGACGCGGTCCAGATCGTGGGCACTCAGCCCGTCCAGCAGACGATCGGTCACGGGATCTGCGGCGGCGACCTGCTCCAGAGCCAGGGCGGTGAGCCGCTTGAAGGTGGAGCCGGGCGCGTAGATCGGGGTTCCATCCTGCTGCCAGTCAGGCAGCCGCAGGGGGCTGTGCCGCTCGTCGGCCAGGTCGTAGGCCGCCAGGTCCTCCCAATGAGCGCCCTGGGGGATGCCGGTATGGGTCGCCGCCGCCAGGATCTCGCCACTGGCCGCGTCGAGGACCAGCAGGGCCGCGCGGCGAACGGCCCGGCGTGGGTCCTTGCCCCCATGACGGCCGGCGACCCGATGCGAGGTCTCACCGGCGCCGGCCTCGAGCGCCGCCTCCGCACTGCCTTGCATGGCCAGGTCCAAGGTCAGGCGGGCCTTGGTCGTACGTTGGCGGGAATCGGAGAGACGACCCAGGATGCCGGTCAGGGCATTGGCCTGGCGGGTATCCAGACCGATCAATGGCGCCAGTCCCAGCTGGACCAGATCCTTGTCGCTGTGGTCTTCGGCCGAGAGCAGGCTGCCCGCCCGGTCGGTGATGCGCACCGGCGTCGGCACGTCCCTCGGGGTGTCGGGCTTTCCGGGGTGCCACGCCAGTGTGCCCCCCTGGTTGGTCAGATGCCTGAGCTCTGCACGAAAGAGTCTGGAAAGGACCTCGCGGCGATAGGGCCTGTCGCTCACCTCGAGGCTGCTGGCACCGCGGTCCAGTCTGACCGAAAAACGGCGCCCCGGCACCGGATCGCAGTCGACATCGAGGCACGCGGGTGAGCCCGGGCCTGGCTTGCCGCCCTGAACCCGAGGGTCCTCCCCCACCGCCCGCAGCACCATCGTCTCGGTGCCGGAGGCCTTCGACGGGAGTCTCAGCCGAGAGCTGACCCGCGCCTCCGCGGGCATTGCGGCTGGCCAGCTCGCGAGCTGTTGCCATGGGAGCCAGCCGACCGGGTAGGACTCGAACAGACGTCCCGCCATGAGTGGCATGGTATGGGAGAGGCCCAGCCGACCCACATCGGCGAATCCGCCGGCCTCCCACTGGGGCTCGGCCGTCCCCAGCAACCGCTCCATGGCCTGATTGCCGGGTTTGGCCCGGACCGCGGCGACCAGACGTTCGTCATTGAACTGCTCAATTTGACGACGCAGATAGCCGCCGGGCAGGGTGTGATAGAGATCCTTGAGGACCTCGTCCTTCTCCGTCCCCCAGGAGAGGGCGTCCCACTCCGAGAGATCGACACCTGAAGCCCGAGCCGCGGGCCCCGACCGTTTCGCCCGGCCTAGATCCGGTGGCGCCGTCTCCAGTCGACCACCATCGTCGAGATGCAAGAGACCGGCTTCCAGCGCGCTCTCGAGCAAGAAGGTGTCCTCCCGCGCCTCGGGGGATGAGGTCGGGAGCCGATACTCCCCGGAGGCGATCCGAAGCGGCCGAACCCAGGGAGGACCTTCCTTGGAATAGAGATAGACAGGCCACTTCTCGGAAGAAGGGTCTCCATGCCGTTCATCGCGCTCCCACAGGCCGACCTTCAGCACCCCCAGGTCGCAGCCGGGAGACTCCAGGCGCTGTATCCGGAGACCCATGCCACCGAGGAGTCCGCTCTCGACGGGCAGGCTCGGGTCTCGGCGCCAGATCACCCAGACATCGCGCTGGAACCGGATGCCGATCCGCCGCCCGGACTCCACCTTCAGCAATTCGGCTTCCGACAGGTCCGAGACGATCACCTCGTCCACAGGCGCATCGAGAGCAAGCTGAAACGGCGCGCCGGGATCGGTGAGAAAGTCTGGGTGGGGCCGTCCGAGCACCCGGATATCCGGAACATCGAGTCCCCCGCCGTCCAGGAGGGGGCTGCGAAGGTCCTGGTTCACGCCGTTGGCCGCAACCAGCGTGCGCCACTCGGGAAGCAGGGCCAGCTTCTCATCCAGCCTCACGCTGAAGGCCTGCAGCCGATAGCGGATCCCCGAGAGGCTTTCGACCAAGGACTGGAGCCGATCCGCAACGGGCTGCTGCCCGGCGTCTGGCCGTGCGCCCAAGGCCGCCAGTCTCGCCCGGTTTCGCGCCTCGGCCGTGCCCAGGGCGGCATCCCATCGCTCGGTCCGGGCCCGCTCCGCGGCGAGCCTGTGACCCAGCTGGTCCAGATAGGCCAGGTCTCGCTGGACCTCCCAGGCCTGGCGCAGCTGCCGCACCGTGGCTTCCAGCTCTGGCGGGTCTGTGGTCTGGGCAGCGTAAGCAGCCCCGCCGGACAACAAGCCCAGGGCCAGGGCGCAGCCGGTCTTTGCGATCATTGTCGATACCTCCCGATCAGATTCCCGTATCCCGCCGTTCTGCCGCGCGCATCCGCTCCGCCTTCACGGCCCACTCCAGGGCACCTAGACGGCTGCCCAGCAGACGTTGCTCTTCGCGCATGCGATCCAGGGCGATCCCTCGCTCCCGGCGCGCCTGCTCGAGCAACCCGATCTGGCGGTCGAGGATGGCGCAAGAGGGGTAGTCGCGTCCCGCGAAACGAACCGGAAATCCCCGTTTCAGACCCTCCGCCCTCGCCTGCCGTGCCGCCGAAATGAGGTCATCGAGCCGCCCCAGAGCCGTGGTCAGGCGTTGGACCCAATCGTCCAACCGGCTTTGCTCCACACGCAGCACCTGTACCAGTCTGGCCTTCTCCGCCAGCTCGCCCGCGCTGTCGGCCGCTGCCACCGCTCGGACCAAAAGCAGCAAGACCAGGCACAGCAGCATGACGCCGCTCCCCGCCACCCGCACACTCACGGCCGGCATCCGGCTCGGCGATGCCCTGGACTCGCGCATCGTCACTTCTCCTCCAGATCCAGCCACAGGCTGCTGACACAGCCCTCGATGCCCGAGTCGTCCACCCGCACCCGCCACCAATCGCGCTGGACCGGCCCGATCACGCTCACCTCGGTCCCCCGGGCCAGCGGGGCGGGCACCACGCGCTCGTGCTGTACCCCCGGCGAGGTCCTGATATAGAGGGGCTGGCGAACCCGGAGCTTCAGGCCCACCGGATCGCGCACCGCGGGCTCCAGCGAGACATCGTCGAGCGGCGCCCAGGCTACATGACGGGGAGCGGCTTCCGGTGCAGACTTCGGCTCGGTGGAATCCGATTCCGCCGCCACTTGCTCAGGTTCAGCCGCCGGCTCCGACGGCGGTGGCGTCTCGGGCGCGAGCTTGTCGTCCGGGACCCAGTCGGGCAGCGTCTTCACCTCCACGAAGCGGCGCCCGTCCACCACGGCCTGACGGCCGGTGGTGACCCAGACCTCTCCGGCCTCGATGGGCGGTGCAGCCCCTCCGTCGGGGGTGTCGACAAGGTTCGGCAGGGAGCCGTCCGCAGACCGGACCCTGAACCGCAGCCCTGTCATGTCCGGGCGCAGCCCCAGGGCCGCCAGCCTCCCGTCCAGATCCCGGACATTCTTCACCTGGATCCTTTCGGCTCGATCAGGAAGCCGACTCTGGTCCAGCCTAGGCGCAACGTCGGCAGGCGATCCAGTGACGCCGTCGACAACCGGCGCCTTGTCGGGTGCACTGGCGCACGACGTCAGCAAGACGCCGAGCGAGACCAGCCGTGGTAGCAACAGACGCTGCTACATGGGTTCTCCTCCGCGCAGTACCGGACTCGGACTCAGACAATCCGATGGTGCGGGGGGACTGGAAGATCTCCGCGC
>Ga0210110_1000578_pt1 | contig 12009 bp, 13 predicted proteins | sample China_Galinas_PW_2_FD_184865 | JGI IMG/M metagenome (GOLD analysis project Ga0210110, IMG submission 184865) | Wetland microbial communities from San Francisco Bay, California, USA, that impact long-term carbon sequestration - China_Galinas_PWB_D1... | ecosystem: Environmental > Aquatic > Marine... | reverse complement strand
CGCCGCGAGCTCGTCTCCGTAGTCGCAGACGAAGCCGTGACCCAGCTCGAGGCTCGTCGCGGCCCGCTCGCGTAGCGCGACGATCGCCGCCGAATCATCGACGTCGCCGGGCGCGCCGACCGGGCTGGCGCCGCCGGTCTCACCGGCCCCCCGCGCGGGGCCCGAGCCCGCCGACGGGCGCCTCGGCGCGGCGCTGGAGCGGATCGGCGGGGTGGTCGCGGGCAACGCCGAGGGCTCGCTGGCGCGGCAGATGGCGCTGGCGACGCGGGAGCTGCTCGAGGGTGTGGGCGACCCGATGCCCATGCTCTTCAGCTCGCACCTGGCGCGGACGGACCTGTTCGCGGCGATGGTTGGCGTTGACGAGGCGGCGCGGATGCGCGAGTCGTACAACCGCGCGGTCGGGCGTTTCGGTGATCAGGCCGGCGTGCGCGCGCTGCGCGTCGATGCCGACGGCGGCGAGCTGCCGGTCTGGAGCCTCTCGGCGGGCGGGCGGGCGGAGGTGAGCGACCGCACGCTGACCAGCGTGCCGCGCGAGCGGCTCGCGCCGCGGGCGCTGCTGATGACCGGGTTGGTGCGCCTGGCGGGGTGCGACCTGTTCGTGCACGGAACCGGCGGCGGCGACGAGGACGGGTACGACCGTGTGACCGAGGCGTGGTTCGGTGACTGGCTCGACGGGGCGGGTCTCGCGCCGTCGGTGGTTGCGACCGCGACACGGACGCTCGACTTCGGCGGGGCGCGGGTCGTCACCGAGGAGGAAGTCGAGCGGGCGAAGCGGTTGGCGCACAGCGCGAAGCACGACCCGGAGGTGCTCGGGGACGCAACGGCGGCGGTGCGAAAGCGCGAGCTCGTCGAACGCGCCCGGGAGCTCAAGGAAGCGGGCGGGAATCCGGCCCCGGTCTTCGGCGAGTTGCAGCGCGAACTGGGCGCCTACCGCGAGCGCCACGCCGACGAGATCGAGCGGCTGAGCGACGAGGCTTCACGTCTCGAAGCAGCCCGGCGCGATGCCGACGTGCTGACCGACCGGACGTGGTCGTTCGCGCTGTTCAGCGAGGACGAGCTTCGTGATTTGCGCGACGAGATCGAGGCGGGGTTCTGAAAAGTCGGCATTCGGCATTCGGCATTCGGCATTCGGCATTCGGCATTCGGCATTCGGCATTCGGGCGGATCGTCCGGTGGTAGCGCGGCGTACGTTGTGCAGGAGTGACGACTCCCGCATGCCGTGATTTCAGATTTGAGAATTCAGATCTGATTCGCAAGGCGGTCGAGCAGCGGCACAGATAACCGGGCGTCGCCGACTCCCCATTGCCTATTGCCCATTCCCCATTGCCCTCTCTACCAGATCCACCGCAGGCGACCGAAGTCGGGGATCATGGGGCGGTCGAGGAATCGTTGCGCGGCGGGGAAGTAGACGAAGAACGCCTTGCCGATCAGCAGCTTGCGGTTGACCACCGAGGGCGTGCGGTCGATCAGCTCGGCGACCCACGGATCGGGGCGGTCCCAGAGGCGCCCGTCGGAGCTTGCCGGGGAGTTGTCGCCGCACATGAAGTACTCGTCGTGGTCGAGCACGAGCGTGTTGAGCACGGGGTGCGTCGCCCGCGCGGGTTGATCGTGCAGCTCGTGCGACCACGGGAACGCGACGGCCTGGTAGTGCACGTCCCGCTGCACCGCGACGCGGTGGATGGTGAACGGGCCGCCTCCGAACTCCCAGCGTAGCTCCGGGCGTCGGTAGTTGCCGCCGTCCTCGAGGAACGTGTGGTCGGATCGCTCGTCGAGGCGCATCACCTCCTCGAACGGCTCGCCGAGGGCCGCCGCGATCCGCTCGTCCGGAGACCAGTGATACTCGGCGTAGGCGACCTGCTTCCCGTCGAGACGCAGACGCAGCGATTGGTCCACGTGCCAGAACTCGATGTCGGTGACGCGCCCGGCGGGCAGGGCGTCGTGCTTGAGTTCGACGCGGTCGAGCTCGCGCCACTCGCCGGCGTCGGAGCGCATCTTGAGCACGACCTCGTGCCCGCTGATTTCTGCTCGGAACTCGTGCCCGCGCGCCTCGAGGACGGCGGCGACGGTCTCGGTGGGTGTGTCCGGCTCGAACCCAAAGCTCATTGAGACGTCAGAGACTGGGAAGAGGGGGTAGGGGCGTTCGGCCTTGGAGTTCGGGCCCTCGTTGTACGGGTAGAAGTCGTCGATCGCCCAGGTCTCGGCCGAGCGTTCTGTGCCGCGGGGGCGGGGCGGGCGGGTCATGCGTTGGCGGTCGGTGTCCCACTCGAGCGTGGTGGCACCGGCGCCGTCGTAGCGGTAGCTGCGCCGGTCGTCGATCGCCCAGCCGTCGGTCGTGCCGCGCCAGGGGCAGCGGAACACACGGGTTGCGCCGACGGGCGTGAAGCGGCTGTCGAAGACCGGCTGCCACATCGCGCGCTGGGCGCGGAGCGGTTTGCGCGCGATCGACCACCCATCGAGCTCCCACGAGTTGACCCCCTCGGGCACCGGCCCGGTCGCGGGGCGGACGAACACGTCGCCGTCCACCAGCGCCACCTGCTCGCCCGGCAGCCCGATCAGCCGCTTGATGAAGTTCTCCTGCGGGTGTCCGGGGTATTTGAACACGACGACGTCGAAGCGGCTTGGCCCGAACAGCCCGAAGAGGTACTTGAACACGAAGATGCGGTCGCCGGCGCGCCGGGGGACGTTCCACCCCTCTGTCGCGGCGTCGATGCCCCATCCGCTCATCGGGTCGGTGACGTCCACCGGCTCGATGGACACGCCCGAGCCGTCGGTGGTGATCCCGCGCTCGAGCAGCGAGCGATCGGCCTGCACCGCGAGCGGCTGGGTGCGTCCGCGGTCGGCGTAGTACCACGGGCCGACCTGCCACTCGTACCCGGTGTCGTCGCCGCGGAAACGCATGTGCGCGCCCAGCAACGTCGGCGCCATCGAGCCGGTGGGGATCAGGAACGCCTCGATCACGAACCCGCGGAAGACGAACGCCATCGCGAACGCGATGATGATCGAGATGACGGTCTCCTTGACCGTGTGGCGGAGGTCGGGCATGGGTGCACAGTATCGGCTCGGGCGGTCCCGGGTCGTCAGTTGGTGCCGGAACCCCCGCCGGGGTCTCCGCCGCCGCCCTTGCGACGGCGCCGGCGACGGCGGCGCTTCTTCTTCGGTGCGCCATCGCCGGGCGCTCCGGCGTCACCGCCCTCGCCGGCGCGGGGCTCGGGACGCGGCTCCGGACTCTTGTCCTCCCCGGAGCGCACCCGGGCGTCCCCCTTGCGCTTGCGTCGGCGCCGACGGCGCTTCTTTCCGGTGCCCTCACCGCCGCCGCTCTCACGGGCGGGCTCGGGCTCGCGGCGCGGGCGGCGTTCGGGCGGGGCGGGCTTCGGGCGCTCCAGCCCCGCCTCGGTGAGCTGCTCGACCGGCACCGCGACGTCCTTGCCGGTCTCGTCGAGGCGGACCAGCGCGAGCTGGGTGAGGATCTGGGTCTGGATGACGGTGCCGTCGCCGTCCGGCGTGCCGACGCGCGACTTGCGCCGTGGCAGGTTCTTCTTGAGTTCCTCGTAGGTCTGGTCCTCGTAGCGCAGGCAGCACATCAGCCGCCCGCAGCGCCCGGAGATCTTGAGCGGGTCGAGCGTCGCCTTCTGCGTCTTGGCGCTCTTCATGCTCACCGGCTTGAGCACCTTGAGGAACTGCTTGCAGCAGCAGTACTGCCCGCAGCGTTCGTAGTCGGCGGTGAGGCGGGCCTCGTCGCGCGCGCCGATCTGACGCAGGTCGATCCTGGCGTCGTGCAGGCGGCGCAGCTCCTGCATCAGCCCGCGCAGGTCCACCCGCTCCTCGGACTGGTAGTAGAACGTGAGACGTTCGCCGCCGAGGATCGGCTCGGCGTCCACGATCTTCGCGGCAACGCCCAGACGCTCGGCCAGCGCCGCCGCCTCGCGCCGCAGACGCTGCTTTGACGCGTCGATCTCGCCCTGGCACTGCAGGTCCTCGCCCGTCGCGACGCGGAGGACGCGTCCCTCGGAGAAGAACGGGTAGTCGCGCCCGCCGGAGCGGTCGATGTACTCGAGCATCTGCTGGCGGGTGACGCTCGACCCGCACCCGGCGTTCGGGCAGGTGGTGGTGAGCAGCTCCGCCAGCTCGGTGCCGCGGTGGGAGCGGACAACGAGCCGGGTGCCGCACCCGAGGGCCGCGTCGCTGTAGTGCGGGTACTCGCCGATCAGCCCCATCGCGCCGAAGCGCACGACAACGCTCTTCGGCTCGTCGGGTTCCGGCGGCGCGGGGGCGTCGGCCTCGAACTGGGGCAGGGGGACGATCGGCATGGCTCGCGCACCGACGGCGTGCGGCACACACGCCGTCACTTGGTTCGGGTTGACGCCGGGGCGTGGGTTTGTTCCGGCCCGCCGCCCCGGCGGGGCGGGCTCGGTCGGTACGCGGGCCGCCGGGCCCGAGGCCCGGCTCGCGGAGAGTCTACTGGCGTCCCTCGGCCCGGTCGCGGGCGTCGGTAAACAGCTGCGGCAGCTCGACCCGCTGGCGCAGCAGCACGCGGGTCTGGTTCTCGACCTGGTAGATCAGCAGCAGTTCACGGCGCTGGTCGATCACCATCAGCGGTTCGTCGGAGCCGCCGTCGGTGGTGAGCACGGTGTACCCGCCGCTCGAAGTGGTCATCTCGCCCAGCGCAACGCCCGAGCGATCGGCCTGCACGATGACCAGGGCGAGGATGACGAACGCACTCGCCCACAACGCAGCAGCTGAGATGCCGCTCTCACGCCTGTTCGGTGTGGTGCTCATCGTGGGCCCGCCTGTGCCTGTGCGTCGGTGTCGAGGTCGCGGAAGCCGATGCCGCGGAGGTTGTCGCGGCTCTCGTCCCAGCGGACGGTGATGAGTTCCTGGTTGATCGAGTCGATGATCCAGACGGCGCTGGCGTTGCCGCCGTTCATCCGCCCGCCGACGAGCAGGTACTCGCCGGGCGCGCGGGCCGGCGCGTTCTGCGCTCGGGCGCCCGGTCCGAGCGTGACCAGCGCCAGCAGCCCGATGAGGACCGCGTTGAGGACGATCAGCCCGCGCGTGCGTCGCATCGCCGCCTCCTTCCTAGTCCTGGTGCCCGCGTTTGGTGGGGATGAGGCTGGCGGCGATCACCGCGCCGCCGGCGACGGCCACGGCCAGCCACGTGCGCAGCACGGGCGGCTCGGGCTCGCCGCTCTCCTTGGGCGGCACCGCGTCCACCTGCGCCATCGCCAGCCCGCACGTCAGCGCCAAGGCGCACCCGGCTGCCAGTCTCCTGATCGATCGGGGCTTCATCGCCGCTCAGGCTATCCCGCGCCGGCGGGGGTGTAAAGCGTCGTCGGGCCCGCCCGCGCGGGCTTCGGGCTCAGGCCGGGCGTTTTCCCGCGATCGGGTCGAGCGCGGGCACGCCCGGGCCGGGGTCGAACTGTGCGGGGGCGCCGAGCGCCTCGACCGCCGGTGCGAACGGCTGGCTGATCCGCTCGAACTCGCCGGCCGGCACGAAGACCGTCCCCCAGCGCCGGCTGCGCTCGCGCATCGCCCGCGCGTAGTCGCCCCGCGTCACCGCCCGCAGGGCGTACCAGCGCCCCCGGTGCACGAAGATCTCCTGGAACAGCCCGTCCGGCGGCTGTTCGTCGCACCAGTAGACGAAGACGAATGCGGCCTCGAACCCGTGCCCGAACAGCCCCTCCCACGCCTCCAGCGACGTGACGTCCTCGCGCGTGACCCAGCTCTGCAGCCCCGAGCGCGTCACCGGGCGCCACCCCGTCCCGTCGCCGCACCGCCCGCCGATCTTCCGTCCCTTGACGTCGAGCAGCAGGTTCACCCCGTCGCCGTAGACCACGAAGTCGAAGCTCTTGAGGGCGGGTCCGTGCCCGTTGTCGTCGGCGAGCCGCAGCGTCGCTCCCGCCGGCAGCAGCGCCTTGCGTGCCTCGTTGACCCCGACGTACGGGATCCGGCGCTCGCGGAGGAACGCCTCGAAGGCCACCTCGTAGTGGTGCCGCCGGTGGGCCATCGCTGTATCCTAACACGACTCGACCCTATTGGTCGAGTTCTGTCAGGAATCCTTCTCGGCTTTGTGCGGTTGGAGGCGTTCGAGGATCAGCGGGATCGCCGGGGGCTCGGGCTGCCGCCCCTCCGGCGTGACCGACCGCACGGCCTGCTCGCTCTCCAAAGTCCTCAGCAGCCCGCGGTGGGTTGCGTCGAGCACCTCGACGTCGCCGACGCCGTCCAGCACGGCCGAGTCGAGGGGGACCACGCCGTCGCCCAGACGCCGTTCCCAGCGTTCCAGCGTGGCGGTGACGCCCTCGGCCTGCTCGCGGCTGAGGAGCGTCCGGACCAGCTCGTTGCGCCGGAGCCCGGCCAGATCGTCCTCTTCCAGCAGCCCCACCACCCCCGCGATCACCGTCAGCTCGACCCCCTCCGGGTTCGGGCGGGCGTTGAGCTCGGTGAGGAAGGGCGAGCCGGGCTCGAGGTCGCGCCCGGCCTCGCCGGCGCCATCGTCGTCGGCCTCGAAGAGCGGGCGGAGATCCCAGTCGGGCGAGTCGAGCCAGCGGGAGAGGCGTTCTCGTGCCTCGGCCACGCCGCGCATCGAGGCGAAGGCGGACCCGTGGTTGGGCGTGCCGACCATGATGAGCCGCCCGACCGCGAGCAGAGGTGGCGCCTCGTCGGCGCGCGGGCGCGTCAGCGCGTCGCGTGCCACCAGCCCGCCCATCGAGTGGGCCACGATGTCGATGCGCGTGACGCCGCGGGCCCGCAGCCGTTCCAACCCGCCGAGCATCTGCGCCGCGGAGCGCGCGATCGCCTGGTCGTTGGGGTACTCGAGCTTGGCGACCGTGTGCCCTCGCGTGGCCAGCGCCGGCGCGAGCTGATCCCAGATATCGCCGGGGTCGTCGAGCCCATGGACGAGCAGCACGAGCCGCGCCGGGGGCTCGCCCTCACGCAGTGGGGTCCAGCCCGACTCATCCCCGCCCGCGTCCGGATCGGTCAGCAGGTAGACACCGGGCTCGGGCGCCAGGCGTGGCGGCGGTCGCAGCGCCTCGGCCACCGCGTCGCGCGCCTGATCGACGATCTCCTCGCCCGCCCGCGCAACCTCCGCGGCGGCCCGTTCGAGGTGCTCGACGGGCTGAGCAGCCGCCGATGTGAGCACCACCATCGTGCAGAGCAGGGCGATCCGGGCGTTCACGGTTTCTCCTCGATCATCTGATCGAGGAGTTTGGATTCGGCCTCGCGGTATTTCCTGAAGTCCTCGTCGAGCTCGGCCCGCAGCTCGGCCAGGCGCACCTCGTCCACCGCGCCGCTGCCCTCGAGCGATGCCAACGCGTCGGAGGCGGCCCGCAGGTCGCTGACCGCCATCGCGTAGGTCCGCGCCGCGTCGTAGAGCACCTGCGACTCGAACTGGCGCTTCGTCGGCTTGATCAGCAGCCGCCACGGCTGGGCGCGGATCTCGAGGATCGCCAGCTTGAGCTGGTCGCTCGCCAGACGCCCGTTTGCGAACATCTTGTTGATATCGGTGCGGTGCTCCTCGATCAGCTCGGTGAGCCGGCCGGTCGCCCGGGTCGCCGAGTCGAGCAGTTCGGAGCCCCGCGGCACCCACTGTTCGTTGACCGCCGTCGTCGTCGCCTCGACGTTGTCGATGATCGCGTCGATGCGCTCCCGGTTGTCGGACAGCGTGGTCCGCGCCTCGGTGACGCCCTCGTCGAGGTTGTCGATCGCGCCCGGCAGCTTCCCGCCGGCTTCGTCGAGGCTGGTGAGCGTCGAGTCCACATGGTCGGACCAGCCCGGCCACGCCTGCTTCGCCTCACCGATCATGTTGGTGACGTCGTCGACCGCCGCCGACAGCTCATCGAACAGCCGCTGGGCTTCGTCCGGGTCCACGGTCTCGACGATCTGCGTCGTCCGCTGGGCGGCGTTGTCGAACGCCGTGATGATGCGTTGGAGCTTGGTCCTCTCCTCGTCGCGCCACCCGGCGTCGCGGAGGAACGAGGGCGGCGCGATCGACCCGGCCAGGACGGTGGTCTCGTCGGCCGGCGCACCCGTGCCGATGCTGGGGATGTTGATCGCGCTGAGCGACCCGAGCAGCGGGCGTTCAAGGGTGACCCACGCGTCGGCGTGGAGTTGGACGTCCCGCTCGGTCTCGAAGGTGACGACAACGCCGTCGTCGCCGTGCCCGAGGTCGAGCTTCACGCCGACCACCTGCCCGACCTCGTGCCCGCCGACCATGACGGGCGACCCGCGGTCGAGCCCGGTGGCGCCGTCGGTGAGGGTGAATCGCGTCTGGTAGGTGCGCGTGCGCGTGAACGGGTCACCGGAGAGGATCACGCTGACCACCACGGCGAGGATCAGCGCCGTCACGAGGAACAGCCCGGCCAGGAAGTTGTTGCGCTGGTGCGGTTTCCACGTCATGGATCAGCCCCGTCTGGTCGGTTCGACGCTCGGCGTCGAGAGGATGGGCGTCGGCGCGCCGAACAGGTCGCGCTCGAACGCCTCGGTGTCGCGCCGGTCGGCCAGCGGGCCGTCCGCGTCGCCGCGCAGGAACTGGCGGATCAGCCGCTCGTCGGTGCTCAGCGCCAGCGCTTCGTCCGCGGGCGTGTCGCGCAGGCGTTCGTACCACGCCCGGTTTTCGATCTTGAGCATCCGCCCCTTGTCGAGCATCGCCATGCGGTCGGCGATGGTAAACGCCGAGTCCATCTCGTGGGTCACGACCACGCTCGTCACGCCGAGCTTCTTGGTCATCTCCACGATGAGTTGGTCGATCTGCGCGCTGGTGACCGGGTCGAGCCCGGCGCTGGGCTCGTCGTAGAACAGGATCTGCGGGTCGAGCGCGAGCGCCCGCGCCAGCCCCGCCCGTTTCTTCATCCCGCCCGAGATCTGCCCGGGGTACTTGGTGGCGTGCTCGCGCAGCCCCACCAGCTCGAGCTTGATCTTCACCTGGATATCGATGATCTCGGCGTCGAGGTCGGTGTGCTCCTGCAGCGCCAGCGCGACGTTCTCGGCCAGCGTCATCGAGTTGTACAGCGCGCCCGACTGGAACAGGATGCCGAAGCGCTTGCGCACCTCGTTGAGCTCGTCCTCGTCCATGCGGCAGACGTCCTGCCCGAACAGACGCACCTCGCCGGCGTCGGGCTGGATCGCGCCGATCATCAGCCGCAGGGTGGTGCTCTTGCCCGAGCCCGACCCGCCCATGACGACCATGGTCTCGCCGGGCAGGACCTCGAGATTGATGTCCTCGAGGACGGTCTGGGACCCGAAGGTCTTGCGGACGCCGCGCAGGGTGACGATGGGATCGCCGCTCACGCGGGCAGTATCGGCCGATCCGCCCCGCCGTGTCGAGTCGCTACGGGCCCGAGGGGTCGATCAGCCACTCGACCGAGCCGTCGGCCCTCTCGAAACCGAGGTTGAGCAGCGTCTGCGGGAACGAGCCGCCTCCCTGCGTGTCCATCACGAAGAAGAACAGCGGACGCCCCCCGTCCATCGCCAACGGGAGGGGGAACAGCGCATTGGCGTGCATACCCAGGTCGCCCTGGGCCGTCTCGATCAGCACCGGGGTCGAGGGATCGTCCCAGTACCAGCGGACCATCTCCAATAACCCCTTCGGTCCGCGGCTGAACCCGCCCCAGTCGCTCCGGATCGCCGCGGCGAACTCGGCGAGGCGTTCGTCGGGGACCGCGCCGTCGGCCGAGGGTGAGAGGAACGCCCGCGCCGCCGGCACGTCGCCCTGCTCCAGCGCGGTGACGACACCCTCGTACTTCATCAGTCTGGCGGCGATGCTCGCGGCGCCGTACGCGCCGAAGACCCAGAGCGTGGTCACGATCAGCCCGATCACCACGCCCGCGATCGCGAGCCCCTTCCCCCCGACGCGCCCCTTGCTCGAGCTGATGCCGACCAGCGCGCCGATGCCCAGCACCGACCCCACCAGCCCCAGCCCGGGGATGCAGCAGATCAGCGAGCAGACGAGGCTGAAGACCGCGAGGATGCTGGTGCGCGCCGGCCGCGGTGGGATCTCGTCGCCGCCGTCGATTCCGAACTGCCCCGGGTGCGCGTACGGGTTCTGGCTCATGCCCGCAGGGTAGCAGGCGGGCACCCTTCGCGTTCAACCCCGCAGAGCTTCGACGCACGCGACGATCCGTTCGGCCGCATTGTCGATCTCCTCCGCCGTCGTGTGGCGTGACAGCGAGCAGCGGATCGACCCGAGCGCGACCTCGTCCCGCAGACCCATCGCGCGGAGCACGGCGCTGGGCTCGTGTGCGCCCGAGGCGCATGCGCTACCGGCCGAAACGCACACCCCGCGCTCGCTGAGCATCATCACCAGCGCCTGCGCCTCGACCCCCGGGAACCCGATGCTCGACGTGTTCCAGATGCGCGGCGCGCCAGCGCCGTTCACGACCGCATCCGGCACGCGCCCGGTCAGCCTCGCCTCCAGCCGGTCGCGCAGAGCCTCCTGCCGTGCGAGAGCGCCCGCGTCTTCGAGCCACCGGACCGCCTCGCGCGCCGCCGCCGCCAGACCGAGAATCCCCGGCACGTTCTCCGTCCCGGCACGGCGACCCAGCTCCTGCGAGCCGACGGCCTGCGGTCCCAGCGGCGTGCCCGGACGCACCCACAGCACCCCCACCCCCTTCGGGCCGTGGAACTTGTGGGCGCTGAACGTCAGCAGGTCGATCGGCTCTTCTGCCACGTCGAGCGGCGTCCGCCCCGCCCACGCCGTTGCGTCGCAGTGGTAGACCGCCCCGCGAGCGCGGCACAGCTCGCCGATCTCCCGGACCGGCTGGACCGACCCGGTCTCGTTGTTGCATCGCTGCACGCTGACCAGCGCGACCGAGTCGTCGATCAGCTCGTCGATCGCGTCGAGGCGCACGGCGCCGTTGCCATCCACCGGCGCCCAGCGCGCCTCGATCAGCCCGCGGCGCCCGAGGTCCGCGATGAGGTCGCGGATCGCCGGGTGCTCGACCGTGCTGGCGACGACGGCACGCCGGTCGGTCACGTCGGTCACGCCGCGGATGGCGAGCACGATCGACTCGGTCCCGCCGGAGGTGAAGACGACCTCGTTCGGGCGCGCGCCGATGAGCGAAGCGACATCGCGCCGTGCCAGTTCGACCGCGGCCTTGACCGCCTGCCCCGGGCGGTGCGCGCTCGACGGGTTGCCCCACAACTCGCCGAGCGCGCGCACAACCTCGTCGATCACGCCCGGGCTGGGCTGCGTCGTCGCGTTATGGTCGAGGTGGATCACGCGGCGCAAGTATACATGCCACCGGCTTCGGCTCCGAGAAGTCGATGCTCTTCATGTGAGCACGGATGAAGACCCTGACTTACCCCGGCTCGCGTCCGACGAGGAGGCGTCGGATGGCGTCCTGGACATGCCCGCCGCCGGCGTCGGTGCCGTGCCCCTCGATCTCCATCGCGCTGAGCACGCCGTACCCCATGCCGACGTTGATGAGCAGCCACGCGATCAGTTCGGGTCGGAAGCGTGCGGCGACCTTGTGCGCGCGCTGCGCTGCCTCGAGCTCGCGCACAACAAAGGCGTGCAGCGACTGGATGTGATGGTTCAGCGCCGCGCGGATGTCCGGGTCGTCCACCTCGGTGATCGCCTGCAGGAAGACTCGGTAGGCGTCGCGCCCGCGATCGGAGACCATCGGGTTGTCGCCGATCAGTCGGCTGAGCCGCTCGGCGGGGTCCCTGGCGTCTTCGAGGTCGGACTCCCACATGGTGAGCGTGTCGCGTCCGGTGCGCTCGATGAGCGCACAGAACAGGTCCTTCTTGGACGAGAAGTGTCGGTAGATGATCGGCTCGGTGACGCCGGCGGCGCGCGCCAACTCGGCCGTCGTCGCCCGCGCGTACCCGCGTTCGGCGAACAGTTCGGCGGCGCAGTCAAGCAACTGCTCACGGCGTTGGGCGGCCGGCAAGCGGCTCATCGGTTGTCCCCCTGCGAACGTCTCACCGCGACACTCACTAGTGAGTGTATACGAACATCGCCCCGCCGGAACACCCTTCCGAGCGCAGCGTTCAGTGTTCCCGCGGCGGGGG
>Ga0210110_1000575_pt1 | contig 12055 bp, 8 predicted proteins | sample China_Galinas_PW_2_FD_184865 | JGI IMG/M metagenome (GOLD analysis project Ga0210110, IMG submission 184865) | Wetland microbial communities from San Francisco Bay, California, USA, that impact long-term carbon sequestration - China_Galinas_PWB_D1... | ecosystem: Environmental > Aquatic > Marine... | reverse complement strand
GCTTGGAGATTGTTGTCCAGTGTCCAAAGGCTCACGGACCGACCAATGGACGTAGAAGCGCCTAGCCAGCGGCCGTCGTTGCTCACGGATAGGTTGGGACGAAACCCCGCCTTTCCCAAATCAGCATGTCGGGGTAGCGGATCGTCGTTACTGTAGGCATGACGTCGCACATTGCCTTTGATATCCGCGACGAAAACCACCGGAGCGCTCGGATGAAGGACGATGGCCTGGATTGCATTATTGAACTTGAACAGATCGGCTGGGGTCCGACCGGGTCCACAATTGGAAAAGGACCATACGTGAAGCGTCCCGTCATCGTATCCGGCGATCAAGTGCTTTCCAATGGCGTCGAAGGTTAGGGCGGTTACGGCAGCCGTGCCGGCGAGCGAATGGGTCGGAGCATCGAGATTCGATTTGGTGAGGTCCCAGATGCGGATATTTGCATCCTCCCCGCCTGCCGCGGCGAATAATCCATGCGGATGGATCGCGATCGCTTGGATTGGGCCTTGCTGGCCGGGCAAGGCCTGACCGCCCATCTGGTTCAGTATGTCGCGCAGTGTCTGCTCAGCCGCAATGGTAGGGGGCTCGGAAACGCGAGTAGTCGCGTGAATAGCTTCTGTGCCAAGCAGGACGGCACGTACGGGGTGAGTCCGCGACGCCTCGCGCGCCTCTGCGGCGAGCTTTCTCGACATCGCGATTCTTGCCTGGCGTTCAGCCGTTGCTCTGGCGAGTTGTTGCTCGCGTGCGAAATAGGTCACGGAGCCCGCGAGAATGACGATCAATGCCATAACGACCGTCAATATCAAGGTTCGGCGAAGCAGCACTCGCGTATAGGCAAAGCCGCCGGCGATCTTTGTCAGCACTTCCGCCGACGGCGTCGTTGGGTCCTCGACGTGTTCCGAGGACCACAGGGTATCGAGCAGTGTGGTCAGCATGTTCCGCGAAGCTTTGTTGTGAGACAACACCTCGCGAAGTGCGGCGTCGCTTCGGGCGCGATCCAGCGTCCGATTGATGTCAATCGCGTAGATTGGGCGGAGCCGCTCGCCGAACGACTGGACTTCCTTGGGTACGTATTGGGACTGAAATGCGCCGGCGTAACTATGACAATGAGAGCAGTCGAACGCCGCACTGCCCGTTCTGTTTCTCGCGTCAGGCGATGGGAAACCGTAAGGCCTTCCGGAGACGAGTCGAGGAAGCAACGAAAGCCCCTTTTGGATTGGAGCCCGCGGGACAAAGATGCATGAAGCGCCTCGGCATACGCAGTACCGTCGCGACGACTGTAAGAAATGAAGAAATCGAATCCGTATAGCCAATCCACTGATCTGGTAACGACGGATCTCAGAAAATTGAAGACGCTCGTGTAATGTTTTTGTCTGCCGCGGACCGAGCGAGGTGAATCACCAGCATCGGATCGAAAAGAGTTGTTCACGTTCGATATCCTGGATTCTCCAAGCAGACGGTCGGTCTCGAGGGTGTCAGAAATCTTGTGTGAGAGCCGTTTTGGTTGATCAGTCATCGAGCTTGAATCGCTCACCGAATTTGGTTGCGAACTGTGCCTTGGCGCTTGTCCAGGACCTTGGCGGACTTTTCCATTTCGCCGTGAGGTTGCGCAAGGCCGGCCAGATGAGTTTGGTGGCCGCTTCGTCGTTCTGGAAATGCCCCTCGTTGCGAATGTTCTTTCGCACACCCGGTCGTTGTCAAGAAAGATGTCGCAAGCTCTGGGCAACCGTCGGGAATCGCTCGCCCCAGGGACCGCGCTCGAACGCGCTGAGCGCTTGTTCGGCCGCCTCGGCACTGTCGGCCTGGTAGATGGGTTTGAGCGCTGCAGCCAGTGGCTTGCGCTCTTTCCAGCCGGCCAGCCGGGTGGAGCTTCGGATCAGGTGCACGATGCTCTCAGGGTATGCGGCGGCGATGGCTTCGGGAAAACCTTTCAGGCCGTCGACAACGGCGATGACGATGTCGCCAAGCCCGCGGGCCTTGCTTATTTCTACTTTGTCACATTGCCTCGTCTACCTGACGGGCCCGACAGCCCCGTCTTCGCCTCGTGTAAGTAAGCGCGGTGGATAGAAAAACCGCTGTTGCTGGCGGCGACGACAGAACTCCAATACCTGGGGTTGTTCGCTATTCGGACCTGTGACGTTCCTTTGGGCCACGTAGACGGCAGCCATAGCGCTGTTGCCCCTTCCGTACACGACGCAATAGAAACGGGGTCAGTGCGGCCTGGCAAGGCCGCGTGTTCTCGTGGGTGAAAGACCCACCTGGGTAATCGCCACGGATATAACCTAATATGGACTGTCGAGGACGAGAACCCGGCAAGGGAGCTGGGGAAAGGTCCGAAGGCAGTGTGATGGGGTACGCCCGTGAGCTCAAGTAACCTGCCAACCCCGCCCGGGGATTTGGGTGCTTGGCGCGTCACGCAACCGTCTCCTGTCGATCTTGCATCGGTGGAATACATCGCATCGAGTGCGAGTATAGCCGAAGCGTGGAAGCGGGTCAGGGCCAACAAGGGGGCGCCCAGTGTGGATGGTATCAGCATCGAGAAGTTCCCGAAGTGGGGCCGACCGCGGTGGAAGGAGACCAAGAGGCAGCTGCTGGGGGGTACCTACGAGCCCCAGCCTGTGCTTCGGGTCGAGATTCCCAAGGAGTTCGGGGGCGTGCGCCTGTTGGGCATTCCCCGTGTGCGGGACCGGGTGGTGATGCAGTCGATCGCATCGGTGCTCGGCACCCTGTTCAATCCAACCTTCTCAGACAACAGCTTTGGCTACCGGCCTCATAAATGAGTCTGGGCGAGCAGGGCGATTCCAAGGTGAAATGTGGAGAAAGGGGTCAAGTCTTGTAGAGAAAGAGAGAAAGGGGTCAAGAGAAAGGGGTCAAGTCTTGCGTTTTGCCTAGAGAAAAGGGTTAAGTCTTGCGTTTTGCCTGGGAAAGGGCGTAACAGCTGGACAGGCATCAACTCAGAACACTGCTCGACGGGAGAAAAGACTTGGACAGGCACCTTGAGTTGAGCTGTCGCAGCGAGGCGCTGGGCGGCCTGGAGGGGCGCTGCGATCGCTGCGGGGCCGAGCAGCCGCGCTATCGCAGCTGCGGGGATCGGCACTGCCCGCACCAGGGTCGGGCCACCGAGGCCTGGAGTGAGCGCCAGAGCGCCAACCAGCTGCCGGTGCCTTACTTCCACCTGGTGTTCACGCTGCCCCATCGGCTCAACCCCTGGGTGCAGTCCCATCCCGAGGTGATCTACCGGGCCTTGTTCCGGGCCGCCTGGGGCACGCTCAATGCGTTTGGGCATGACGCCAAGCGACGGGGTGGACAGCTGGGCATGACCGGCGTGCTGCACACCTGGGGCCAGTGTCTGTGCCAGCATGTTCACCTGCACTGTCTGGTGCCGGGCGGGGCCTTGGCCGACGATGGCAGCTGGGTCCCGGTCCAGGGCAGCTACCTGTTCCCGGTGCGGGCACTTTCGCGCCACTTTTGCGGTCGCTTCGTCAGCGCCCTGCGTAGTGCCGCCAAGGCCGGTGAGCTTACGGGCATCGATCCAGGCGCGGTCTCGGCCTTGCTCGATGCCCTGATGGCCGAGGAGTGGGTGGTCTTCGCCAAGCCCTGCCTGGCCCACACCGAGTCGGTGATCGGCTATCTGGCCCGCTACACCCATCGCATCGCCATCAGCAACGCACGCATCCTGGGCCTGGACGACGATCAGGTGACCCTGAGTGATCGCGACGACCGCGACGGTGAGCACAAGACACTGACGCTGGACGTCCCGGAATTTATCCGCCGCTTCCTGCTGCACGTGCTGCCCAAGGGGCTCATGCGGGTGCGCCACTACGGGCTGATGGCCAATCGCTGTCGGGTGCAGCGCCTGGCCCATATCCGCAAGGTCCTTGCCGCGCCAGAGCCCGAGCCGGAGCCCCAGGCTGAGCAAGACCACGAGCCCGAGCCGGGCTGGCCCTGTCCGATGTGCCGGCGTGGACGCATGCGCCCTGTGCGCAGGATTGCGCCGCGTCGCGCGACGCTGGGCTGCGCACCCTATCGCTGACGCCGCGCTCGCTGAGTCTGCCGACTGAGTGAGCCCGGGCCGAGCCGTTGCCCCAAAGCGACCACGCGGCGCTGGGCCCCCGCTCGAGCGAATTTTTGGCTACAATCGGTCTAAACCGGCACCGAAATGGAGGCTAGAAGGAAGCAGATGACGCCGCAGTCAGCCAGTAGCACCCCTTCACAGGCCGTTTCGGCCGACTTCAAGCCGTCCCGACGACGGGGGCCGCGATACTTTTCCCTTTAGATTTAGATTAAGGTGTCGGGCTCCGGAGTGTGGAAGCGGCTTAGTCCAACAGACATTTATACGCCGCGCCGGGCCTCCGAGCTTCGCCTGCGGGGACAGGGTGCGCGGCGTATAAATGCTTATTTGTTAGCCGGTTAAGGAAGAACAACGTGTAGTCAATTCTCCAAAGTGTGAAACAATGATGCGGCTTTACCTTGACAACTGCGCGTTCAACAGGCCCTTCGACGACCAAAGCCACATTCGTGTTCGCTTGGAGGCAGAGGCGAAACTCTACATACAGGGGCGCATTAAGGAAGGGAACACGGAACTCGTGTGGTCTTATATCCTGGATATCGAGAATGACCAGAATTTATTTGAAGAAAAGAGAAACGCTATAGCAAAATAGAAAAAGCTTGCCGTCGTTGACATTGAGGAAACGGAAACGCTGAAGGAAAGGGCAGATTCATTTGTGGCGTTTGGAGTTAAGGCTAAGGATGCCCTCCATGTGTCAGCAGCGATCGAAGGAAAGGCAGACTTTTTCATCACAACTGATGACAGGTTGCTGAAGAAGGTAGCCGGAATCGCAAAGATTCGAGTAGCGAATCCAATAGATGTAGTGGGAGAGATCGATGACTACCATAACTGATACTGAAGTCCGGATAAAGGGCATGGAAGCACTCATCGCGGCGTTGGGAGAGGTTAACGCCGAAAAATTCATTACGCTCATTATGCGCGAGCCGTTCGACTACACCGTATGGCAACGAACACTATGGAACGATAAGAGCGTTGAGGAGATCAGCAGCATGGCGATGGAGCGGCGACGAAGAACAAACGGCTAACAAGGCAAATGCTCGTGTCGAGGTAAATCCAGAGCCTTGGGATCGAAAAGGATATCGTGAAATTGGCTGATGTTGCCCAGTGGGTGAGCTCCCGAAAGAGAGCAAGTCCCGCCTGGCAGGCGTAGCCACGCTGCCAGTAAGGAACCGGTATGCATTGCCAAGAGGTAATGTGTGGAGCCCGGTGTAGTGAGTGCGTAGGCCCCGTGACTGATCTCCGAAAATTGTATAGTTGTGGTCCATAAGGACAGCATGGATAACCCGTTATGGTGACGGGGAAAGCCGACTGTTTGGATGTGCTGGAAGGTATGAGTCCTGTCCGTGCTATGGCAAACGGCAGGACACCACCGTAAAGAATTGGACAGCCATCTTTTTGGAGCCTCCAAGAGCGCAAGCCCGAGCGTGCCCGCTGGTGCCCCTTTCTGCAACGTTCAGCGACTTCAACGCGGAGAAATGGCCACCAAAGCAGACCAATTGGCAGGAATGACAGGGTGGGACCGGAAACCGGCCACGGGCTTGCCCCCGATTGTCTATCGGGTGCGGTTACGGGAGTTCAGGGAGAGCTGAGAGGGTTAAGCTGGGAAATAGTCGCCGGCAGGCGCGGATGCCGCGCGCCCAGCGTTGACGATTTCGCTCGCAAGCCCGCTCGACATGCTCGGCTTGACCGATCCAGGTGCAGAAGGTGGTCTCAAAGTCCTTGGCCAGCTGCAGCCAGGCCGCTCGCGTGATGCCGATCCGCTCCAAGATCGGCGGAAGATCCTCGGCGATGGCCCCGCGCTTGTCCTCGCGCACCGCCCGTCCGGTCCAGTTGACCAGGTCCAGGTAGTCGGCAAGGTGAAACGGCAGCCTCTCGGGGCCGCCCTCGCGTGTCCCGCCCACGAAGGGGTACAGCTCGGGCGGCTGCGTGGGAGCTGGTGCGGTGTCTAGCTCGGCGTTCTCGGTATCACTCGAAGACTCGGAAGCGGCTTGCAAGGTGCGAATGTGCCGCTGGATGGAGGTGTAGTCGGACTCCTCAGGCGCGTCTCGGCGATGGCGGCGCGCACCGGGTTGAGGCCCACGTAGGCGAGGCGGGCAAGTACCGCGCTGTCGTCGAGCAGGGCCTGAGATTTGAACCGCCCTTCCCAGAAATGCCCGGTGCAGTCGTCCTCCTCATTGGCCAGGCGGGCGATGCGCTCGTTGAGACAGCGCATAAACCAGCTCACCGACATCACGCGCTTGCGCCAGGTCTCGACCTCTTCGGCCAGGCGCTGGTGCTCGGCTTCCAGTAATTCATCGCCGCGCAAGTAGCGCTGCGACAGCGCGGTCCCGGCGAACAGGTGGAGCCAACGCTCGATCACCTCGCGCATCGACCAGGACTCGGAAAGTTCCTGATCTATTTGCAATACTCCGTCCAAAGAATCATCGGGCATCACCCTAGAAAAAGCGGTCAGCCTTTAGCTGTCAGCAATTAGCTTAGCAGAATCCGCAGGTTAGCTCACTCGGAGGCGCTGAGTGAGATCTAGGTATCGAGGCGGTGGCCCGGGCGTTCCTGCTAAAAAGTCCGAAACGCCTCTTCCAGACCGGAAACGATGTCGTTCACCACCCGCACCGAGAGGCCGACTGCGCGAAAGCCGACGCAAGACCCTGCGTGTTTTCTGCCCCCTGGCCCGGCAATCCCCCTCTGGGGCTCTCCTTCTGGCTGATCCCCGCACGACGGCCAAGCGCTGCCCCGCGGTGGCTCCCCTGCGCGCTGAAGCCTCCTGGCGAGGCCCTCCCTCAGACCCACGAATCGCGGCAACGCCGAGCGTCGACGAGCCCGCCAATAGGACACGAGCAACAGAATTCACAGAATCTTTGAATCGTTTCCGATCATCCTGTCAAGGGAGATCCGCCTGGAGTATCTGCCGCGCATGGCCGCCTTCAACGAGCTCGGACAAGCTTGGCATATAGAAGCATCAAGCTTCTTGGCGGCTCGGACCCCGCTTGTTCCGACGCAGTGGCCACGGCTGAACTGGAAAAAGTGGTTCGTCACCCTTCACCCCCTGTTAATATACCGGTGTCTTAGCTTCTCTCCGATCTCTCATATGCCCTCGGCGACAGGACGATTCACCAAGTCTCTGTTGTGGCTCTTGCCCGCGATGCTGGCAAGCTGCGGCAGCTTCTTTCAGGGTCCGGTAACGGGCAGTATCCAGGTCGACGACCCGGCGGATGCGGCCGACGCGGTGGCCTACCTGCGCTGTTATGGCGGCTTTATTCACGGTGATGTTCGTACCGATGCGGAAGAAACCCGCGTCAATGCAAAGGGCCGGTTCACGTTTCTCGGCTCCTTTAGCTTTCCGGTCACGGAGCGGTGCTACGTAGAAATTCGACACCCGCGTTATCTTACCGCCCGGGTGAGGCTCAAGGATGATTTCGCGCAGACCCTGCCGCCCCTGAAGCTGGAGAGCTGGAATGCCTTCCTTGCCGCAGGCCCCGGCGACCAGGTGCCCGGCGGCAGCCGGCGACAGCCCTGGCCGGAGGGCGAGGTGCGACGCCACGTTTCTGATACGCGGCAGTGGCTGCAGAGATTCTCCAGCAGCGAGCAGCGCGATCTTGCACGCTACGTGCCCGACATCCACAGGATCTATCGTGATGCAATCCGGTACGGCGGCGTCGTATGGACCCGGGACAACGCGCGGTACATCGTGGAGGGCATAGGGCAAATCGAAGCGATAACGGGATATCCCTATCCATTTCATGAATACATCAAGCTGGTAAAGGAAGGTGATGCGCCACGCGTGCAGGCATTTCTGCGGGGCGGTGTGCTGCAGGAGGTCTGGGGCAGCGGCCTTGCAATATACAAGGCGGCGGAGAATGGCCATATGGACGTGGTCGATGTGCTGCTCGCCGCCGGGGAGCCCCTGAATGTCAACGGCTGCCGCGCGCCCCTGCTGGCCGCCCTGAATGCAGGCCAATGGGCCATGGCCCTGAAGCTGATTCGCCTGGGGGCGGATATGAATGTCGCCTGCCACAACAAGCCGGGTATCGGCGACGTGCTGGCGACCTGGGCCATGGCCGGCAAGCTTGAGCTACTGACATCCTTCACCCAAGCCGGTGTGCCGGTGGATACGCCTAGCCGGCAGGGTAGGACGGCGCTGGCCGAGGCGGCGGCGGTGGGTCGCATCGATGTCGTCAAGGCGTTGCTCGCGCTGGGCGCAGATCCCGATGTGCGTACCGCGGCCGGCGTTGTCCTGGTGGATAATGCAGTGGCGAAGGGCTACCTCGATGTCGAGCGTGCCTTGCGATCCCGGTCAGGCACGGCGGACGTACGGGTGAGCGATGCATCCGCTGCAGGTGAGTCCATTGTCCTGCCCTGGCATCGTTGCGTGCCGATGCCGTACCGCGTCCACAGCAGCTACGGCACTGTCACCGGAATGGCGGCGGATCCGGCGAAGCCGGGTACGCTGTGGCTGGCTACCTCGGGCGGTTTGCTGCGGGTGGAGCCGGAAACCGGTGCACGCAGGGCCTGGACACGGGTCAATGGTCTCCCTGCCGGTGCCGTGGGCAGGCTCTGGTTCGATGAGCAGGGGCACTATCTATGGGTGGCCACCAGTGGCGGACTGGCGCGGCTGCCACTCGACGACCCGGATCGTATGGAAACCGTGGGCGATCGCGAGCCCCACTCGAGCTATGCCAGTGGATTTCTGGGTATAGGTGATGACGGGCGTGTGTGGTTCTGGGGTGATAACCACCTCTATGAAATGCATGCAGAGGCCGGCGAGGCTGTTCGTTATTCACCGGAGAAGACATTATCTGGCATGGCCGACACACCTGATGGTCACGGCTTTTTTCTTGCCAACGGCAGCCAGCTCTGGCGCGTCGAGCCGAGGCGCGGTGAGCGCACGTTGATCCTGAGCGCCGAGGATCTCGCACGATTGCCTGCTAAGGGGCCAGGCGGCCTTCCGGATCTTCGCAGCCTGACCCTGGATGCGGCGAAGCGCCACCTCTGGATAGGCACCTTCGGGCATGGGGTATTTCGCCTGGAGTTCGATACTGGCACCATCACCCAGACGTTGCTCGGTGCCGAGCCACTCGATCATTGTGCGCGAAGCAAGGTCGATCACCAGATGCATGGCCAGGTGACGCTTGCGGGCGGCACGGTCTACGCACAGCTGGAGCGCTGCTTCGGTCGCATTGACGACGACAATCGTTTCACGGTACTGCGGGATCGCATCATGGCCGGACCCGTGGCGGATGCCGGCGGAGACGTCTGGTATGTTACCGCGGAGGGTTTTCATCGCATCGATGCACGCGGGAAGACCAGCCGTTTCCCGTTTCCGTTGGATCCCATCAGCCAGCCGCGGGTTACCGCGCTACTCGCAGAAGATGGCAAGCTGTTTGTGGGCGTGGACGATGCCCCCCTGGTGGTTCTGGACCTGCGGCAGCGCATATTCACGCCGGTTGCCGGCGTGACTGATGTGCAGCGGCTGCGCAGAGTGGCGGGGCGCGACGATCTGCTCGCGTTGGGACGCACCGATTACTGGTGGGTCGATCAGGATTCCCTGGTCAGCGAATCCCTGGTGTTGAGGCCGCCGGGGACACGGCAGTTTCGTGCTGCCAGGTGGCAGGATGTGCGCGATCTCGAGTATGACGGCAGTGCGTTCTGGGTATTGCGGGACGATCGGGGTCGCGGTATCAAGCCTCGCCCCGGGATGTTTCGGCTAACGGCACATGACGTCAGGCACTACAAGGCCGCCGGGAATTACGCACTCGGGAAGCTGGTCAGACTCGCCCAGGATCCTGAGCAGCCGAACCGGTTATGGCTGGTCACCTCCCGGGATCCTGTACTGGTCGATTTTGACAAGACCCTGGCCACCAGCGAGCGAATAGGGAAAAGATCCGAACCCGGTCGCTCCGGAAATCAGCCAGCCGAGGTCCTTGCCAATGGCCGTTTGTGCGGACTCGCGCTCAAGCGTAATCAGGTCTGCGATCCTGATCTGGCAGGGCTGGTTTGGGAATTGTCCGGCTCAGGCCTGTTCCTGAAACGCGGCGCGAAAATCCTGCATCGATGGCCCGCCACCTTGCCCACCGGCGCCATCACGGTCACGCGTGAGCCGGGCACCACGGTCTGGATTGCCAGCCGGGAAGGATTGATTGAGTATCCGATACCGCAGCAGCTCGATGAGTTCATGAGTGTGGCGGAGACGCGCTGAGGGGTGCATGCCAGAGTACAATCCTGCGCTGAGAATACCAGGCAGTTGACACCGTATATACCGCATATACCGCATTCGGTATGGCCGACACGCTGCAGCTGAGGACGCGAAGGGAATAGACATTCGTGCGAATTTTCTCAACTGTCAGTCTCTTGGTGCTGCTGATGGGTGCCGTGCCGGACACGGCCGTGGCCCAGATGTGGGCATCGACGGCCGTCCCGGGGCATCCCGCAGGCCAGACCCTGTGCATCCTCGACTTCAACCGGCTGGGCGATGATGCCGAGATGGATTGGCTCGAGCGAGGCCTCGCCGATATGATGATTGGCGCCATGAACCGGCTCAGCCCGTATCGGGTCATCGAGCGTGAGCATTTGAGGGAGATCCTGCGGGAGCACGGGCTTGCGGCGAGCGGCGTGGTGGACATGGACACCGCCATCCGGCAAGCCCGAATAGCCAAGGCAGAGCTTCTGCTGCTGGGCAGCTTCGCCCGGCAAGACGATCAACTGGCCATCCAGGTGCGCTTCATACGAATAGCGGATCAGCGGGTCCTTGCCCAGGCCGTCTGGACGGATCGGCGTGCCAATGTCCTCGCCGCCCCGCAAGCCCTGAGCGGGGAGCTCCTCGCGAGTCTACAAAGACCCGTCGATCCCGCGCAGCTCGAAGGCATCGAGCAACAGATCCCGAGGACGATCGACGTGGCGAAGGCCTACTACATGGGCATGGGGGCGTTCGACGACGGACGCTATCCCGAGGCGTTGGCCCACTACCTGGACGCGGCCCATGCGGGCGACTTCGTCAAGGTCTATCCCGCGGTGCTCGAGATGTACACGCTGCTCGGCCAGAGCGAGCATGCGGTCCTCTTGGCCCAAACGCTGGCCCGATCCTACGAAGAGGCAGGCGACGTTCCGAACGCTCTGGAATACTATTTCGCGGCCGCACGGTACAGTCTCGACTCTCTGAAGCGCCCGCGATTGGCGATTCGCCCGCTCGAGAAGCTCTTACGGCTGGTGAAGCGACACGAGCAGAAGACCGGAGAGATTGCGGGGACCAAGCGGCTCATTCTGGACAAGATCGATGAGCTGCACGAAACGGGAGAGCACGCATCGTTCGAAGAGATTCTGACGGATCGAAGCATTCGGTATCGGATGTGGCCGGGCGACATCGAAACGGAGCTGAGGCGCAGAGCCGAAGAGCAGGCGCGGGGAGGCTACACCGTATTCCGAGACAACACTTGGGTCAAACGGCCCGTACCACCGCCTTCGGTGCTCATGTGGAAGATTCGCGCGCAGCTAACGCTGGCGCGAGTCTATGCTCGCATGGGGCAGATCGAACGGGCGCTGGATCAGTATCGGGAGCTGCTCGCGGAGTACGAGTTCCTGAGCCGACACCCCCTCTCCGACGGGAGCCAGCGCGATCCGATCAGGACGGAAGCCCACTTCATGGTGCTCCACCATTATGCCGAGACCGGCCGGTTGATCCGGGATCACGCCGTAAACGCCATCAACAGGCTCAATGTCGTCAAAGACGGGGACGTATTCAAGCGCGATTTCGCGGATCCCAGTCCGGACGCGCGCGCCCGGGTGGCTTCCCGATATGAAGACCGGGGATACGAGTATTTCGATTTTGCCGCACCTCCAGGTCATCAGATCGACGCAGTCACGCTGCGGGCACAGGTCGAAGGGATCGCGGCGTTTGGATTCAGCCTGCCGCATGCCGCCGGATGGCCGCCGCAGTTTTCCCTGTCCAGGCGGATCGAGAAGATGAAATTCTCGAGGCGGGGCACGTACGAGCGG
>Ga0210110_1000571_pt1 | contig 12103 bp, 11 predicted proteins | sample China_Galinas_PW_2_FD_184865 | JGI IMG/M metagenome (GOLD analysis project Ga0210110, IMG submission 184865) | Wetland microbial communities from San Francisco Bay, California, USA, that impact long-term carbon sequestration - China_Galinas_PWB_D1... | ecosystem: Environmental > Aquatic > Marine... | reverse complement strand
TGGCTGCCGTTGTACCTGGTGGGGCTCTATCGGGCGGGCAGCCAAGCGGGCTACCTCGCCATTGCGGTGCAGGTGCTGGGCGCCATCAACGCCGTCGCCGCCAGTGCCCGGCTCGGCATCATGCCGATCCTGTCGGAGCTCGTCGCCAAGGAGCAGCGGGAGCAGCTGCTGCGTTGGGGGTCCCTCATCCTGCGCCTGAGCTCGGTCATCGACTGCCTCGGGCTCCTGCTGTGGCTCGGCATGGGACGGGCGTTGGTCGATCTGCTCTGGTCGTCCGCCTACCGTCCCGTGTTCGAGACCATCGCCATGATGCTCGTCGCCCACGTGTTCCTGTCTGCGGCCGCTTTCTTTCAGTCACTCATGAATCTTTTCGGGCGCGCCGCCTCCGCCAGCTTGACCGGACTCGGGTTCGCCAGCGTCACCCTGACTGGAACCGCGCTGGTACTGGCGAGCGGCGCAGAGCAGGCGGCGCTCTGGGTGGCCTGCGCTCACGCCGTCGGGGCGGCAATGCTGGCGCTCATCGGCTACCTGACGCTGGGCCTGCGCGAAGCCATCTGGATGCCGATCGGCCGGGCATCGTTGCCGCCGCTCGCGTTAGCCGCGCTGATCTATTTCTCCGGGGGCATTCCCGAGCTGCCTCCCGCCATCTGGGCCGGGGCCATCGCGCTCGGCGTGATGGCTTTACCTATGCTGGGCATAGTCCGGGTAGCGGAGACCAAGCTAGTCTTCAAAGCCTTGTCGGGGAAGCGGGCGAAATCGCCGGTCTGATACCTCGCTGCCAGACGTCTTTCCCCCTTGCCGCGCGATCCGGTCGATCTGCGCGACCTGGTAATCGGATACATCGACGGTGTCCTCGAGAAGCCGCGCATGAGCTTGCGCAAAGGTGTTTCGTGGGTCGCCGCGGGAAAGGATGTCGCTCGCACGCTCCAAGGCCTGCTCCCACTGGCGCGGTCTCAGCCTCGTACACAGCCCGTAGCGAGATTCCAGCTCATCGGTATAGCCCCTTCCTTGCTCGTCGATCAGGATGCTGGGCGTCCCGAGTGCGGCGGCCTCGGACGCCATGGTGGCGCTCTCCCCGAGTAGCAGACACGCGAAGCCCACCAGGTGGTGGAGATCGGCGGGGGCGCCACTGAAACTCAGCGGCGCGAGATCCGGCGGCAAGGGGGTCTCCGAGCTGACGAGCACCCGAGCCTGGGCAGCGAGAGCGCTCACCAACGCCCGCTTCCGATCCGGCGAGAGCCGGTCGCCTCCCAGATCGTGGACCGTGGCGTGGCTAACGAAGCGCACCAGCACCAGTCTCTCGTCGGATGAGATGCCGTGGCGGGCGAGAGCTTCCTGATCGGGCGTAAGGTGGTCGGAGCGCAGATAGGCCAGCGAATGATAGCCGGAGTAGCGCCTGTGCTTCCGCCCCAGCGACAGGCGGTAGCATCCGGGGGTGTGGATCTCGGTAGCGAACGGCTTGTAGAGCAGCCGCATCAGGCGATTGATCTCGGTGTCGTCGAACACCAGCGAGGGCTTGCCCATCAGCCGGGCCACCTGAGACGCGCTGGCGCTGTTGCTGCTGACGAACAGATCGGGGCCGAATCGGCGTGCCGCGCGCCACAGGCGCAGGTTGCGCTGGAGCAGCTCCAGGGCCATGTCGGCCGTGCTGCCCAGCTTGCGGCTCATGATCCGATGGGCGATGCCTGCATCATCCAGCAGATTGAGCGTTACATCCTTGTCCCGGCTGGCGACCAGCACCGCATCGCCGCGGACCAGAAGCTTTCCAATGGTCCGGCGAAACAGATGGACATCCGCCGGATGGATGATGTCGAACACCACCCTCACCGGGGGCACCCCTCCTTGGCAGCGTCCTGGTGGCCAGTCATCGCCGGCGCCCCTTGGGGCTGATCAGACCGGCCAGAAAGCCCGCGCCGTGGCCGAAGTGCTGAGAGACGGCCAGCAACGGCGTCCACAATGCCACCGCCGGTCTGTGCCAGATCCAGGCCGCGTGCAGACCCAGCGCGCCGAGCAGGGCCAGGTAAGCCAGGCCAGGTATCGCCAGAAGAGGTGCCAAAGGCACAGCCAGTAGGGAGGCCGGGATGGCGAGCGTCGCCACGGCCAGCCCGAGAAAAGGTGCCTGCCCGGACAGCCCGGCGCTGCGTGCCAACATGGCCCTGTCCGCCCCGCGCCTGAAGTTCAGCGCAGTCGAGTCACCCAGCGTCGTATCCCGGACATGGAAGATCTTGGGCTCGGGCACGTGCGCCATGCGGAACCCCAGGCGCCTGAGGCGGGCTGCAATCTCCAATTCCGCCGCCTCACCCGCGGCCGGGTCGAACAGCCCCGCGGATTCGACGACCCCCTTCCTGCAGGCCATATTCCAGTTGCGCGGCGTGAGCGCGCCAAAGCGCAGCCCTCTGTCCTTACGCATCCCTCCGGTCGCCAGCGGGCTGTGGAGCACGTAGTCCAGCCCCAGCAGAATGCTGCGCTCTCCGGACGGGACCCGGTCGTCACCGCTCGCGAACCCCAGGCTCTTGTCGCCAAGGGGCGCCGTGATGCTCTGCAGCCAGCCGCGCGGGAAGAAGGCGTCGTCGTGGCTGAAGACCAGCAGCTCACCACGCGCCGACCGAATGGCGCGGTTGTACAGCGCCGGACGACGTTTCTCGCCCTCGACGGGGAGAAACCGATAGTCTCCTTGCAGCCCGGCGATCAGGGTCCTGGCGAAGGGCTCGCGGTCGGGGGAATTGCCCGAGTCGACGACGATGACCTCGAAAGCGGGGGAGTTCGCGCGCAGGGCCTCGAGACTGCGAAGACATGTCCCGAGAGAATGGCTCGCGTGCTCGGCGTAGATCAGCACGCTGATCATGGCGAGCCGCTCGTCGGCGTATCGCCGCCCAGCCGGCCCATGGTGCGGGCGTTGCAGGGAACACCCTCCACCACGCAATCGTCCTGCATCCTGATCTTGAAATGACAGGTGCGACAGAGCGGAAACAGGTCCTTGTCCTTGGCGAAGGCCTTGCGGAAAGCACGGGCAGACGGGGAAAACCACACCTCTCGAAAGCCGGCGCTCTCGCTCAAGCGCCCGAACAGCTCAGCGGCAGCGTGATCGACCTCGCAGGGGACCAGGGTGCCATCGGCAAACAGCATCGCCTTCGAAAACGGCCTCATGCAGCGGAAATCCTTTCCCGGTACCTGGGCAGGGTCGTGGTCCGCGGACCCGTAGTGCCGGTACCGATCGCCGCCCGGCACGAACGAAGGATAGAGCCCGGCCGGATCGGTCAGCGGCGCGACCGTCCTGAGGGTGAGGAAATCCACCGCCAGCCGGCTCGCCAGCGCCCGCATCTCCTCTATCTCGTGCTCATTGTGGCGCATGACCGTGAGCTGGAAGTTCACCAGCGGCCGATCCAGGCCCAGGCGCTCACGCAGCTCGAGCACGCGTGCGACCCCTTGCAGCAACCGGTCGATTCGACCCCGTATCCGGTACTTCTCGTAGGTTGCCTGGCGCGTCCCGTCGATGGCGACGATCAGCGTATCCAGGCCGCTCTCGACCAGGCGCCTTGCCGCGACCTCGCTGTCCAAGTGCTGGCCGTTGGTACTGGTCACCACCACCACATCCCGCTCCTTGGCCAGCCGGATCATGTCGCAGGCACGCGGATTGACGAACGGCTCTCCCCATCCCCAGAACTGCATCAGCAACAGATACCGCCCGATATCGTCCATCATTCGTCGGTAGAGGTCGAAATCGAGCAGCGTAGCGGCACGTCCGAGCTGGCCCGCGCCGGTGGGACACAACGGGCATCGAAGGGTGCAGGTGCTGGCCGGCTCGACCTGGATCACCGGCGGCAGGCTGACCACCGGCATGCCCGGGACCGCCAAATGAAGCGCATTGAGCGCCAGATTCGCCAGCTGCGCCGGCACCAGAGGGATCGAGTAGTCGATGAGCTCGAACTGGTACCTGACCTGGCGGCGAAAAACCCCGTCTACCGCATTGCGGTACAGCCGCTTGGCGCTGAGGTTGCTTGTCATGCCTGTCAAGTCCACAGATACAAAGGCCCGATCCGTGACCCCATCATATCAGGGGCGGTCCGCCCCCGGGAACCTTGTCTCACCTCTGGGCCATCTGGATCCCAGGGAGACCAGCACGCACAGAAGGGCGGAGCCGCTTAGGTCAGCAAGCTATCAGGCGGTTGAGTATGGGAAGCGGAATGCACCGGGCTATGCTACTCCCATGCGAGCATGAGTCCACGGAACTCCGCAGATTTTCTTATGCCGGCTGCCTGGGCGCCCAGGCCCGACACCAGCCCGACGCATTGACCAGTATTTGGGTATTATTTGGAGCGACTCGATAAGAGAATATGGCGCAAGGCCCGATCGTTTCTCCGCTTGTTCCAGTAAACAGCTGGCAATTGCTGCAGGACTGATTCTGTTTGGAGCTGTGTTCCATGTAGCTGAGAGCCTGGGCCTGCGGGTCGTGCGGATCGAGTACTGCGGGGGTATTGTCCTCGATCCCTTCTATGCGCACGGCCCAAGCAGTCGTACTTAGCAATAGACTTGCCGTTGGCGCAAGGGCGAGTCCTAACAGGTTAAGCTTCAAAAAACGCCGGCGACCGTGATCGGTGTCTGGTAGGCATCCTAGTCTAGCCGATGAGTTGGCTACCAATGAGTTGTGAGCTGTTGTCGCCGTGTTCTTCATAGTGTTCCTTCCCATTCGAATGGGTTTCAAAGAAATCCATAGATCACTTCGGTCAGGCGGGCCAAAGTGACCTGGAGTCGATGACGCGAAAGCGCTAACTATCTGGTTCTCCTTCCCCACCTAAAAGAAGCTAGCGACTGGCAATGATCGTGCCAAACATTCACTGATCTGACAATTAATTGAATTAATAGATAATCTATCGCAGATTCTCCAATACTGCAGGGTACTTGCCGCACTCCTTTTGGGCGTCGAAGGTCAATATGCCTAATGATTGCACCAAGAACGTCCGTATCGGCCACAGGAATTCGAGCCACCCGCCAATGTCGGTAAGGTAGAAGACTCTGAGTCTATTATTTTATGGCAATATTATCTTGTAGTGAGACGGTCAGCAGCCAATTGTGGGCAGACTGACATCGGCCCACTGGTCGCCGGGGTGAGTTTGCCGAGAGTACAGGGCTTCGCCCCTTTCGCAGGCTGCGCTCCGACCGAGGTGTGGAGGCGGTGGGGCCACCAGCCCCCGTCGGTTCGAGTCCGATCCTCGGCACCAATTTCTTTAAGTAGGAGTGGAGGGAAGCAAGTTGACTATCCCGCAACAGTCTCGCTCCCGGGACACTCGACTCGGACGAGATGCTCCGAGAACCAGTCGACGGCGAGCGTGATCACGCGGGCAAGGCCAGGCCTTGCATCGAGATGGTTGCGGTCGGCATCCGGAATTGTGATCCAGCCCTTCGGTCCTGGCGCGTTCGCAAAAACGGGTTCGACGCCTTCGATGATGGCGGTGTCGTCGTTCTCGCCGTGGACCAGGGATATTGATCTTCCACCGATTCTGCGTGCGGCATCTTCTGGATGAGAATCGAGCATTGCGTCGACGCTGGCCAAGTCGAACCGGCTCGGAGCGGTTGCGGGAGCCGCCTGCATCGCGCTGCTTCCCCCTCTTGCCTTGATCTCCTCGTAGGCGGAGAGAAACGCAGGACTGAACGGAAAGATGTCGTTGACCTCGACCAGGGTTGATTCCCCCGCCGTTGCCGGCTTGGCACGTGCAGCATCAACAGGTGGTTCGCATCGATCACATCATTTTGCGCCAGCCACGCTAGGCCATAAAAAGCGTCGTCTACCCGCGAGCGCCAATCGATCCAGCCGCGCTCACGCTCGCTTTCACCGCAGCTGCGGTAATCAAAGTGCAACGAAGCAATCCCACGCTCCGCGAGGCCGGCCGCGATCTCCGGCAAGACCAGGTGCTTGATTCCAGAGAGCCCCAGGCACAGAAGTACCGCCAGCGAGGCGGCGGAGGCGGTTTTTTCTACGCACAGCACTTCCGCGAGCCGGTTCGGGCTGCGGTTGAAAAATCTGATGTCAGCTTCGAGCACCGCCAGCACGTTGTAGGTTACCAGCGCCACACAGAACCCGAACGACGCCGCTTTGGGATAGCCCAGGGAGTTGATCTCCGAGGTCAGGTACGCCTCCAGCTCCTGGAAAGCGGTCACCTTGAAACGGCTCGGCGAGGACCTCTTCCTCGACCCACTCACCGCAGATCAGCATTCTCCTCATGGCAGGACGGAGAAGCAGCGGGTCTTGCAGGAGAAGGGCAGCAAGTACTCGTGGCCGCAGGCGTCGCAGTGGACCCGGACGAAGCCTTTGGGGAGGTCGCCGCCGTCGAGAAAGCGCCCCAGGGTCTCGTCCTCGAAGCGGCGATGGATGTGCCCGGCCTCGCGCAGCTCGTCGGCGTGCTCACAGACACCGCGGTACGGGGTGCTGGCCCGGGGACTGCGGGGGCGATAGGCCTGCTCCTGGATAATCGTCGACAAGAACTCCCGCGCTACAGTTCAACATCTTCCCTATTTCCTCGCGAAACCTCTTATTGCCCAATATCGTTCGTTGCTCTGTCGTCTTACGTATCGACCTGACCGCCGCTCTGTGGTCAACAGAAATTGTCCACTTACAAATTCCCGATGGTCGTCCAACGGTACCGTTCAAATCGGGAAGCAGGTGACGGACAGTTTCTTAGCGAGTTCCTATCAGCCGACGTTCGGCCCAGCGGCCGACGAAGGTCGTAAGCTCAGGGGCCGACAGCGGGGGTGCATAGAAGTAGCCTGGCGCCTCGTCACAACCGATCCGCCACAGGAATGCAACAGGGCTTCTGCTCCCACCACCCGTCTCTCCGGTAGGGAGATTTTGGGTTGGAAGACAAGGCACAGCTCTTCGCGCTCCCGGGCGGTTTCCAACTACGCGACCAGGCTCATTCGCCGTTGGGCCTGAAACGCAAGAGATTCATTGTAGAAATAATAGCGGTTCTTGCCCCGGTCTTTGGCGGCATACATGGCGATATCGGCGTGGCGTACCAAGGTCTCTGCATCGCGCCCTCCTTCGGGGTAGAGGGCAACTCCCAGGGAGATCCGGACATAGTGCGAGCGATCTGCCAAGAGGATCCGCTCGGCAAAGGACTCGAGCACCCGTTGGGCGACCGCGGCAGCGACCGGGGCCTGGTCGATATCCCAGAGCAGGATCAAGAATTCGTCGCCGCCAATACGGGAGACTGGACTTGGATGTCCAAACCCCATGCGGACCACTTGAGTTAGACGGGTCGCCACTTGGGACAAGAACTCATCACCGACAGGGCTTTACCGCAGTATTATCGACCAATAGCACATCGATCCCAGCGATCCCGCGCTCCATGAGGAAATTGTCGCGGCCCTCGTCGGATTCGAAATAGATGAATCGCACCTTGGCACCGAACTCTTGCTCGAATTCGGATACTACTGCGGGATCGATATAATCGGCCCAATTCAGTACCACCAATTCGTCGCATCGAGCAAAACCGGAACCCGCTCCCAGCCCAAGCGAAAGGACCATAAGAGACAGCCATTTCCCTAGCCTCAGCATATTGCCACCTCGGAAATCTGGATCAGGGTATTGGCGATGTTGCAGCCTCGATGGGGATGAATTGCAGCAATGGTGGGGCGGCCAGACCTTGGGCATAGTCGATCATAGTGCGACGATGTTTCTCGTCCACAAAAGCCGCCAGGGTGTCCAGCCGGCCGATGACCTTGCCTAAGGGATAGGAATTTGCTTTCAGCCACCGCAGGCGGAGAGCAAGCCAGCTGCCCGCAATCGGCACCAACCACCTGTCCTCTGCCACTCTTTCCGCACGAAACCACCCCCAATCCCCCCCCAGAGGGGGACGTCGCGAGTCGGACGTAGTCCGGTCCGACAGCTCTGTGGGCGATTTCCTTGACTTTTTTTCGATTCTAACGCCGCGAAGTCTCGCGTCAAGGCCTGAGAACGATCAGGCGATGGCAGGCAGGGGCTCGTAGGTCAGCGGGATCGGGCCGTGGACCGACCAGTCCTCGTCTTCGGGCGGCGCCTGGCTGGGCCCGTGCGGGTCCCAGAGCGCGAGGTGACGCAGGATGCGCTCGATGACGAAGCGCTCCTCGGTCACCGACGCGAGACGCAACTGGCCGCTTCAGTGGGGACAGACCGAAGGGTCGGCCTCGTACACTTTCGTGATCAGGCGCGCCCAGGCGGCCCGAGCAGCGCGCGAGGCCTCGGGGTCGACCTGCCCGGGCGCCCCTTCGGAAAGCGGCGGCGTCTCGGCGTCCGCCAACTCGGCCTTGCGCACCCCGCGGGCGCGGTTCCTGCACCGCCCGTAATCGCTCTGCTGCCCACTCAGCAGCTTGGCCACACGATCCTCGTCGATGGCCTCGTCATCGAGCAGGCGCTGTAGAACGGTCTGGCGAAGCGGCTGCCCGAGCAGCTCGGCGGGGATGGCTGGCAAGACCCGAAAGACAGCGTTGGAGTGGAAGACCCCATGACCCCATCGGTGACCAAGGCGTGGATGTGCGGGTAAGGAGTGGTACAGGGAGGTACCGATTACGGACCTACGGACGGAAAGGTGACCAGGTCGCCGAAGGGCTGCACCAACAGGATGAAGCCGGGCTGGCTGTCGGGAGCGGCCGCGCATCTATAAGATGGGTGTCCTAATTGTCTTTGTCTCTATACGTCTTTGTCTTCGGGTATCCTATCGTCTTGTTGCTGCGCGACAGCGCTTAGGCTACCGGCGGGGTCGAGGCTCCTATCTCGGTAGCCGAGGTGCACATTTTTCGAGGCAAAAGGTATAGTGCGGCGCTGTCACTCCCCTGATGCCCCGTTCCGAGGACTACGACCATGAGAATCCGGACACACCTGGCCGCCTGTCTGCTGCTACCGGCCCTGATCCTGTCCGCAGGACCGGCGTCGGCACTGTTCAAGGAACGGATGACCAACCCCGAGCTGTACGGTGTCCTGTTCAACAGCTACGACCCGAACTTCTACACCGGCTTCGCGCCGCGCGAGCAGGCCAAGGAGCGCATCACCATCCACCTCGGGCGCGGCAACCAGGTGCGCGTACGCATCGTGCTGTCGGATGAGGCCATCGACAACTACCTGGCCGATCAGGTCGAGCGCCATGCCGTGTACAAGGAGGTTATCGACAAGGGGGCGATCACCCTGACTACCAACATGGCCTGGGAGGACTATGACGAGCGGATCCAGGCCGAGGGCCTGGCCGACCTGGTGGCCGGCCGCGGCAATATGAGCGCCGAGGAATGGCACCGCACCAACCTGGAGTGGATCGACAAGCTGAACCCGGGCCGGCTGTTCCACATCCAGCGCGACTTCGACGCAATGGTAGACGAACTCGCGGCCAGCTTGAAGAATGCCGACGAGCCCAAAGACCTGGAGGCCAAGCTCGACCTGGTCAATGGCTTCTTTCCGAAGCGCATTATGGCCACCGACCTGACCCCGGAACAGAACGCCGCGCTCGCCGAGCTGATGACCCTGGCCAAGGCCGGCCACATGGCCGCGTTCAAGCCCAAGGCGGAGGCCTTTTTCGACCAGGTCACCGGCGGCCTGTACCCGAGCACGAACGGCAAGCTGGATTTCTGGGAGTTCACCAGCATCTTCCCCGCCGGCACCTATGATGCCACCACCAAGTTCCAGGGACGTACCATCCCACTCATCTCCACCACCGGTGTCTGGACCCTGATCCCGCGCGAGAAGGGCACAGGCGATACCGGTATGGTCGACTATATCTCCAAGGCCGGCTATTACGGCATGATGCCGATGCTGCCGTACCAGTACGCCGGCGGCAGCTCATACAACGCCTTCCACAACCCGGGTATCAGCAACTGGATGGGCGGGCACCCGTTGATCCCTGACTCGTGGAAGGAAACCACCGACGGCAGCCGCAACGGCAAGCCCTTCCTGCGCTCGTCGATTACCAGCCGCGGTCCGGTATCGCACGGCTGCACGCGCATGAGCCCGGGCCACTTGAGCGAATTCCGCGAGATGCTGCCGTCGACTTCGGGCGACATGAAAGGCATCCGCGTCTTCCTGAACCTGTCGCACTGCTACGACGTGTTCGACATCGACGGCGACGGCAAAGAAGAAGCCATGGGCGTGCAGTACTACATCGCGTTCCAGGCCAAGAAACGGGTTGCCAACCTGATGTGGGCACAGAACGACCGCAAGGACTTCTACGACTGGATGTACGGCGACGAGATCGCCTACGGTCCGCCCGGCGAGGTCGTCGTCCGGCAGGCCTACGAGTGCAAGTTCATCGGACGCAAGGCCAAGCAGGGCAAACGCCACGACAACATCCCGATGTACGAGGCGGCGTACGAACCCGAATACCTGCAGTTCTATACCATCAACGGCGTCAGCGCGACGACGCCGGCCGGCTACGACTTCAATCGAGAGCTGCGCCGGGTCGGCTATGGCTATCAGGTCGATCGCAAGGTTCTGCGCCTGGACTGAAGCTCACTCTTACTGAACGTCTAGGTAAGGCATTGATTTATATAAACCGCAGAGACGCGGAGGACGCGGAGATCAGCCGGTGGGCAAAGCGATTTCCCCACAAGGCCACTCTTTGTTCGCTGCGCCTCTGCGGTTCAAATCCATTGTTTGCTCGCAATAGCGTACCGCCTCCGGCGGTTCGCCCGCTTCTACAAGACGTCGCGAGCAGCTGCTTTCACTTGAACCGCGATTCATGAAAAGACAACTGACAGCAGCCTTTGTTGCCGCCTTGGCACTGGCCGGAACCTTCATCGGCCCGGCCCACGGCCTTACCGGTCCGCAGCTGTCCGACAGCGACAGGCAGGCATTGAGCCAGGCCTACAAGCGCATGCTGTCCAAGGAAAAGGGGCCATACACCAGCAATTACTGCGTGTGCGCTGACGGTGCGCGTGAACCGGTGCAACGTCCGGACGGCAGTCTGCGCAACGTGTGCGAGCGTACCCGCTTCTGTGCCGCGTTCCGCGAGCCCTGGGTCGCGGCCTTCACCGACCGCGGCATGTACATCGGCAACATCTTCTCGTCCGACCTGTTGGACTGGGACAGCTTCCCGAGCCACCAGGACCTGGTGCGGGGCTACGTGCTGGAGAAGTTCTATACCGACACCCATCCCACGCACAAGCTGGCCGAGCTGCGTGCCTACGGTGGCCTGATGGGCGCCGAATACGAGGCGCGCGACATGCTGACCTTCTTCGAGCGATTTGTCGGTGACCCCGACTACAACGACTTCCAGGACTACCTGCTCGCGTTCGAGCTGCAGAAGCGCTATTTCGTGCGCAACGACCAGGGCGCCATCCAGCAGGTGCGCAACCTGGCCAGCAACATCCGCCAGATGGATGAGAGTTTCAAGCCGCTACGCGACGCGACCCACAACCAGCTGTCGGCCAGCCTGGTCCCGCGCATGGCCGCCTACCGCGACCGGTTGCCGCGCAGAAAGAAGGAGGAGCGTGCGGCCATCACCGAGCTGATGGAGGCAATCGACAAACTGACTTCGCTGGACCAGAGTGCGCTGGCCCCGCAGTTGAAGGCGCTCGACGACAAGGCGCTTGCCTCCAAGTTTGCCAAGAGGCTGCCGCGCGACAGGCGCACGCCGATCACGGCCATGGAGCAGGTCGGTGCGATCATGGCCGAGTCGCGCCAGGCCGTCGCCGCCGGCCGCGTCCAGCCGGCCGACGCCCGCCGCCTGATCGGTATCAACCTGACTGCCGCGGCGGTCATGCAGAATCTTGGCAGCAAGGTCCTGGACCGCGACGGCCCGTCCACCGTCGGCCTGTCGCTACGCATGTTGAAGGCCCTGATCGACGGTGCCTACGGCACCGGGCTGTTGTCCGGGCGCGAGCGTGAGGCCGCTGTGGACACGATCGACAAGCTGCAGGCACGCAAGACCTGGCAGCGCGACGAATTCCTGGCTCAGCTGTCGAGCCTGTCGCGGGTCATCGAGTGGGGTCACAACAGCGCGCTGGCGGCTTTTGCCGAGGTGTGGGCGCCCTGGACCTACCTGCTGCCGGACGTCGCCCACGTCGGCGACGATATCGTGCGCGGCTCACCGCTGTTGCTGTACGGTGAGACCCTGACCCGCCTCGACGACCATGTCACCGGCCAGGC
>Ga0210110_1000566_pt1 | contig 12138 bp, 20 predicted proteins | sample China_Galinas_PW_2_FD_184865 | JGI IMG/M metagenome (GOLD analysis project Ga0210110, IMG submission 184865) | Wetland microbial communities from San Francisco Bay, California, USA, that impact long-term carbon sequestration - China_Galinas_PWB_D1... | ecosystem: Environmental > Aquatic > Marine... | reverse complement strand
CGTGCGGTGGTGGAAATAGGACGCGCGCGCATCATCAAACGTCCCAGGTACGAGGTGGACATTGGTCAAGCTCGGGTGCGGGTGCCCGCAGACCGCACGCCGGCCGGGGGCGGGGACGGGGGCGGTTCTTCCGAGCCCACGCGGCACCCCATGCAGGTAGCGTTCTTTGTGAGGGTCAGTGGCTTGGAAAAGCTGGGGGGAAGCGCTTCTGACGTCAAAGCCGCCGTGGTCGATAACGCAAGCGTGCTGCCTGGCATCGGTCGGCCGCGGGTGCGTGTGTCGAGCGTGTCAGGGGGATACGCGGTCACAGCCAGCTATCCCGATAGCTCGCGGCTTGTCGGTAGCGGGGAAGCCAGGCGGGCGATGGAGTCTATCGACCCCCGTTTGCAGGGCCGCATTGAAGACGTGAGGGTGGCACGTGCCTAAGCGAAGTGACCGGGACCTGTTCGGCGACGTGTTCGATGGCAATCCCTTTGAAGGTCTCGACCCCGAGGACATGTATGGACAGCTGCAATGGGACAAAGAGCCCGAAGCGGTGTGGGAAGTGGAGGCGCCCGAGCCCATCGTTGCCATCGGTGACCTTGCGGGGCTCGAATGGGACGATGACCAGATAGAACTGTGGGAAGAGGAAACCGCGCCTTACCTGGGGGTGGGGCGGGATAGCAATGTCCTGTACGTCGTGCCCAAAGATGACGACGGCGCCCCGCTACAGCGTATCCCCGCATTCAACCCCCGCTCGCGTAGCTGGCGCCGGGTGGGTCGGGTCAAGCAAACCGACTACTACAGTAGCAAGGGCAACGAAGCTGCGTACTACTATCACGAGCACGAAAACCCCCACCCTATGGTGTGGGAGCATGACAGCGGGGTTCGAGTGCTGGTGCCCAGCCGCCACAAGGGAAAGCGTAGCTATGCAGTGGGCAAGGAAGGAATCGTGGGATGACGCGAAAGCTGAACATGGCGTTCATGAAGGACATGGGCAAGGTCGGTGCTGGAACCTTCGCCGCGTACCTGTACGAGGAAATCGCCGGTGCCGCGGTGGTAGAAGCCACAGCCCGGGACGGTCGCTTTTCACCGTTCGATGTGGCGTTGCAGCTGATGGTGGGCTGGGGACCGTTCGTGCTTGCCAGCACGCAAGGGGGCGCGTTCTGGAACAGTTTCGCAGGCGCCACGGCCTACAACCGCGTGGATAACATCGTGGTCGCGCTGGGGGGACGGGCCAACACTCCGCTTGGAGTCATCGCCCCGGGGGAGACCATGAGCCAGGCGCAAGCCCGGTTGGGAGGCAATCGGTAAGCGCCCCCGTTGACGAAAGGGACCCAAAGCCCTGCTTACTCCGGTAAGCGGGGCTTTCTTTTTGTGGGCACCGTGTTGGGGTCAGAACCAGTTACGCTTCCGAGGAATGGCGTTGAACGGGATTTGTGGTGACACTAGACAGGTTCTGAAACCCCACATTGGAGGGTCTATGCGAACCGTCTTTGTCAACCCACGGCGCCGTCGTAAGAAAGCGACAAAGCGGCGCCGGCCCCGGAGGAATGCAACCATGGCCAATCCCCGACGTCGCCGCAGGCGCACCACTCCCCGCCGCCGCCGGACCTATCGCCGCAGGCGCCGCAATGCGGGGGTCGCTCCCTTCACGGCGCAGGGCAACCCGCTCATCCTGAGCAATCCGCGCCGTCGTCGTCGTCGTCGCAACCCGCGGATGAATCTGAAAAAGATTCTAAACGACACCATGGTGTACATGGGCGGTGGTGCGCTCGGGTACGGGGTCACGCAGTTTGGCCTGTCCCAGATTCAGCACGACTGGGTGCGCCGTGGTGCCCAGGCCACAACGGCCGTGATGGGCGCAATGTTCCTCAAGGGCAACCTGGGGGCCAGCTTCGCAGGCGCCGTCATGTACCCGCTCATCGCAGACCTGGCGATGTACACGGGTCTGGTCGCCATCCCAACGAGCGCCGACTTGGACGAACTATCGGCTGACCTGGATTCCGCCTTGCTTGAGGCCGATTTGGAAGATGATGAGCTGTACATCGACGATTTCCAGCCGGCCGGCGGGGAGCTTTACGACTGGTAACACCTAGTTACCGGTAACTTTCTCTTACCTCAAACGCACGCCTGTAAGCGGCACCAGATGTCGCCAGTCCTAACGGGCGTTTCATTCGGAGACACAAGCAACATGGCAAATCTCAAGCAAATGGTCCGAAAGCAGGTTGCACGCGTGCTGGAGCGCGGTAGCCGACTGGAGCGGTTCGACCAGCTCCGGAGCCGTCACTTCTGGAGTAGCTACCTGTTCGCCTACGGCGCAGGGTCACCCATCGCGACAGGCACCTACGACATTTTCAAGGCCATCCCGAGCCAGACCGGGCAGGGCTACCCTACCAACGTTCCGCTATCGAACCGGGAAACCAACTGGGCAAACGGTGGCCGCGTTCCGGACAACCAGAACTTCGTGATTGCGGAAATGGGTGTGTCGGTGGTGCGTCCCCCGGCCGTCGATGAAGCCGGCGGCGGTGGCGTTCCCGCCAACGCGCCGACCAATGGTATCTGGAACAACCTCCCCGCTGCTATCCAGCTACTCATCGGGCAGAACCGCCAGCTGCATCCCGAGGACGTGGCCAACATCCTGTACGGCACCGTGCTGGAAATGCAGTTCCTCACCAACTCCGTGCCGCTCGGGCTGTGCGCGGACTACTCACAGCCCAGCGCTGTGCGCGAGTTCCAGAGCATCGGCCGGGGCTCTACCGCCGTTCCAGTCATCAGCGACGGGGGCGACCCCAGCAACGGCATTCCGGCCGCCGCTTTCCGGCGCAAGCTGGAAGTTCCGGTGCTTTTGCAGCACGGCGAGACCATGGGCATGCGCCTGAACGTCCATCGCCCCATCGACACACTTTCCCTTGCCGAGGGCGGCGCCGGGTGGGCCGAAATCCGCGTCGACTGGTGGGCCCACGAGTCGTTCGCTGAGAAGTCCTAGCTCACGGCGACAACCCTAACCGTCAACTTCATACGTAAGGACTACTGACATGGCACGACGTCGGACCATCGGGACCCAAATCCGGTCCCAAACCAACCATCTGCTACGGACCGGCCAGCGGTTCGAGCGTTTCGACCAGATTCGTCAACGCCACTTCTGGTCATCCGCGATGTTCATCCCGGACGCCAACGGGTACATCGTGGGCAAGCAGCAGTTTTTCATCACCCCGCCCGGGCAAAACGGGCAGGGCTTTCCGAGCGGCGTTTCGCTCACCGAGCGAGACACCAACTGGAAAAGCGCCAACCGCGTCCCCGACAACCAGAACTTCGAAATCACCGAGCTGGGCGTCACGGTGGGCGTGGTCCCGAGCGTTGTCTACTCGGATGACGCTGCCACTCCGCAGGTCCCCTCCGGCATGATCGCCAACGGGTTCTTGCAAAACTCGGTCCTGGCCATCACGTACCTCACCAACAGTGTGCCGCTCGGGCATACGGCCGACTTCGCCCAAGCGAGCGGGCCGGACGTGGGGACCTACATCCCGCTGCACTCCAGCAGCACGGGCAATGACCCACGTTTCGCCACTAACGGTTTCGCGGCGCCGGCCCTGCGGCGCCGGTTCAAGATTCCGATTCTTCTCCAGCACGGCGAGACGTTTTCGTTTGAAATCGACTTGCCCCGCGCGGTGTACGTCGGTATCGCCAACCCCATCTACGCGCGCCTGGACTTTTTCGCTACGGAAAGCTTCGCCGAGAAGTCCTAGGCCCCTTTCCGGGGTAAGTAGCAGTTTCGGCCGGGCCGGCGCGGGTTTGGGTGGTCCTTTCCAGCGCCGGCCCGGTCCGGATTTTTGGGCATGGGCGCCACGCCCCCCACGAAAGGAGTAGTTACCCATGGACATGTGGCCGAAACTGGAGCTTACAGACTACGAACGGAAGTTTGTACGCCCCTACAAGACCGGGGACTATCCCGGCGTGTTGCGCCGCACCTACGCGCGCACCATCAGCAACATCAATAACCTTGCTGCGCGTCCCGGTCTGCAACCGAGCCAGCAGGTACAAATCAGCCGCCGCTCGCGCGTGTTTGGCCTCACCTTTTCAGGTGGTCTGTCCACCACGCGTCTGCAAATCACCAACGCGTCGGGCACGCTGTACAACGTGGCCGATGCGCGCACCGGTAAGTACCCCTACGTGTCCAGCATGGTTCCGGGCTCGCCCTACATGGAAGGGTCAAGCGTCGGCGCGATGCAGCCGCCCACTTCACAGGGCATGAACGAAGGAACGCTCACCCAAGACAATATCGTGATGAGCGGGGAGTCAGGGATTCTTATCCTTGACCCCAACTGGGTGCTTGTGCCCAACGAAACGCTCATATTCAACGGCAACTGGGATGACCTGCAAGCCGAGGCGGCCGTGGTCCTCACCATCGCCATTCACGTGTGGGAGTTCCCGCGCATGGGCATGGCCGACTTGGAAGTACGGGAGGTTCTGTAATGCAAACGTGGCCACGGATGCAGCTCACCACGCAAGAGGCGCAGTTTTCGAGCAAGTACGAGGACCCGCGTAGTGCCAAATCCCGCGTACTAAGGCGCATCTACACCAATCAGCTCGACATCAACGCCAGCTTGCGCGCCGATGCGGTGTTGTTCCAAATCAGCCGCCGGTGCCGGGTGTTCGCCATCACGGCGGCCGGGGACATCCCCAACTTTCTGGTGGAGTTGGTAAACAGTACGGGTGAGCAATACACGGCGGGGCCGGTGCCCCTGTCATGCCTGCTTACCGGGTGGCACTCTGACCCGCTCGACAACGGCGGTGTGGTGTGGCCATCGGTCAACGGATTTGCCATCGCGCCCGTCGAAAACGGCTTGTTCGTTCAAGAGCCGAACATCGTACTGGCGCCCAATCAGGCCCTGAACATCAACGTGACCCCGACCAACCCCGGCGACTTGGTGACAAGCTTCCGGGTTGAGATTTCGCTTCACGTCTACGAGTTCCCGGGGATGCCTGGCTCCCCGCTGTAAGGGGCCACGTGTCGCGACTTCCCACATGGCTACCGTGGGCCCTTGGGACAGGGGCCGCCTTGCTCGCCATCCGAGCCGTCACCCGTGGCGGTATCGTGGCGGGCGGGCGCGTCCCCACACGTGGGCAGTCCTACCTGTTCGAGCGCACGCCGACGCACTTGCACCGGGGGATTGACGTTGGCGCCCCGGCGGGCTCGCCGGTCTACGCCGCGGGCCCCGGCAAGGTGGCCGCGGTGTGGCCAGATGGTCGCGTGAGCGGTTACGGAAACACGGTCGTGCTCCAACACCCGGACGGCTCACAGACGCTGTATGCGCATCTGAGCGGCTTTGCCCCGGGGCTATCGGTCGGCAAGCGCGTGGGGCGACTTGAGCCCATCGGGACGGTGGGCGTGACGCAAGCGCCCCGGCCACCGATGACCAGTAAGCCACACTTACACTTCGAAGCGCATCGCCGTCACACGCTGGCGATTCGTGAGGATAACCCCGCCCGCTTTGACCCCATGGTCTACCTTCGGGCGCGCAACCTTTCGGTGACCGCATGAGTAGCCCAGCGATGAAAGCCCTTCGGACCGTCTTTGAAGTCATCGTGACGGCCGCGGCCCTCAAAGCGGCCCTGAACACACTAAGCCGCCCGATGGGTGGTGAGCCCAAAGCGGCCACACACCTGGGGGTGCGTCCCTCGCCCCGGCTTGGGCCCGTGATGGTTGAGGGGTATGATGACGATGACCTTGACGGTCTTGACTATGAGGCGTTGCTATGACCGACCCGCAGATGAAGTTTCACCGGAGCCCCGCCAGCAAAGACCGGGAGATTCAGCCGTTTTCGAGCTTTCAGGCTCTAAACGTCCAGCCGGACGCGCCCACGAATCTGAAGCTGTCAGGGGGCCAGACCATCCCCTACATCTACAGCTTGGGCGTCAACAGTACCATCCCGTATATCCGCCTGTTGGGCGGGGCCAACTCGCAAAAGCTCTTTTCCTGGAACGAGCAAATCGTGGTGCCCCCGCGCACATTCGTCACGGTCGCCAACGCGAGCTATCACCCCGGGGACATCTTCATTCAAGCCGGGAGCGACCCGAGCGCCAAGCCCGGCCGGGTAACGATTCCTTTCACCCTGCGGGAAGTGGTGGTGCCGAGTGCAGACAACTACGTCGAGCCCACCTTTGTGGTCGACACCCGCCGGGCAAGGCGTGCTTACGTGGTTGGGTTTTCGTCCACGTTAAACGACTTGCCCATGTACACCTTCAACGCGGTGGGCTATGCGCATGCCCGCTCACACATCGTCAACCCCACCTATTCATCCGAGGCCGACCCCGTTGCGTTGTTCGTGAGCACCATCGAAGTCGCCCCCTTCACAGACCCAGGCATCCTTCCCCTGGGCAACAAGGCGTTGTTCACGGACACCGTCCACGACTTGCTTGATTTCGCATCCTTCACCTGGACAGACATCGCCACGGAAAGCCTCTCGGGAGGCTTTCACTACGTACTCGAGTACCTGTAAGGGAGACTGACCTATGAAGCCGAAAGGACACAAGCGAGGGTGCCAGTGCGTGGTGTGTGCTCGCCAGGCCGCGGGCAATCGGCCCGCTCGCAAAAACACCCGCCGCAAGCCCGCCAAGCGCGCCCGTCGAAACGCGGGCTACGAGCGCCAAGCCGATGTCATCCTGTGGAACCGTGCCGACCGGGCAGGGCGCAAAACCAACGTGGTCCGCAACAGTACGGTCATCATCCCCGGCGGCACACGTAGCCGGGTGGCCGCCCGCAAGCTGGCCATGCAGCGGGGCAACCCCAGCGACGGGGACAGCGCGCTGGCTGAGGACCTAGTCCTGTACGCCGAAAACACCGGTGAGCTTTACCCAATGATTGTCTCCACGCGCAAATCCCTGATGACCAAGCGGGCGCGCGGAGACTTTGACATTCTCAAGGCCGGCAAGGCGTGGATGAGTGTCATGAACCGCGCCGCACAGATGTACACGCGTGAGATGCGCATGCCGGGCCCGCATGGCAGCTACGGCATTTTCAGCTCAGCCACACGCAGCCGTGCCGCCAGCCAGATGATGAGCCATTTTTCCACGGAAGCCGCCACGGGCGCCTATGACTACTTGCTTCCCAAGAAGTACCAGCGGCCCAACCCCGTGTCTCACTATCCGCGCACCACCCGGGGCTCCAAGGGCAACCCCAAGTGGTACATCCTGGACCTGTACAACGGCCGCGGCACCCTGGTAAGCAGCCGTTACCGTAAGTGCGCACGGGCCAAGTGCGCCACGGAAGCCGCCGGGCTTGTTAACCGCAAGGTGGGCAAAACAATGGTGCGGAAAGTGGAGCTTTCGGGCCCCTACAGCCGCAAGCCCAACGCCAAGACCACTCGCAAATAGAGGTAACCCGTGACCCAAGCAAGACAGGAATACGAGGGTTGGCTACGCGCATCCACCGATGGGTCGCGGGACTTCCAAAAGATCGACAACGAAGCCTCCGGCGCCATCTGCGACCCCTACGGCCGCATCATCGTGGCCCCTTCCACGCTCGCCGGGCTGGACGTGCCGGCGAGTGCTGGCACCCCCCTGCCCTACGGCCCAAGCCGGTCCTGGACCGGGAGCGCGCCCCAGTATGGCGACCTGGGGCTTGTCGAATCGGCTCGGGTGCTAGAGCGCCCGTCCCTTACGGTGGACAGCAACAACGCCATCTTCTGCATCCGGATGTTTGGCTATTGTGCCGTGGCCGGGTGGGTCCAGCTACTTCTCAAGGACGAAAGCAGTGGCGACAATCCGCCCGTGTTGGCCGATGTTCCAGAAATCACCATCGCAGTCGGTGCCAACCAGAACTTCGTGTTCGGCAACTGGCCGCTTGTCGATTACGCCCCGCCTTCTGCAGAATTGGCCACCTACATCGCCATTTCCACCACAGGGCCGACCTACACGCCCGGCGGCGCCAACCTGTGGTTTGCCTTCCTGGGATCGGTATGAGTTGGTCAACCCAAGGGGGCTTTGGCTTGGGACCCATGGTTACCCCGGGCAGTCAAGACACCGTCTTTGACCCAGACGCCTTCCACGACAACGTCTCGGGCGAGTACAACGGGCTCACGCTCGCCACGCTGGTCAATCTCGACGTCCTGTCAATCGAGGATGCCAGCGCGGCCTATGCCAAGCGCAAAATCCTGGGGTCACAGATTCTTGCCCCCATGGGCTACATCTACGGCTTGACCACCAACTGGCTTACCGCTGACACCGTCAACATCGAACCCGGCGCCTGTAAGAACGTGGCCACCACGTTCTACATAGAGCTGGGCGCCACCACCGTCATCGACTTCACCACCAATGGAGCCGGGGGTCTGGACACCGGGAGCCTATCCGCCAACACCTGGTATTACGGCTGGGTCATCGGGGACAGCACCGAAAGCAACGCCCCCACCGTCATCGGCTCGCTCTCCAGCACGTTCGCAGGACTTTCCCCGAACCTGCCCGCGGGCTACGACCGGGGCCGGCGCGTAGCGAGCTACCGTTGCAACCCGCTGGGCAACATCCGCGAGTTCAAGCAACTGGGCCGGGCCGGCAACCAACGTCGCTACGCGTGGAACAACATCGCCTATGCCGACACGCAGGTGCTTAGCAGCTACTCATCTAGCGTTTGGACCACCCTCAACTGTGCGGCCTTCATTCCGCCCACGGCCCAGGTGGGCCACTTCAACTTCCGCGGCCAGTCGACTTCAGGGATAAACAGCAACTGTTACTTCCGGCCCGTGGGCGCAAGCGTGTCCAGTGACATCATCATGCAAGGCGAGCTATTCGGTGAAGACTCGGGTTTCTTCACCCTCGAAGTAAACGGCTCACAACAAATCGATGCACGGGTGGGCTCGACTCTTAGTGACCTGGACGTGGCCGTGTGCGGCTACGATGACCTACTCAACCAGTAAGGATTTCTGACACCATGCCCAACGCGGTACTTGAAACCAACACCGGGGTGAACTACGCGCGCCGCTGGGGCGATACCGATTTCACCCCTACCCTGGCAGGTGATGAAGTCCAGGTTCCGCTTGACCCCGGACAAGTACCAGCCGTAGGCGAGCCCAACCGTCACTACACCGTGGTTGGTGGGGCATTGTCCCTGCTAAGTGCTCCGGACCAAGCCACCGCCGATGCGGACTACCAAGCGGCCCGCAATGCCCAGCTGGCCGACGCCCAGGTGGTGGCCGCCGTGTTTCAGAACTTGGCCGACCTGCCCGTGCCGCCCCCGGTCTCGCGGGCCATCGTCGTCATCATCAACGGGCCCGGGGGCCTGCCCGGCATGGCCATCAGCACGCCCACAGGGTATGTCCTGTTCGCCGCCGACGCTGAGCACCCCTAGGGTCCCACTGGCCGGCGCCTGCTAGGCTTTTGGGGTGGACCATGACGATGAGCCCATCACCCGCAAGCTGCGGGCCCTACAGGGCGACAGGGACCGGCAGCGGGCCCTTGCCAGCCCTCGCGTGCTGTCCACCACAGGAGGTGACCGGTACTTCCTGGCAGACTGTCCCCATTGTGGGGCAAATGCCTACCACCACCCCACCGAACCCGCGCCCGGGGCCCCAGGCGCCGCTGTGCGGCTGGAACTGGCGCACTGTGAGGACTGCGGGGTCATGACCCATTGGCGGCTACTGGCGATGGCTGAGGACGGGTCGGTGCGCGTTCTGGGGCCAGACTTCGGGGCGGACAGGCCGCCTACCAGGGGAGACTGACATCCGGGGTCAGTGGCCCCACATGGGGTCACCCCGGCGGGTGACTGATTTTTAGTTGTTGGCGTTTTTGGGTCCAAAGGGTAAGATGTGCTTACTTACCTGAAAGGGACCCCATGACCGAACAGACCAGAAATCGAAAGCGCGTGGAACCCGTCGCGGTGGAGCAACCCCAGATGACACCCGAGCCCAAGCCCAAGCCCAAGCCCAAGCCCAAGCCTAAGAAGAATGCCAAGCCGGCGCCGAAAAAGAAGGCCAAGCCGGCGCCGAAACGGGACGCGTTCCAGCTGGGCGACTGGAACCGAGACTTTGGCGAGCGCGAAGTCATCGACGCGTTCGCGCGCAACGTCAAAGCCGCACGCCTTGCCGCCGGGCTTTCCCAGCGACAGGTGGCGGCAATCATCAACTACAGCCGCGTGGCGATAGTGAACATGGAGAGCGCCAAAAACGGCTGCACCCTGCCCACCATGCTGCGATTGTGCACGGTCTACCAATGCACCCCCAACGACTTGCTCAAGGGGTAAGCCATGGCCGCCGTCAAGCTACGGAAGTGTGACGCGTGCCTGTGCACGGAAAGCAAAGATGACCCCCGCTGTCCCTGGTACGTGGTGAGCTTTGTTGAGGGAGGGCGTACCTATACCGAGCTGGACGTGTGCGGGAGATGTCACGTCAAACCCCTGCTTACCCTGCGCAACGAGATTTTGGACAACATCAAAGAAGGGGACACCAGTCCCAACTAGGAAAGGACCACTTACATGCCTAGAAACCGGCCCGTATCTGTAGACGAAATCGAAAACATGGTGGCCGCCGCCAACGAAATGCAGGGGGCGCTGATGGCGCTCATCGGCAACGCCCGCTCGCAAGGCTTCCAAAACGATGAGTTGGACCCGCTCACCTTGCGACAAGCAGCCAGCGACATGGTGACCGCGGCCCGGGAATGTTCGGACATCGCTGTGCTGATGCTTTCAGAAGCACGCGAGATTGACCGGCGCCGCAAGCTGGCCGCCGTGGTGCAGATGGCGAAAGGGGACAAGTCATGAAAGTTATTCTTACCTACATACTCATCAAGGCCGTGCTCGCGGGGTTCATCATTTCAAGCGCCGGGTGTGGCGATGACGGGATGGACGCTGGCCCCGGGCCGGCGCCGTACACCGATGACGCGCAGTACATCTGCGACACCTTGCTCACGTGCTTCGGGCTCGCTGTCCCGGACTGTGCCGCCACCATCCGGAGCACCACCGCGCCCGTCAACGTGGGCGCGTGCGCGGGGTGCTACAAGCAAGCCAGCTGCGACGCCATCGGGGACCTGGGCACGCCTGGGGTCTGCGACGGGGCATGCAACGATGCGCTTTTTGGGGGCCCGCAATGATTGCCGACCCTGATTGCCCTGTGGGTAAGAAGCGAGGGAACCACTCGCCCACCGCCCCCGGATGCACGTGCTCACCACGAAAGCGTCGCGAAACATGCGAGCTACCACTGCCCACGCTGGAGCCGCCCCGGTGCGACTGCGGCGGGGTGGTCACGGTGCGGGCGCACTACCCGGGCCGGTCCCTGCTGGTGTGCGTCACGTGCGCGCTCACAGCCGCCAACGTGGCGATGAGCGCGGGGTGGCCCGTCACGCTCGAACCTGCCCAGGTGGGCCCGCAGCCGCCGTGCCAGGGGTGCGGCGCCCCTATCGAGCGGTGTGGCCCCGCGCTGTGGCTACAAGGGCGCAAGTGCTGCCCGGACTGCACCCACGGGCAGGATGCCCCAGGGGTCGAGTACGAACCAGAGCGCGGTAGCCCGCGCTTCTGTGCGGGCTGCCAAGCACCCCCGGGCGCCATCGGACCCGTGCACACCTGCGGGCGCCAGACATGAGCCAGTGGGATGCTGAGGACACGGCCGTGCTTGAACACGTCTACTTCGGAAGAAACCACGTGGGGGTCATCTACCTGTACCCCAACTACTGTGAAGCCGTGCCGGACGATGAGGAAAGGCGTGCTTACATCTTCATGAGCACCGACCTTGCCGCACAGTGGATTCGGCTGGGCCTGGCGAGCCTGGACGCTGCCCAGGTGTTTGCCGATGCCCACTCATGCGGGCCCGCTGTGTAGCTCAATCGCTCGAAAATGGTACGATTAGGGGGTCTCGGTGCTCCACCTACACGGACTGTGCTTGGCTCACGGTCGGGGTGGATGCCCGGGACCCCTTTTTCTATGACCAGCGACCCGCCCCCGTCCCTGTCCCCACCGCGCTCGGAAGGTGAAAAGCGCGTGACGTTCATCGGCCACAGCGTGGTCAACGGCTGCGCCGTGCTGTCCATCGCGGGCATGCACGTGTGGGGCTCACTTGGTCCAGACCTCGCAACGGGCGCCATCCTGGCGGTGTGTGGGGTGTGGGGGCTCAACACGCGCAAAGGCTTGCCGCCGGGCTCGGCTGGGCTTGTGGCGGTGGCGGGGTGGGTCTCGAC
>Ga0210110_1000565_pt1 | contig 12145 bp, 8 predicted proteins | sample China_Galinas_PW_2_FD_184865 | JGI IMG/M metagenome (GOLD analysis project Ga0210110, IMG submission 184865) | Wetland microbial communities from San Francisco Bay, California, USA, that impact long-term carbon sequestration - China_Galinas_PWB_D1... | ecosystem: Environmental > Aquatic > Marine... | reverse complement strand
GGGCCCGGCCCAGTCGGTGTCGATGCTGCGGCAGTTCAAGCCGGAGGACCAGGTTCGCGCCCGATTGCAGCTCTCGGGCGGCGGGCGCCTGCCGGGACGGCCAACGGCCGGCGTCGATCTCCGCGGGGACGGCAGCTTCGTCCCCTACAGCGGGGGGCTGAGGCGCACAGAACTGGACCCGACCGACTACGAAACGCCATTCGACGTGGTTCGCGAGACTCTGCAGCAGCCAAGATGACGTCCGGGCCCGCCCGCGGGGCGCCCCGGAAGGCAGCCCGGAGATGAGCAAAGCAGAAACCGAGATCCCGAAGGGCAGCTACGCCGCCGGCCGGCGGGTGAAGCTGCCGGCCAGAGCCGAGCCCCCGTACACGGTGTTCATCAACGGCATCGAGCAGAGCGAGGGGGCTGACTACGACGTGCGCGCCGGGGAGATCGTCTTCACCCGGCAGATCGTCAAGGAGCAGGTCGGGACGGGGCGCTGGCTGGCGATGTACCTGGGGTTCTTCGGCACCTACCGCAAGAACGAGACGGTCGACGTCCAGTTCCACCGGGGCGGAAAGATCGAGCTCCTCTCCGACCTGGCGGTCGAGCCCGACTGACGCCCGGCCCGCGAGATCAGCCCGGCGGGCTGTCGAGGGCAAGCTGGGGGATCGTCACGAGCTTGTAGTCGCGGCTGCGCAGCTCGTGGATGATCCTTGGCAGGGCGGCAACCGTCTCCGAGCGGTCGCCACCACCGTCGTGAAGAAGGATGATGGCGCCGGGACGCACTTCTTCGAGCACCCGCTGGACGATGGCTTCGTCTCCCGGCCGCTCGTAGTCGGCCGTCTCCACCGTCCAGAGAACCACCAGCATCCGGTTGCGCCGGGCAAGTTTCAGCGTGGCGTCGTCGTAGACGCCGAACGGAGGGCGGAGGAGTCGCGGGAACGGCGCGCCCTGGCGCCGCAGTTCGGCCGCCTGTTCGAGCAGCTCGGCTTCCTGTTCCTTTGGGGGCAGGCCCGCCAGCCTGACGTGATTCTCGGTGTGGTCGCCGATCGCGAAGCCGTTCTCCACCTCGCGCTGGATGGCCGCCGGGTACTCGTCGATCATGAACCCGACGGGGAAAAAGGTCGCCGGCGCCCGCAGGCGGATCAGGGTGTCGAGGATCTCCGACGTGTAGGGACTCGGGCCGTCGTCGAAGGTGAGCGCCACCTCGCGCTCGCTGCCCGAGCCGGAGCGGAGCAGCTGCCGGTCCCGTAGCAGAGCGTCGATCGCGCGGTCCTGGCGTGCGATGCGGCGGGCCGCATCTTCCTGCCACAGCCGGCTGCGCAGGTTGTAGCTCACCCTGCTCGACCCAGGCGCCTTCGCCGTCGAGGCGTTGAGGGCGCCAAGTGCCAGCAGCAGTGCTATCAGCAACGCTCCCAGCGCAACCCCCACGGCGAGTAAGCGTCGCCGCATGTAGATGTGCCGCGGATGAGCGGCGCCGAACCGCAGGCGCCGGCGCCTCACTTGAAGACGTAGAGCAGCAGGAAGGCGATCACGGCAAACGAGGCGACGCCCGCTATCAGGGGCCTGTCTTCAGCGACGATGGCGGCGGTTGAGCGATCGTCGGCGCGATCGTAGATCAGGTAGAGGTAGCGGAAGATGCAGTAGACGGCCGGCAGGATCGTCCACATCATCTTGCTGCCGATCAGCGGCGAGTTGACGGCGTAGATCGAGTAGCTGATCACCGTCCCGGTGGTGACGAGGGCAACCATCTGATCGAGGAAGGGCAGCGAGTAGTGCTCGAGCACGGGGCGGCTGCTGGTCCCCTGGTGCAGCTCCGAAACAGCCTCCTGGCGACGCTTGGTCACGCCGAGGAACAAAGCCAGCATCCCCGTGCAGAGGATCAGCCATTCTGAGGCGTGGGCATCGACGGCGCTGGCGCCGGCCGCGACCCGCAGGATGAAGAGGCCGGCAAGCGTCATCACGTCGACGATCACGATCTGCTTGAGGCCGAGGCTGTACGCAACCTGGGCGATCCCGTAGCCGACCACCATCAGGCCCACCTTCCAGTTGACGGTGGCGAAGGCGAGGGCGATGGCCGCCATCGCGAGCACGGGGGCAATCGTCAGGGCCGACCGCTCCGAGAGCTCGCCGGCCGCCAGCGGGCGGAAGCGCTTCTTCGGGTGCTTGCGGTCGAGCTCCACGTCGACCAGGTCGTTGACGAAATAGCCGGCGCTTGAGATCGCGCAGAAGGCAATGAAGGTGAGGACCGCCTCCAGAACCTCGTGCGACTGGTTGAACTTGCCGGAGAAGAGCAGGCCAGCGAAGACGAAGACGTTCTTGATCCACTCCTGCGGCCGGCCCGTCTTCACCGCTGCCCGCAGCGGAGAGCGCGGCGCGGCACCCGGTTCCCGCGACGCGGCATCCTCACGATTGGCGGCCGCCGGGACGGCCGGCTTTTCCGAAGTGATCGTTTCCATCTTCACGAGGGCTCAGGCGATAGGTGACAACCGCCCAACCGGGGGAGACTCAGTCGCGACAGGGTAGCGCCGCCGGGCGTCACCCCTCCGCGTTGCAGCCCCTCTGGGCGGCTTCAAGCGCTTCCCCGCCGGCCGGCTTAGCCACAACTCCGGGACTCGGTCCGGTCATTCGAGGACCGGCAGCCGGATCGTGAAGCAGGCTCCGCCGCCTGGGAGGTTCTCCACCTCGACCGTACCGTCCATGGCCTCGGTCAGCTCGCGGACGATCGCCAGACCGAGACCGGCACCCCCTGCCGAGCCGCCCCCGGCGCGGGCGCGCAGATGGAAGCGCTCGAAGGCGTGGGGAATCTCCTCCTCGGGGATGCCCGGGCCCTGGTCTCTGACCCGCACCTCGCCCCGGCCCAACTCGATCGCGACCGTCCCTCCCTGAGGGCTGACCCGGATCGCGTTTTCGACCAGGTTGGAGAGGACCTGCAGAGCGCGGCCGTGGTCGGCCGTCACCTGAGTAGCACCACCCTCGACCCGCACCTCGACGCCGGCCTCGCGCGCTCGCGGCCTCAGCCGCTCCTCAGCCTCCCGTGCCACCGCGGCCATGTCGACCGGCTCGCGCCGCACCTCCATGACGCCCTGGCGGAGGCGAGCGAGGGCGAGGAGGTCCCCCACCAGGCGCTCCAGGCGCTCCGCCTCCTGGCCCACGACGGCAGCCGCCTCTCCCGGCTCGACCGTGCCGTCCTCGATTCCCTCGGCATAGCCGCGGATCGAGGTGAGCGGGGTGCGAAGGTCATGGGAGACCGAGAGCAGGACTGCCCGCTCCGCGTCGCGCGCCACGGCAAGCTGTTCTGACATCTCGTTGAAGGCCTCGGCGAGGTGGTCGAGCTCCTCGGTGCCCTCGCGGGGCACCGGCTCCGGGCGGCGGCCCGCGGCCAGCTCGCCGGCGGCACCAGCGAGTCGCCGCAGCGGTTGGGTCAGACGCCGTGCCAAGAGAGCCGAGACCGCCGCTGCCAGCAGGGCCGCCGCGCCGCTTGCGATCAGAAGAGCTGTGAGGTAACGGCGGAAATCGTCGCCGCTGACCAGGTCGGGACGGGTGACCAGCACGACGTTCCGCCCCGAGCGGCGCGCCGCGAAGATCGAGTCGCGGCCTTCGATCCGGGCGGTGCCGTCGACGCTGCCGTCGCGACGGAGCTGCCCGCCGGCGCCTGCCGGAAGGACCTTGAGCGCTTCGCTCAGGCTCAGCAGGGCCACCGGGCGCGGGCTTGGCGGAGACCCTGGCGGCGCCCCCCGTGGACGCGGTGTTCCGACGCTGCCCGCCTGCACCTGCGGCCCCCCGGGCGGAGGCGGAACCGGCAGGCCGGGGGGCGGAGTGCGCCGCGTGGGTGGCGAGCGGCGCTCTTTCGCGCGTGCGGCCTGAAGCAGCGAGCCTTGAGCAAGGAGAGCATCGGCCTGCCGCTCGACGTCGGTGCGGATCGTCCCCCGCACCGCGTCCCTGGTGAGCACAATGCCGAGTGCCAGCGCGGCGCCCACCGCGAGCAGCACCGCACCCAGGATGGCCACGAACAGCCGCGCTCGCAGCGAGCGCATCAGGGCACAACCTTGTAGCCCGCGCCGCGGACCGTCTGGACGAGGTCGGGGCGTCCGAGCTTGGCCCGCAACTGCGCGACGTGCACGTCAACCGTGCGCGTCCCACCCGCGAACTCGCCTCCCCAGACGAGCTCCAGCAGGCGATCGCGGCTCAGCACGACGCCGGGATGCGCAAGGAGGGCGGCGAGCAGATCGAACTCGCGCGCGGTCAGGTCCACCGGCTTGCCGCCGGCGGTCACGGTGCGCGCGGCGCGGTCCAGCTCAATGTCCCCCACCGCAAGGGAGCCCTCGACAGCGGCGCCGGGGGTGGAGGAGGTGCGCCGCAGGATTGCCTTTACGCGTGCGACGAGCTCACGCGGCGAGAAGGGCTTGGTCACGTAGTCGTCGGCGCCGGCTTCCAGCCCGGCCACGCGATCCACCTCGTCGTCGCGGGCACTGAGAATCAGGATTGGAACGCCGGTGCGGCTGCGCAGCCTCCGGCAGACCTCGAAGCCGTCGATGCCGGGCAGGCCGAGGTCAAGTACGACGAGCCGCACCGGATGCCGGGAGAGCTCCTTCAGAGCCTGCTCGCCGCTGCTCGACCAGACGACCTCGAAGCCGTCCCGCCGCAGATAGGCACGGACGAGGTCGGCGATCGCCTGCTCGTCCTCGACCACCAGGATCGTGCCCTTCATGGCAGCAAGCCTCTCAACTGAGCCCGCTGGCATGAAGGTGGGCCAGCCGCCAGGCGACTGACGTGCCGGCGCCCGACCGCGAGCGCCGGCACGTCCGTTGAGTCGGTCGTCCGTTCGGTTGGAATCGTCCACTGGGTCATGGCGCCAACCGCACCGGGCTCCTAGCTGCCCTGGCTCGGAGGACCGCCCTGCGAGCCGCCCGGGGGGCCGCCGAACGGGGCACCCGGAGGGGGAGGCGGCAGGTGACCGGAATGCTGGCCGCGCGGTGCGCCCTTTGGCCTCTGGCCGGGCTTGGGCGGAACGACGATCGCTTTCGCGGCGCCGTCCTCGGGGCCGCTGACCAGCACCTTCTGGCCGGCTTTGAGATCGCTCACCGCGGTCTTGCTGCCGGGCCCGGCGAGCACCTTGGTGTTCTCGTCAAGCGCAATCGTCACCTCGTTGCCGTCGTTCTCGCTCAGCGTGATCGATGAGCCGTCAACCGCGACGATCTCGCCGCGATCGAGCCGCAGCACCTCTGCCTGCCCATTTCGCTGCACGTGGAACTCCGCGTAGGTCAGGTTTTTCGCCATCGGCCCGCCCGGGGGCGGCGGCATTCGTTTGCCGTGCCGCGCCTTGGCATGACCGGTGCCCTTGTTGCCGCCGGAGCCGCTCTTCGCCACGGCCACGCCGCCGACGGCAAGCGCCGCGATGACGCCGAGCACGGCGACCCCCCGAGCTCGCGTACGGAATGAGTTGAACATCTTGGACCTCCTTGTCGCGTGATTGGGTCCACGCGATCGTCGGATGGCCGGGTACGGCGCTCGTCAGGGACGTGTAAGGGGGGTGTAAGGCGCTCGGGTGCCGTCGCCGAGCCAGGCAACTGCCGGCACCCCTGCTGCGGGCTCTCAGGGATCGATCAAGACGCCGGGATTGAGGATCCCGGCAGGGTCGAGCTCGGCCTTGGCGGCGCGCAGCGCCGCGGCGAACGGGGCCGGTCGCTGCCGGTCATACCAGGGCCGATGGTCACGACCAACCGCGTGGTGGTGGGTGATCGTGCCGCCTCCCTCGATCACCGCCTCGGAGGCCGCGGCCTTGATCTCGTCCCACTGCTCGACCTCTCCACCGCGCACGGCAGGCGCCATCACGGTGAAGTAGGGGGCCGGACCGTCCGGGTAGACGTGGGTGAAGCGGCAGGTGACCCGGGGCGCCCCCGGGCCGTCGGACGGGGCATCGCAGACCTCTGCGAGCTTCTCCCTGGCCGCACTGGTCGCGTCCGCATGGAAATCCTCGAAGCGGTCCCAGGTGATCGCGGACTCGAAGGTCTCCGAGAGCACCCCGCAGGCGACGAAGGTGTCGCGCAGATATGGCGCGAACAGGAAGGCCGAGCGCCAGCTCTCGACGGCGCCCCCGGCCCCGCCGTCATCCGACTGGGGCGACCTTGTGCGGACATCGCCCGGGTCTCCCCCGTGCTCGCGAGCCATCTCCAGCGCCAGGTCCATCGACGACTCGACAGGGTGGTGGGCCGACTCGAAGCCAAGGACGAGCAGGCTCCTCTCGCCGCTTCCGGCTCCGGTCGTGCCGGCCTCCAGCGCGTCGAGCAGACGGCAGTTGGCCGGGTACAACACCGATTGGGAGATCTCGCGGACGGCGCGCGCCGCGGCCAGGAAGTCGTCGAACTCGACCCCGCAGGAGACCTTGAATCCGGGTCGGGGACGCACCCGGACCCACGCCTCCTCGATCACCCCGAGGATTCCCTCGGAGCCGACCAGGGCACGGTCCGGCGACGGCCCGGCCCCCGATCCCGGCAGCCGCCGGCTCTCCCAGGTGCCACGAGGCGTTATCGCCCGTACCGACTCGACAAGGTCGTCGATGTGCGTGTAGAGGGTGGCGAAGTGGCCACCGGCCCGGGTCGCGATCCAACCGCCCAGGGTCGAGAGCTCAAAGGACTGCGGGAAGTGGCGCAGCGTCAGGCCGTGCGCGCGCAGCTGCTCCTCGAGCTCGGGGCCACTGGCACCGGCCTGGATGCGCGCCGCCAGCGACTCCGCGTCGACTTCCAGCACCCGATTCAGCCGGCGCAGGTCGAGAGAGACGAACGGCCGATCCTCGAGCCGCCCCTCCACCCCACCCACCACGCTCGTGCCGCCGCCAAACGGCACCACCGCGGCGCCCTCGGCCTCGCACCAGCTCAGCACTGCCTCGATCTCGGACCCGTCGCGCGGGTAGGCGATCAAGTCGGGGGGGTTTTCGAACTCACCGCGGAACCCGAGCACTACGTCCCGATAGGACTTGCCCAGCGCGTGGCATACGCGCTCGTGCTTCTCGTCGGTGAACAGGTCCCCGAACTGCGACGGCGCACTCAGCCTCGGGTCGCGGATGTCGACCTGCTCCAGCGGCACCGGATCGGCGACCTCGCCGCCAAATCCGAGCCGCTCCCCGATCCCCGCGGCTGCGGCCTCGACCTCGGATCGCGACGGCTGCTGGTCCTCGTACCCCCACCCCCAGTGCTTCAGCCTCCGCTCGGTCACGGTGCCGAAGCATCGCAGGAACGGCGACGCCGGCTCAGGCGGGGACGGGCCGCGGCGTCCGCCACGGCGCGCCGCCGACCTACCAGTGCACCCCTTTCATCAGGTGGGCGAAGGCGACGGCCTCGGTCGTGGGAACTTTGTCGGGCGCCTCCTCGGCCTTGCCTTTGGCGGCCTGTGACTCTGGGAAAAGTTTGTACGCCGCGCTGAGGATCGTGTCGCTCGCCTTCGGCGCAACGGCGTAGACGAGCTCGCCGATCGTTCCAAGCCGGGTCGCCACCTTCTTCGGCTGGGAGATCATCGCGCCGGCGATCATCTCGGCGGCCTCCTCGGGGGTTATTGCCGGGAACATGTCGTACATCCGCGTGGGAGAGATCATCGGCGTCCGCACGAGCGGCATGTGGATCGTGGTGATGTGCACGTCGTCGTCGAGCACCTCGGAGGCGATCACGCGGCCAAACGCGTCAAGCGCCGCCTTCGAGGCGACGTAGGCCGAGAAGCGGGGCGGGTTGGTCTGCGTCCCGATCGTGCTGACGTCGATGATGTGGCCCGATTCGCGTCCCCGCATCGAGGGCAGCAGCGCCAGGATCAGCCGCACCGGCCCAAAGTAGTTGACCTGCATCGTCCGCTCGTAGTCGTGAAAGCGGTCGTAGGAGAGCTCCACCGAGCGGCGGATCGAGCGCCCAGCGTTGTTGACGAGGATGTCGACCTGGCCGTGGTAGGCGAGCACCTCGTCGGCCATCCGCTCGACGTCCTCCATGTCGGCCATGTCGCAGCGGTGGATGTGGGCGACACCGCCGGCCCCCTCGATTTCCTCCTTGGTCCTCTCCAGCTTCTCGACTGAGCGCGCCACCAGCAGGACCGTTGCTCCGGCGTCCGCGACCTTGACTGCCGTGGCACGGCCAATCCCAGAGGAGGCGCCGGTGATCAGGATCACCTTGCCGCGCACGGCGCTTGACAGCGAGCGGTCACGGAAGAGATCGGGGTCGAGATTGCGCTCCCAGTAGTCCCAGACGCGGTCGGCGTAGGTCTCGAGCGGCGGTACCTCGATTCCGGAGCCCTCCAGCGCCTCCTGGGTGTTGGTCGAATCGAAGCTTGTCGGGTAGTTGACGTAGTTGAGGATCCCGGCCGGAATGCCCAGCTCGTTCAGCGCCATCTTGGCGGCACGCCGCGCCGGCGGGAACAGCTTCAGCCCGGCGCGGACCAGCGTCGTCGCCGGATCGGTGACATCCGAGTCGAGCCGCAGCGCCGCCTGCGGCGCATCGGCGGCACGAGCAAACAGGTTGATCGCCTCGCCAGCGGTCTTCGGGTTGGGGTCGGTGAGGTGAAAGGCCTGGCCGTCGAGGTCCGGCTGGTGGGCGATGTGGTCGATCGCGTCGACGACGAAGTCGACCGGGACGATGTTGATCTCGCCCCCTTCGACCCCCACCGCCGGCAACCAGGCGGGTAGCACCCGCCGGGCTCGCTGCAACAGCTTGAAGAAGTAGTAGGGGCCGTCAATCTTGTCGATCTCGCCGGAGCGCGAGTCGCCGACCACGATCCCGGGCCGGTAGACGCGCCAGGGACGCTCGTACTCGCGGCGCACGACGCGCTCGGACTCGTGCTTGGTGCGGAAGTAAGGATGGGTGTCGAGGCCTTCTGCCTCCTCGAACATGTCCTCGCGCCACTCTCCCTTGTAGAGGCCGGCGGCGGCAATGGAGCTGACCTGGTGGAAGCAGCCGGCCTCAATCGCCGTGGCCAGCTCGATCGCGTTCCGCGTCCCCTCGACGTTTGCGATCTCCTGCGCCTCGGCCCCGGCCGTCATGTCGTAGATCGCAGCCAGGTGGAAGAAGTGGTCGACGTCGCCGCGCAGCGTAAGCAGGTCCTCCTCGGAGACGCCCAGGCCCGGCTGGGAGAGATCGCCCGCGATCGGAACGACCCGAGCGCCGTCGGCGCCCCAGGCCGTGCGCAGCTCCTCCAACCGGCCGCGCGACCCCGCCCGGACGAGTGCGTAAACCGTGCCGTCGCGTTGCAGGAGGCGCTCAACTAGGTTGCGGCCGATGAATCCCGTTGCTCCGGTGACGAAATAGTTCATTGTCCGTTCAGCCTACCTCCCCGACGACGAATTCTGGGCCCGTGTCCCGCCGGCAACGGATTCGAAACCGACCGAATCCGTGCGTGGGCGGGCGGAACCTGCCGGGTCCGCGCGCGGGGCAGTTCGAGGTGCCACGACACCGTGTCGTGACCCAGCAGTTCGGGAGCAGCGTCACGAGCGGCTGGGCGCGGCCGGGGCCGCACGCCCGGCAGACAGGTACTTGAGGTACCTGTGCCGGGCAGGTGGGTCCAGGCGTGTCCAGATGACGTGAGGCGACCGCGAACTACTGGGTCACGACACTAGACTCAACCGGGATGGCGGAGACGGCGACCGTGCAGATCCAGATGCCCGAAATGGGCGAGTCGGTCACCGAGGGAATCGTGCTCGAGTGGCATGTGGCGGAAGGCGACTTCGTCAAGGAGGGGGACACGGTCGTAGAGGTCTCCACGGACAAGGTCGACGCCGAGGTTCCGGCGCCAGCCGACGGTGTGATCACGAAGCTGATCGCCGAGGTGGACGAGGAGGTGCCGGTCGGCGCCCCGCTGGCGGAGATGGAGCCCGGCGAGGGGTCAGGCGAGGCGACACCCGCACCGGCCGCGGACGAGCCGGACGCCGTCCCGGACACCGCGGCCGCCGCTGCCGGGAACGGCGGCGGTCCGGACGATGTGAGGGCCACGCCCGTCGCGCGACGGGTGGCTGCCGAGCGGGGAGTTGACCTCGGTTCGATCGACGGCTCGGGCCCGGGGGCAAAGGTCACGAAAGAGGACGTGCTGGCAGCCGGCGATGCAACGGTCGCGGCCGGCGAGGCCAAGCCGCTGCGCGGGCCGGCGGCAATGCTGGCGCAGGCGATGGACGAGAGCCGCGACGTGCCCACCGCCACCTCCTTCAGAACGATCTCGGTCGACACGCTCGATGCGAAGCGCCGGGCCCTGAACAAGGGCCTTGGCGAGCGCGGCCTGAAGGTCTCGTTCACCCACATCATCGCCTGGGCAATCGTCAGCGCGGCGCGGGAGTGGCCGGTGATGACCCGCACCTTCGAGGTGCGGGACGGCAAGCCGTTCGCGATCGAGAACGGCCCTGTCAACCTTGGCATCGCCGTTGACGTCGAGCGCAAGGACGGCTCGCGCAGCCTCATGGTCCCCGCGATCAAGAGCGCCGACCTCCTCGACTTCGCCTCCTTCCACTCCGAGTACGAGGAGCTGGTCACCAGAGCGCGGGAGAACAAGCTCACCGCGGACGACTTCCAGGGCACCAACATCTCGCTGACCAACCCGGGCGGCATCGGCACCGTCGCGTCGGTGCCGCGGCTGATGAGGGGGCAGAGCGCGATCATCGCGGCAGGGGCGATCGCCTACCCGCCCGAGTGGGCCCACGCAACCCCCGAGCGACTGCGAGCTCTCGGCGTCTCGAAGACGATGACCCTGACCTCCACCTACGACCACCGCGTCATCCAGGGCGCCGAGTCGGGCGCCTTCCTGCGCCGGGTTGAGCAGCTGCTCCAGGGTGAGGACGACTTCTATGAGTCGCTGGCTGCCGCCCACGGCGTCGAGACCGCCCCGCTCACGGCTGCCCACGCAGCATCGGCATCGGCCCCGCCACTCGGCGTGGCCCCGCCGGCGGCAACCGCGGGGCAGCCCGACGAGGAGCTCCTCGAGGGCGTTCGGGCGGCCACCGCACTGCTGAAGGCGTATCGCACGCACGGCCATCTTGCGGCTCGTCTCGACCCGCTCGGCCGCGAGCCCCGCGGCGACCCCGCGCTCGAGCCCGAGAACCTCGAGCTGACACCGGAGCTGATGGCGCGGATTCCAGCCGCCATCCTTCGCATCGGCGTTCCCGGCGAGACCATGCTCGAGGTGCTGCCCCGCATGCGCGACGCCTACTGCGGCACGATCGCCTACCAGTTCGAGCACCTCTCGTCCCACCAGCAGCGAACCTGGCTGCGCGAGATGGTCGAGACAGGCGCCCACCGCCAGCCGCTTGCAACCGAGGAGAAGCGCCGACTCGCAGAGCGGTTGATAGACGTCTTCGAGTTCGAGCGATTCGTGGAGAAGGCCTACCTGGGGCAGAAGATCTTCGCGATCGAGGGGCTTGACGCGGTCGTGCCGATGCTCGACGAGCTCGCCGTCCTTTCCCAGCGGGCAGGCGCCGAGGAGGTCGTGATCGGGATGGCGCACCGTGGCCGGCTCAGCGTCCTCGCCCACAATCTTGGCCGGCCCGTCGAGTCGATCCTCGCCGAGTTCGAGGGGGCCAAGCAGATCGAGGCGGTGAAGGCGGTGGCCGCGATCCCGCCGCGGGGCACCGGCGACGTCAAGTACCACTACGGCCACCAGGGGTTTTTCGAGACGGGCGAGAGCGAGAAGATCGCAATCCGCCTCTACCCCAACCCTAGCCATCTTGAGTTCGTCGACCCGGTGGTGGAGGGCGGCGCCCGCTTCCTGCAGTCCGAGTTCGAGGGCTCTGAGCTGAAGCACGACCCGAAGCGGGCGGTTCCGGTGCTGCTCCACGGCGACGCCGCCTTCCCGGGCCAGGGCGTCGTTGCCGAGACCCTCAACCTTCAGGGGCTGAAGGGGTACTCGACCGGCGGCACGATCCACCTGATCCAGAACAACCAGGTGGGCTTTACCACCGATCCCCAGGACGCCCGCTCGACCCCCTATGCAGCCGACATGGCAAAGGGCTTCAACGTTCCGATCGTCCACGTGAACGCTGACGACGTCGAGGCCTGCTCGGCGGCGATGCGCCTCGCGATGGCCTACCGCGAGCGCTGGGAACGCGACATCGTCATCGACGTGATCGGCTATCGCCGCTACGGGCACAACGAGACCGACGAGCCCGCCTACACCCAGCCGCTGATCGCGGCGACGATCAAGTCCCACC
>Ga0210110_1000562_pt1 | contig 12173 bp, 13 predicted proteins | sample China_Galinas_PW_2_FD_184865 | JGI IMG/M metagenome (GOLD analysis project Ga0210110, IMG submission 184865) | Wetland microbial communities from San Francisco Bay, California, USA, that impact long-term carbon sequestration - China_Galinas_PWB_D1... | ecosystem: Environmental > Aquatic > Marine... | reverse complement strand
AAGAAGACGGCGCCTGGCCCGAGATGACCCGGCTGGCCGAGCGAATCTCTTCCGCTATGTGACAGGAGCCCGACCATGCCTTTCTACGAGCGACAGCCCTACATCTCGCCCTTGTACCAGATTCTTGCGGAGGTGTTGCGGGGCGAGATCCTGATCCCCAGATTTCAGCGGCCGGGCACCGAATGGAATTCCACTCAGCGGGGCGATCTGCTCGACAGCCTTTATCGGGGTTTTCCGATCGGAACCATTTTGCTTTGGTCCACCAACAGCCCGATCAAGACCAAGGAGAACGTTGGCGGCTTCAAGGTACCTCTGGATTCGCTCAGAGGGGAACGTCGATTGCTGCTGGACGGCCACCAGCGGCTTTCGAGCCTCGTCCAGATCCTGGGGCCGGGACTGGTCCGGGATCTTCAGCTGACGAGTGTCGAGCCGGTCGCAGAGGAGGCCGATACGGCTGGGGCGAGGGAAGCATGGGTCTTTGAGCTCGATCCGCCGAAGAGCGAAACGCCAACCAGGAGCCGCGATCGATTCGTTCTGCTCAAACCCGGGCAGAAACCCACCCCTACGCAGTTGCCGTTAGAACTCGCGCTTAGCCGCATTGAGCTGAACCGCTGGGTGCGGCGAGAAACCGAACGAAAGCTCAGCGACGCGCAGGTGACGCAGGTCGACTCCTTGAGGGACCGGCTACGCGAGTACAATGTGCCCGTCGCGGTGTTGGCGGTGGATTCGTTGGACGATGCGACAGAAAGCTTCAAGCGCATCAATTCCAGCGGCACACCCATGACGGATTTCAATATGGTGGCCGCGCTTGCCTATCGAGAAGGACAAGATCCTCAGGAGCTTTTCGAGCGCTTTCGTAGCGAGTTGCTGGAGCCGCTCGGCTGGAAAGACCTATCTGACATGGACGTATTGCGGGTATGTGCCGCCCTCGCCCAACAGCATCCGGCCAAGTTGGAGGTAGACAAGCTCGCGGAACGGCTTGTGACGCAGAAGGATCTGATCAAACGTGCATTTCAGGCAATGGCGGATGGCGCTCGGTTGATGGGGCAGTTATGCGGCATAACTGGCCCCGAGGTGCTGCCCTACTCCTGGCAGCTGATCACGCTGGCCGTATGGCTTGGCGCGGCCAGCCGGTACCCATCGGAAAAACCAGCTTTCGAAGCAATCCGCCGCTGGCTCTGGCTCACGACCTATGGAGAAGTCTTCGCGGGAGTGAATTCGGCCATCTACGACCGTAGCCTCAAGGCGCTCCGAGAGATGATCGAGGGCGGTAGCTCTCAGGCAATGGACCGAGATCTCACCAGGAAGGTACGACCGGTATCGACTTTCGATTTTCGGGCTGCCCGCGCCAAGGCGGTCGCCCTGGCGATGGCTCGATATGCGGATGGCGGGGATCTCTCGGGAGGGGCGGCGCATTGCGCGCTCGCTGCTGGCGCTGAGGCGATCGGAGTCCTGCAGGCGAGCGGCAGACGCTCCGACTGGTGGAACCGCGTCATCATAAGTAGCGGGTCCATCAGCGACTACCGAACTGCACTCAAGAACCGCGCGGCGAGAAGCTCTCAGCCGGATGAGGCTCAGGCGGACGCGACTCAGCTAGACGAGGATCGGCTGCTCGAAAAAATTGGGATCGCGCGTGACGCAGAGGGAACGATACCCGATCTCCTGACCGCTCGGCGCCAACGGATCGAGGCCGAAGAGCGGCAGTTCATCGGAAAACTGGGCTTGGATTGGGCGACCTGAACCTTTAAGCATGTGGACAGGCATCTTTTCAACAACGCTTGCGGAATGGCTAAAGTAAAAGAACGGAAGAAAAACTTATCCGGCAATAGGAGGACTCTTGATGCCCAAGCCACGGAAATCTTTGATCAGTCTGGAAGCGACTCCCTACTACCACTTCATATCCCGCTGCGTGCGCCGCGCCTTCCTGTGCGGTGAGGATGCACTCACCGGGCGCTCCTTCGAGCATCGGCGCGGCTGGATCGAGGAACGCCTGCTGGAGCTGGGGCAGGTGTTTGCGATTGAAGTCTGTTCCTATGCGGTACTCCAGAATCATACCCACCTGGTACTGCACGTAGATCAGCCGCTGGCCGAGTCCTGGTCGACACAGGAGGTAGTCGAGCGTTGGCATCAGCTGTTCGGCGGTACGATCCTGTCGGAGCAGTATCTTCGAGGGGACGACCTGCTCGAAGTGGAGCAGACTGAGCTGGAGGGCTTGGTCGAGACCTGGCGCGAGCGGCTCACCTCGGTGAGCTGGTTTATGCGCTGTCTCAACGAGCAGATCGCCCGTAAGGCCAACGAGGAGGACCACTGCACTGGCCACTTTTGGGAGGGGCGTTTTAAGTCCCAAGCCCTACTCGACGAGAGCGCGGTGCTTGCCTGCCTCGCCTACGTGGACCTCAACCCCGTACGCGCGGCTATCGCCAAGACCCCCGAGGACTCCGACTACACCTCCGTCCAGCGGCGCATTCGCACCTTGCAAGCCGCTTCCGGCTCTTCGGTTGACGCCGAGAACGCCGAGCCAGACATCGCGCCGGCGCCTACGCAGCCACCCGAGCTATACCCCTTCGTGGGCGGCGCACGCGAGGGCGGACCCGAGGGGCTGCCGTTCCACCTCGTCGACTACCTGGAACTGGTCAACTGGACCGGCCGGGCGGTGCGCGAGGATAAGCGAGGGGCCATCGCCGAGGATCTGCCGCCGATCTTGGAGCGCATCGGCATCACCCGAGCGGCCTGGCTGGAGCTGGCCGAGGACTTCGAGACCACCTTCTGCACCTGGATCGGGCAAGCCGAGCATGTCGAGCGGGCCTGCCAGCGAAATCGTCAGCGCTGGGCGCGCGGCATCCGCGCCTGCCGGCGACTATTTCCCAGCTGAGCGATCTCAGCACTCTCGCTGAAACTCGGTAAGCCTACCCGGTAGCGCATCGGGGGCAAGCGCGTGGCCGGTTTCCGGTCCAACCCTCACAATCTAGCCTATTGGTCCGCTTTGGCGGCCATTTCTCCCCGTTGAAGTCGCTCTTGGTACCAGAAAAGGCCGCGAGCGGGCACGCGCGGTCTCCGGCTTTCGCGGGCTCCCAAAAGATGGCTGTCCAGTTCTTTCCCCGAAAATCCCTCGAGTTGACCCAATAAACCGCTCTTGACCGCATCTCAGGCGTTCATCTGCCTCAGATCGCCCCGAAGGCCCAGAGTCTTGCACTCTGCCGGGAGCTTCGTTGACGGACGTTCCAAATGATGGACGTCCAATTCTTTCGTCATTCGCGAGTCAGCAGGCTATTGAGAAACTTGCGAGCAAAACACAAGACCTGACCCCATTCTCCTTTCGGGCGGCCTCTTTCTTCCTTCTTGTGAGGGATAGGAATCTGCTTGCAGCCGCCGAAGGCAGAGAGGAGGTGAGCAGGGTCATGCGGTGGGCCCGACCCTATAAACCATTAAATATTTCTATTTGAAAAGCGTATGACAGAAAAGCGTATGACAGGGGACAGAATTATTTTCCGGCCAATTTCCGTAAATGAATCTGTCCCTTTCTTTCGGGCGATGGTCGGCCACGCCCAATGCCCTCCAGGGCTCGCGAACAGGCCAGTTTTTGACCAAACCCAGCCCCGCAGGGCCGGGTTACCCACACGACCTGGAGAAGAGTCAAGGAAAAACCCGCTGTTATCCGTTGACACCGAGGGCGCGTCCATATATGTCCTTTTTCTAGGGAACGATCAGATCCGCCTCTGAAACGAGACATCAGCCTGTTTCGTATGGGTGGCGGCCTGGGACGCCCCATCGACGTGTCCCAGGGTGGCCGACATCGCCGTAAGCAGACCCATTGCAACAGACATGACACTAACCAACAACAGATAACGATTGAGCATTGCGACACCTCTCTCTCAAATGTAATGAAACGCATTCTTGACGCCCGAGGACAGTCTCTTTCGTTCCTGTCCCATCTGATATCTAAGGATAGTGGGGGTGAGCTGAAACCAACCTTAATGCTACTGGCGCTTGCCGTGACCCGCTTCTAGGTTCAATGGTTTTGGTGACCATCGGCAGATAACGAAAAACGCCGGTTCATTGGAACGATGGCCCGGCGTTTCTTGTGGGTCTTCGACGCTAACCTGAACTGCCCCGCCCTCTGTTAACGAATCGGCCCCACCGGCCGAGTCGCCGGATTCAGCGCTAATCTTCTGCCCCGAGCGCCGCCAGCCGCCGAAGGCCGGCGCCGGCGCCACACTGTCGCGAGAACCGTGACAAAGAGCGGTGACCGTGATGATCGCAGAGCGCCGATGCCGCAGCTGCGATCGGAGCTTCCGGCCGTGTCCACAGAACCCCACGCAGACCTGAAGCAGGCTTGCCGCATCTCCGCTGATGTTGATGCCGGTGGCAACCTCGCCTTCCTGTCCAGGTCGTGGCCTGGTGGTAACATCTCCACTGATGGCATTGTCGTGGTCGTTGTCTTGGTCGTACTCGTTGGACATGACAATCTCCCGGGTTCAAACGTTGAGTATCTTCGGGGTCAAGTAAGAGATGGTCTTCCGCGCTGTGCTCCCGCCTTGCTCCAGCGAGCCTTTCAGGGCCCAGTGGACCAGTATTCTTGCCAAGGTCTCACTCTCTTGGGTGGGGGAGATGGCCCCGTCGGCACGGCGCTGACCGAGCACCGCGAAGACCAACGTCGGCGCCGCGCGGTACATGGCGCCGGGGTTTTTCACCCACTGCGTGAAGTAGCCGCGAAGTCGCCTCGGAAGCCGGTTCTCGACATCGAGCACGTCGATTAATGCCTTCCCTCCCAGAGAGTCCGGTTCGTGATCGATCAGAAGCTCGGCGAACTCCGGCAGCTGTGATTCCATGTCGCGCAGCAAGGCCATTGTCCTCGTCTCGAGACCGCGCAGGGGATAGAACCCTTCCCATGGCGCCGAGAGTCGATCCCATTGCGGATGGGGATACAGCTGCCGTCCCAGCGAACAGCTCAGCTTGACGCGGATCCAGGGAAACGGATGCGGGTCGTCGAGGTTGAGACGGAAAACGAAGGCGCGCGGGAGGCTGACAACCCCCATCAGTCCTACCGTGGATGTCACTCCGAGGCGGGCGACCGACCAGAAATCGGCGACGATTTCCGAGATCCAGCGCTCGAAGCATTGCCACGCAATCTTCTCCCGACTCATGGCTCTAGCCGTTCGATCCCGAAGCACCGGCCGAAGCGAATCGACCAGGCCCAGAATCGCAGCGGCTTGGTGGCCGACCTCATGCACCAGTGAGGAAGCGACGCCGCTGCCGATCATCCGCTCCCGCGGCACCCGGATGATCGCGACCGGGTTCGTTCCGCCGCCGGGGAGTCGGGTGCGTGCCCTCCGAATGGCGGCACCCACCCCTCGATCGAGATAGCACACCACCGGCGGACGCTCGAAGTGCCCGCCGAGCGCCAGCGCGTCCGATGCCAGCGCATCCAGCCCGGAGAGCCAAACGCCGTTGTTGCGCTCGCTACGCTGGGACAGGGCATCGGCGAACAGGTCGAACTGGGTGAGCACTGCGTTGAACCTCAACCGGATCAGGGTGAACCGCCGCTGCGCCTCGGCGACCAAAGCCCGGCGCCCTTGGGCCGAGAGAAGCCAGCGCCGATACCGAGCGATACGCTCCCTGAGGTCCTCGCGCCCTTGCGCAAGGTGGTGCTCGATAGCGAGCTGAGCCGGTTTCGAGATATTCGCCGCAGGCACCATCACTTCACTCAGCGCAAGAGGCGGCACACGATCCAGCCGAGTCAGCAACGACTCTGCTTCATGGGCGAGAAAGTCGGCGGCCCAGGTGTCCATGCTCGGTCTCTCTGGGTAAGGTGTTAGCTGGCGGGCAGACCGACTCAAACGCCCATCAGCAGGATCCTTCGGCCACGGCGTATCCAGCGTCCGCTGCGGCCGGGGACGCCTCCAGCCGCCGGTACAGGAACCTTGCGGGGCTGCACCAGTCCAGGAGCCTGTTTCATCGCGGCCTTGGCGATGGCTTTCTTGGCATCCACAACCGCATTGCCCGTGCTGGATTGAACGGCGGCGTGCTTTGCGGCGTCTCCCGCCAGGCGCACGACGCGCCGGGCGACCTCGAACTCCTGGTCCTCGGGACTCAGGCCTTCGAGCTCCATACCGAAGACATGCCCGGCCGCCGAGGCGAGGCGACTGCCGATCGCCCCTCCGGCTGGACCACCAAACGCAGTGCCTACGGCACGACCAGCGATCGGAAGTACCTTCTTCGCCGCCCTCTTCAGGACCCTGCGCAGGACGCGGCCCGTGTTGGACTTGACGAAACGTCGCGCTTTGCGGCCCACGCGCTTGATCAGCTTGCCGAGGAAATATTCGAGCTCAGCATCGTCGGCAACCGAGAGAAGCTCGCTTGCCAAGTCCATCTCTTCCGCTTCATCGAAGACCTCTTCACCCTCGTCATAAGGCCCTTCGAATTCGTACTCGTCTTCGGCCTCGTCCTCATATTCGTACTCGTCGTACTCCCCGTCACCACCGGCTTCATCGGCTTCCATCTCGTATTCCAACTCGGAGTCGGTCAAGGTTCTATCTATGTCGTGCATGATTAGTCTCCTGATTGACGCGCCAGGTATGGTCTAACTGTGCCGACGGTAGGCCGCCGTAGTCTCAAGAGAGCAAGCCCTGTGCCAGCCTGGCCGGCTGTATTCTCGGTGCTTCCCGTCCGACGAGCCGAAATAGTCTTCGCTTACGGGCGATCAAACGGTAAACCGGCGAATGCGTTTTCGGTTTCGATATCGGTGACTAAGGCGTGGATGTGCGGGTGGAACGTCACCAGTCCCCCAAAAGTCTGCACGAACAAGATGAACCCGGGCTGGCCATAAGGGTCGGCCTCCCGGTAAGCCTCGGTGAGCAGGCGCCCGACGATGCGGCACAGCTCACCCAGGCGATGGCGCTGGTGAGTAGTGGCACAAGGATGTGCCGGGTACGGACCGAAGGAAGGAAAGCAGGGGCGCAGGACCGTGGGGACGGCGAACGCGTACTGGCGGTGCGGCACCCGGACCAGGACCTCCTCCTCGACCCACGCGCCGTAGATCAGCATCCTCTTTTGATGCGCACCGTCCTTGGTGCGCACACAGCGTGCGCCTGACGGCGTCCAATTTCGCTCCAGGCGAAATTTGTGGTGGCAGGATGGGCAGAAGCAGCAGGTCTTACAAGAGAAGGGCAGCGGGTACTTATGACCATACTGGTCGGAATGGATCCGGGCGAAGCCCTTGTGGAGGTCTCCGCAGTCGAGAAGGTGATGGTGGGTGTCTCCTTCTTCACTGGTGTCTTCTTCTTCACTTCTTCAGCTGCCGTTTCCCCTGGGCGACTACCTGGAGCTGGTCAACTGGACGGGGCAGGCCGTCCGAGAAGACAAGCGGCGAAAAACGGGGCAGATATATTTTTCTCGTTGGCTTCTCAAAAATAGATCTGTCCCCATTTTCCCGGCTCACCGCTCGAACAACTCGGGACAATTGCGGCACAAGTCCAGTTCTCTCGCTCTTCCGCTGGCATGGGCCCGACGGAATTCTCGCATGGGTACATCTTGGAATATCTCTCTGAGTGGTTTCTCGTTCGCGTCACCCAACACTTGGATTCCATCGTAGTCATAGCAGCAAGGGACGACTTTGCCATCACATAGCACACAGACACCCCACCAGGGCCAGCCACAATGCCCCAGTGTCTTGGCGGCGTTTTCGAGCATCATGTTCGTGAGCTCGGCAACGGCGAAATTGTGTCCATCCATCACCTGCAAATGGTCACTTCGAGACTTCCACAGCTCCCTCCAAGCATCGAGCTCGTGCTCGTTCTGCTTCAGCCTCACGAACTGTATCGTCACTTTGGGATGCCTGACACCCCTCTGTGCCTTGATCTCCATCATTCTCTCGACGTTCTTGATGGCTTTGTCGAAATCTGCTCCCTTGCGCAAGATTTCGTAGGTTTCCTTCGTTGCCCCGTCGAACGAGACGATGATTTCGTCCAGGTGGCAGTCGATGAGTCGATGCGCCCACTTCTCCGTGAGTGCCACGGCATTGGTGGGCATCCCAAAGACGAGCCCCTTTTCTTTTCCGTAAGATATGTACCGACAAAGATCCTTGAACAGGAGCGGCTCCGTGAAGTGCGTGAGGCCCACAGAATCCTGTACCTCAGAGACCTCATCAATCAGCTTCTTGAACAGTTCGAAGTCCATGTATCCATTCTCACGCGTCATCATCGGATACGGACACATTGGACATTCGAGATTGCATCGATTGTGTGTCTCGATCTGCAGGACCCGAGGCCTCGACCAACTATGGGACAGGCGCAACTTCTCCGAGACGAATTTGCCTACGGCCCCTGCCTTCCATCGCCAGGCTTTTGCAGAGAGTACCCCCGTTGGTGTTGTTCGCATGTGAGATCCTCGTTCTGTGTGACTCGAAAGGCGGTTAGCTCATGCCACTCGATCCTTCTCTGCCTAAACGCACGTTTTTGGCTCCAAAACGGGCATTCTAAGGAAGAAATCCGCCCCTATTTCAGATGCTCTTGTCATTTAATTAGTAGGATAGCGTGGTCCGACCCCTGTGGTACTACATTGCGAGACACTCCTTTCCCATCCGCATCACATTACCCCCGCGTACGATGCCCTCTTTATGCTAGATCCTGCTTGAGCGCATGCCGGATGAGTGCCGATACAGTGAGGCCCTGTACCAAAAGCGAGAAGACGACAACGGCGTACGTCATGGCGAGGATCGTCGCCCGCTCCGCGCCGGGAGGCAACGACAGCGCGAGTGCGACCGATATGCCCCCGCGCAGTCCGCCCCAGGTCATGATCTTGACCAGGTGCGGCGTGGCGCCTCCCCGAGTCCGCAGGACAGTGGCCGGGATCGATACGCTCACCAGCCGCGCCGTCAGCACGACCGGTATAGCAAGACCGGCGGCCAGCCAGTGGGATTCATCGAAGCTCAGAACGACCATCTCCAGTCCGATCATGACGAACAAGGCCATGTTGAGTATGGAGTCGAGCATCTCCCAGAACTGGTCAAGCCTTTGGCGCGTAAGGTCCGACATTGCGAGATGGCGTCCGTGATTGCCGACCAGGAGGCCGGCGGCGACGATCGCCAGCAAGCCGGAGGTGTGCAGCGTTTCGGCCAGGGCATAGACGCCCGTGACCAGCGCGAGTGTCAATAGCACTTCCAGTTCATAATTGTCGATGCTTCTCAGCAGCACAAATGTCACCCAGCCGAACGCGAGACCAAGCGTGATCCCCCCGGCAGACTCGATCAGAAAGAGTCCACCGACCTGCGTCCAAGACGGCTCGCCACCGCCGGTAACCAGCCCGTGGAGCGTTAGGAACACCACCACGCCGACACCGTCATTGAACAATGCCTCGCCTGCGATTTTGGTCTCAAGCGCCTTTGGCGCGCGCAGCCGCTTAAGTAGCGTTAGAACGGCGATGGGATCGGTGGGCGAGATGAGGGCGCCGAAGACCAGGCAATACACCAACGGCAAATCAATCCCCATCACCCCGAGTCCCGCCCACATCAACAACCCGACGATGAACGTCGAGCCGATAACACCGATACCGACAAACAGGGCGATGCTCCACTTATCGCTGAGAAGATGTTTGAGATCGACGTTGAGCGCTCCGGCAAACAGCAGAAAGCCTAGCATCCCGTGCATGAGCGCCTTGTCGAAATTGATGCGCTCAATGATCCCGCGCGCTTGGGTAGCGAGATCAAACCCGAGATGCTGCGCTGCGATGAGCCCGAGAGAAAACAGCAGTGAGACGAGCACGACACCGATGCTTGTCGGCAACCCTAGGAAGCGGTAATTTACATAGCCGAATATCGCAGCCAGCGACAGTACAATCGCGGCGAGGTCAAATAGACTCATAGCAAGAGGGTCAGAAGGGCACCGGAGTCAAGCCTTGCGATTACGCATCGATGATTTCAAGGACTGACCCTTCCATTGCCTATTTCGCAAGCCTGTTGTAGATCCAGGCGATCACCAAGCCGGCGATGTAGCCATCGACAAAGCCCCAGGCCGCTCCGGCAAGGGCGCCGAGAACAGAGGGGCCGTAACCGATGTACAGCGAGGAGAGTGCCTCGACGAGGGCGCTCCCCCAGCCGAAGATGGCGGTGATGCCGCAGAAAAGGACATAGGCAGCCCACAGAACGCCGATCGCGACGCCGAAAGCATGAGGAGCGAATCTGTTCATTGGCCTCATTTTGCGACAGGTTGCTAGGGAAGGAGAACCGCCGCGGCCACGACGGTCGTCCAACGCCCCTGCTTGTCATCAGCGGTGGCCGAGTGGGTGGCATTGTCGGGTGGTCGGGGTGTCGGGTGGTCGGGGTCGGACCACAGCAATGCCTTGATTCTACATGTAAATAGACCCATATGTCCTCGCTTTTTGTCCTTAGGCAGGCCTTTTCGCTACCGAGAACGATGTTCTAAGCGGGGTTCGGGCTCTTGTCCGGAAAACTGGCAGCGGTTGGCCCGTCACATCTGGATGTTCCCCCTAAACGCCCGGTTTTGGCTCGAAAATGGGCATTCTAAGCGAAAAATCCGGCCCTATATCAGGAGTTTGTGTTTTTGAATCAGTACGATAGCTTGGTCCGACCCTGTTGGAAGCAAGCGCTCCTCCAGGCGCAGGATGTTTCCGATGAGGTCCTGCTCATAGTCAGCCGCCGTCACTTCGTCTACGCCGCTGGCCGATCTCTTGTTGAGGTCGTCCCAACAGCTCAGTAACAGACTGGTGTCCAGCATCCGGTAGAGATCCTGAAAACGATGGTCTTTGCAGGCCTTCGCCCGCTGAGCTATATCCCACAGTGAGGTTGGCTCGCGTTGCTCCAGCACGACAGTGTCCGGCGCGAGTTTCCTTTGCGGGTTGCGTACTTCCGTCAAGTCCTTCCCATTGTAGTGAGCGCTAGTCGGCGCTTCCCTGCGCCTCCCTCTTCGGGCTTGCGTGCAAAATCGCTCCAGGCGATTTTGTCCCCACCTCTGAGTACTGTGCTTGATAAGACACCCCATCAGCATCCGGCTTTCGCCTAGCTGCTCGCTCCTTGATCCGAGAATTCGCCCGAGCTTACGCCGTATCCAGGGAGGTGACTCCTCCCCGTTTGTGTCCCATCTCTGCAGCTTCATCTCTTCTCATCAAACAGGAGCCTTTGGGGCTTCCCGGGTTCCTCGGTGTATCTTTTGATGAAAACCATCCATGGTTTCCACCCTGCGGGCGCGCAAGGCGCGTCCAAATGCGCTCCCGGCGCATTTGTCTGCATGCCACGGCCTGATGACTCCGCCGGACCTCCACACCCTCGCCTCTCATCAGATCGGGTGCTTCTGTGTTGCCTTCGGTGTACGTTAAAACCCTCGGCATCCGGAACTGGCTTTGTCGAAGCTGTACCAGCACTTCAGGGAGCGCGATCTCCCCTACGGCCTACAGAATTCTCTGTGTACGCTTACCTCACATCTTGTTCGCAGTTACCTGCTCCGCAGTGAGATCAACACTCGATACGGGCGGGAGGCTACCCCTTACCCGGCTGGGACTTTCACCCTGCAAGATACACCGGGCTTCGCCCGGCGCGATAACGTCACGCGTAAGCTGACCGCCTCCTGCGCTAGCAAGATGGATCAGAATTCCTATAAGTTCGATGCGCAGTAGGCGGTCAGCTTGACCCGCATGTTAGGCGATGTCTTGATCTTACTTGTGACGCCTACTCATACCAAATACAGGCGCTCCCGAACCACCCGGGCGTTGTGCAGCCAGGGTCGTTTGACGGACTGGCATTAGCACGGCATCCCCGACTGTATCTTGCATCCCTATAGATATTGCCACGTTCCGATGCATTGTGGATGTTTGCCCAGTTGCCTTGCGCATCACGTACGTAATGTCCATTGGGATAGCTCCCGTAGACTTCGCATGTTGCTTCGCATTCGTTCCAGGGCATCGGGTAGCCATTCACCGTTGAGTTACAGGCCGCTTCCGCTTCGACAGTAATAGCGACTGCGAAAGAAAAGGTACCAATTAACATCGTTTTTTGTTTTGTTTCGCTCAGTTTCATTTCTCTTTCCTCCTTTGGCGTCTCCGGGTAGGTCGGGGCCTCACGGCCCCTTCCCCCCTCAGAACCGTACAAGCGACTTTCACCGCATACGGCTCAAGCATGACAAACGCCGTTATGACGCGACGACGCGGTTTGACTATCTGGCTCC
>Ga0210110_1000559_pt1 | contig 12220 bp, 2 predicted proteins | sample China_Galinas_PW_2_FD_184865 | JGI IMG/M metagenome (GOLD analysis project Ga0210110, IMG submission 184865) | Wetland microbial communities from San Francisco Bay, California, USA, that impact long-term carbon sequestration - China_Galinas_PWB_D1... | ecosystem: Environmental > Aquatic > Marine... | reverse complement strand
CCGTTCTCGTTCATCACAGTGCGGTCTCGAAGGACGAGCGGGAGCTCGCAGAGGATCGGTTTCATCGGGGCACCGACGCCTGCATCGTCTGCACCTCCACCTTGGAGCTCGGCATTGACGTCGGGGATCTTGATCGTGTGCTGCAGGCAGAAGCGCCCGAAACGGTAGGCTCGTTTCTACAGCGTATGGGTCGGACCGGCCGCCGTCCCGGGCAGGCGGCTAACACGACGTTTTTCTGCGAAACGACCGACGGTGTCGTGCAGGCAATCGCCCTCATCGAGCTTGCGAGGTCCGGTTGGGTTGAATCTGTCGCAATCAACGACCGTTGCTGGCCGGTGCTGGTCCACCAATTGCTTGCGATGGCCCTCGCAAGCGACGGTGTAGCGGCGGAGGAGGCGTGGTCGCACTTGGAGGGCCTACCCGATTTCCGTGGTGTTGAGCGCGGCGAATTCGATCGGCTTCTCAAATGGATGCGTCGAGACCAGTCGTTGCTTCTGGTGAGCGGAAGGCTGGTGATCGGACCGAAAGCCGAACGACAGTTTGGACGCCGAAACTTCAGAGAGCTGTACGCGGTGTTCTCCAGCCCCCAGAGCTACACGGTCCGAACCACCGCGGGCCGTGCGTTGGGGTCTCTAAACCAGGACTTTGTCGATCGCTTGGTAGACGGTGTGAGCTGTTTTCTCCTCAGCGGGCGCGCCTGGACCGTCCTTCATGTCCAGCACGACGACCGCCAAATCATCGTCGAATCGGCGCCTCGAGGTCGCCAACCTACATGGGGCGGCTACCTTCCGCAGTTCGTTGGTCACACGGTTTGTCAGAAGATTTTGGACGTATTGACGTCCTCGGAGGAGTACGCGTACTTGACGGCGCCGGCAGCAGAGGTCCTCGCGGCGAAGCGCTCCGAGTACGCGGAAGTACTTGCTCCAATGGTCGGTGGTATTGAATTGGAAGACCAGGAAGTTCGTTGGTGGACCTACGCCGGAGGGGCAATCAACTCGACGCTTCGTTATGCGCTGAACGCGTTACGAGCCGACTGGAAGATTACGACCGACAATTTCCTTATTCGTGCTCGTGGGGAGGATGTCGACGGTCGGACCTTCGCGGATGGCCTAGCGAGCCTGAGTAGGACCGACTTCTGGGATGACGAGTCGGTCTGGCAGGAGGTGGCAGAGTCGTTGCCGAGTTACCGTCTGAGCAAGTTCCAGTCTTTGATGCCGCCGTGGATGGAGAGGGAAGTGCTCGCGCGTTACCTGCTGGACGTTGACAGCGCCAAAGCATGGTTGCTGAGTGTCGGTAGGCAAGCGTGAGACCGCACGGGCTTCTCGATGGCTGACTTCGGCTTGAACCACATTCCCTTCGGCCTCCGAGAGAACGATAAGGCGATAGTGGATGTTTACGAGGTCAAGCGCGGGCGGGAATGCGGGTGCATTTGTCCCTCGTGCCGGACGCCGCTTATCGCTCGGCAGGGAGAGGAGAAGGTCTGGCACTTCGCGCACGCCAGCGAGAAGTGGGCAAGCACCTCTTGGCCTGAGCGGCGGGGCCTACTACCTGCGCCGCAAGGGCTACGCGGTCTCCGTGTTCGGGGCATGGGGCGTTCAGGTTGACCGTACTCCGACACCACGATTCCAAGAGCTACCAGTCGCTTCGTCGCTGGCCCGCGTGACAGTCTCATGCCCGCACTCCGCTGCGCCGTGCAGATCGGCGAATTGTGCGGGCTTACGCCTCGAGGTGATTCAGAATCTCCGAAAATGCCGCGGCGAAGCCCGATGTCTTGTCGTCCAGGTAGAAATGGCCGCCGGGAAAGGTCCGAACGGTGAAAGGGCCGGCGGCGAAGTCGCGCCAGGCGATCATCCGCGCGGCCGGCACATAAGTGTCGTCTCGCCCGCCCGTGACCAGCATCGGAACCGAAACCCGACCATCGGGATCGGGCGTGTAATTCTCGCTCAGGAAGAAGTCGCTGCGCAGGACCGGTGCGAAGGCGGCGAAGAAATCGGGTGCGTCGCGAATGGCATCGGGGACCCCACCATGCCGATCGATCGCCTCGAGCAGGGGGCCGTCGGCAAGTTGGTGAAGCCATTCGTCCTGGGGCACGCGATGGGGCTCGCGTGCGCCCGAGGCACAGAACAGGAGGGGAAGCTGCGCGTTGTTCGCCTCGAGCCGGCGCAGGGCCTCGAAGGCGAGCAGCGCCCCGAAGCTATGGCCGAAGAGAACGGTCGGGCGCGCGTCCAACGTCCCGAGCGCGGTGACGATGAGTTCCGCCGCCTCGGCCATGGACCCAAGGGGCGCTTCCTTGCGGCGGTTCTCCCGCCCGGGAAGCTGAACCGCGCAGAGCTCGACATGACTCGGCAGCCATTGCGTCCAGTCGCGATAGACCGAGGCGCCGGCACCGGCGTGCGGGACGCAGACGAGCCGCACAGACGGGTTGTCGACCGGGAAGGGGATGCGCAGGGACGGATCGGGCATTGCTTTCGCCTCCCCTCAGCCGCGCAGGAGGGCCGCACCGGCCAGCACTCCCGCGCCCCCGGCCAGCAGAATGCCGATCTTGCCGGGGGCCAGCAGGCCGCGCGCGCGCGCCAGCGCGAGACCCGCGGGCACCGATCCGGTCAGGAGGTTGCCGTCCTGTCCCGATGGATCGACAAGCTTGCCGGGATCGAGCCCGAGCGCGGCGGCCAGCGACGCGCCGAACGCCGCCGAAGGATGCGGTGGTATCAGGAAATCGATCGCGTCCATGCTCAGTGCTTCCCGCTCCAGCAGGTCGGCCACCAGGCCTTGACACCCCGCCGCCAGCGTCTGCTCCCAGCCCGTCCGATACGCCACCACCAGATGCGCCCCGCGCTGATCCCAGGTGCACCAGGACCGGGCCGCATCGGCCGTCCCATCAGCCTGGGCGAAGATCATGCTGTCGATCCTCGGCCCTGTCTCCGGGTCGGCTGGCCCCAGCAGCACGGCGCCGGCGACGGGGATTATTCCTGTTTCGGGATGTCCGGCAAGTGGGTCATTCGGATCGATCTCGGCGGTGGCAACCAGCACGTGCCGCGCCTCGCCGGCCTCGAGCCAAGAGGCCGCGATCTCGCAGGCATCGAGAAAGCCGCGGCCGCCGTTGAAGACGTCGAAAGCCAAGAGGTTTTGCCCGCCTTCGGCCCCGAGGCTCAGCAACCGCGCAAGGCGGGTCGCCGTGGCGGGCTCGCAGACGAAGTCGGTGCGATGCACGCCGGCAAAAAGCACGAGATCGATCTCGGCCGGCGCAGCCCCCGCATCGTCCAGGCATTGCCGGGCGACCTTTTCGAGTGCCTCGAGCGTATCGTCGAGCGCTGGGTCGTCTTCGGCCAGCCTGGCGACGCCGGCAACCGCGGCCGATACGCTCCGGCGCGGCACCTCCTCTTCGGCAGGCGCCGCGCGGCCTGCGCCCTTCCCGGCCCCGTGGTCGGGCAGATCGTCCATGTTGTAGATGGCCGTACCGAGCGTCAGGCCGGAGGCGCTGATGTTGAACATGAGCCGCTGGTCGGGCTTGATCTTGCCCCGCGCCATCTCATCCCACAAAGCCACGAAATGGGTGGTGCTCGAGGTGTTGCCGCGTCTGAGGAGGTTGTCGACCGTGTTCTCCGGCGTGCAGATCTCCTCGCCCAGCAGGCGCTTGAGCTCCCTCTGGGCATTGCGGATCGTCGTGCTCGACGCCTGGTGCATGATGAAGCGATCGCAGGCATCACCGGTCAGGTCGTGACGTTCGAGCAGCGCCAGTGCGTGATCGAGGCCGGGTCTCGTCGCCACCTCCGAGAGCTGGAGCGAGTCGGTGAGCATGATCGCGCCTCCTTCGGGTCGTTCGGACGGCCGGGCGATGCACAACTCGGAATGTTCGGGAATCGTGAAGAGATCGATCTCCTGGAAGCCGCTCTGCCCGTCCGTCGCCCGATCGAGCAACAGCGCCACGCCCGAATCCCCGACCGTCAGGCAGGCCATGCGTGGGTCGAGCACGCCGTCGATTTCGCGCTGAGCGGTTTCGGTCAGATGCGTGATGAATTCGCCGCTGACCACCAGGGGCCGGTTGGCGAGGCCAAGGCGCAGGAAGAGATCGGCAATCTTGAGGCCCGTGAACATGCCGGCACAGGCGTTGCTGATGTCGAACACCCGGGCCGCGGGAAGGCCAAACCGCTCGCGCAGCCGCGCCGCCGTACCGGGCTCGAACGTGATTTGGCGCTGGGCGTCGTAACGGGAGATGTTGCAGCAGATCAAGAGATCGATGGCCTCCGTCCGGCCAGGCGCCGTCTGCAGGCATCGTTCGACCGCCTTGGCCGCGAGGTCGATCGAATATTCGTCTTCGGCCGCGCGCGGGCGAGAACGGATGCCGGTCAGCTGCTCCAGATCGAGCGCGGGCGGCCGCGCGCAGCCGGCCATGATATCGGCCGTCTCCCATTCCCTCTCGGGCAGATACACGCCGATGCTCTCGATCCGGCTTCGGCGGCGATCAGGCAGGGCAGGATCGAGCGGCTCGGTCTTGCATGCGTCAGACCCGGTCGGGGCCTCGGAAGAGTCGTCTGCGGTGTCCGACGGTTGGTCGGGCTCGACGGGTCCGCGTTCGGCGATGAGGCGCTCCAGCGCGGCCAGCGTGGAATGCTCGAAGATATCGGCCGTCGCCAGCGAGAAGCCCGCTTGCCTGGCCCGCGAGACGAGCCGAATGACGTCGAGCGATGCGCCGCCCAGCTCGAAGAAATCGTCCTCCGGCTCGACCGAAGCGACGCCGAGGAGCTCGCGCCAGATCGCCGCGAGCCCGTCCCCGCTCTCCGAGGATCCCGTCGACACATGTTGCTCTTCAGCTTCCAGCCGCAGGTGCGCTGCGGCAAGCGCGAGCCGGTCGAGCTTGCCGCTCGGCGTGCTCGGAAAAGCGTCGACCGCGACCAGGCGCGCCGGCACCATCGCCGAGGGCAACCGTTGGGCGAGGTATCGCCGCAGGTCGGGCGCGTCCTCTTCCCGGCCACCGTCCGCCGGGGTCCAGAAGGCCACGAGGCGCCGCACACGGTCCTCGATCGTTTCCGGAAGGACCACCGCATGCGCGACGCTCGGATGCGTGCAAAGCACTGCCTCGATCTCACCGGGCTCGATCCGCACGCCGCCAAGCTTCAGCTGGTGGTCGATGCGCCCCAGATAAAGCAGGTCGCCTGCGCCCAGCCGGCGCACGCGATCGCCGGTGCGATAGGCGCGCCGTCCCTCTCCCGACCTCACAGGATCGGGAACGAACCGTTCCGCGTTGAGCGCCGGACGGTCGTGATAGCCGATGGCTACGCCCTCTCCGCCGATCAGCAGCTCCCCGCAAACCCCAGGCGCCAGCTCCCGAAGCTGACGGTCGACCACATAGACGTCGACATTGGCGAGCGGCCAGCCGATCGAGCCCGGCGTGCTCGTGTCGGTTACCTCGATCATGGTTGCGTAGACCGTCGCCTCGGTGGGGCCATAGCCATTCCAGAGGCGTTCGCAGCGGGCGCGAAGCTTCTCGGCGAGCGATGGGTGCAAGGCCTCGCCCGCGGTGACCGCCACGAGATTCGGCGACCCCGTCCATCCGGCCTCGACAATGAGGCGCCACATCGTCGGCGTTGCCTGCATCAAGCGCAGGTCGCCGCGATGCAGCCGGTCGCGCAGCCGCTCCGGGTCCCGCGCTTGGGCACCGGCAAATTCCAGAACGGCCCCGGTCACCAGCGGCAGGAACAGCTCGACGATGACGATATCGAAGGACAGGGCCGTGAGCGAATAGAACACCTCGCCCGGCACGAGCGGCATGCGCTCGCGCAGGTCCAGCAGGAGATTGACCACCGACCTGTGGTGGACGGAAACGCCTTTGGGCCTGCCGGTCGAGCCGGAGGTGTAGAGCAGATAGGCGGCCCGTTCCGCGCCGCCCGGCGGCATGGCGCTGGCTTCGGTCGGACTTTTTCCCCCGGCGCCTTCGCCCGACGGCCCCTCACCCGGCTCCAGGGCCACCACGCGCGGACCTTCCGGCATCTCCCAGGAGAGCGGGCGATCGGTCAGGATTGTCGTGGCGCCGCTGTCCTCTGCCATGAAGGCGAGGCGGTCCGCCGGATTCGCGGGATCGAGCGGCAGGAAGATGCCGCCGGCCTCGAGAACCGCGAGAATCCCCACCAGAGCGGCGACAGAAGGCTCGGCATGAACGCCGACGACCTGCCCGGCGACATCGCCATCCCGCAGCCGCGCCGCCAGCCGCCCCACCTCCTCGCCCAATCGCGCGAAGGTGAGGGCCCGCGTCGCATCGCGGACCGCCAGCGCCTCCGGCGTCTCGCTCATCTGCCGGCGCACGAGGGCCTCGATGGGAAGGTCCGGAATGGTGACGGGCGGGCTTACCCGGGCGGAGAGCTGAGCCCGCTCGTCGGGCGACAGCATGTCCAGATCCTCGACCGGCGCCTGCGGCGCCGCGATCGCGCTGCGCAGGAGGGTGACGTAGCGCTTCATCAGCTGCGCGGCGAAGTCCGGGCTGTAGAGATCGGTGTTGTACTTCAGGGCCAGATGGATGCTGTCCGGCCGCTCGATGGCTTCCAGGGTGCCGTCGAACTGACCCTCTTCCTGAGCGATGAGGGCGGGCTCGAGCCGCAGGCCGGCAACCTCTTGCTCGCCCGGTTCGGCGCCGGGCAACAGCACCCTGTCCAGGGGCCGGTCGGGGCCGATGCGAATGTAGCCGAACAGGAACTGCACGAGGGGCAGCCGGCTCGCGTCGCGCGGCGGATCGACGAGCCGGACAATCTCGGGAAACGGCAGCGCCTGGGCGCCGAGCGCACGGGCGATTTCGCCTTGCATGCGCGCGGCGACATCGGAAAAGGCGTCCCCGTGTTGGAAGCTTGCCCGGCACGGCACCGGATTGACGAAGTAGCCGGCGGTTCGGGCGAACCTGGCCCGATCGCGCCCAACGGCCGGCATGCCGATGAGCATGTCGTCCGCCCCGCTGTATCGCTGCAGCAGGACGGCATAGACGGCGCAGAGCAGCCCGTTGGTGGTGACGCCCGTGGCCCGGGCCGCCTCCCTGAGTGCCGCCACCGTGTCGCCCTCGAGCGTGCGCGACACCGTGTCGCCGTGCGCACCGAGCTTGGCCGGCCGCGGACGGTCTCCCGGCACATCGAGCACCGCCGGCGCCCCGCTGAGTGCCGTGCGCCACTTCCTGCGCAGCTCCTCTCCCTCCGGCGAGTCGAGCAGCGCCCGTTCCTCCGCCACATAGTCGGCGAAGGCCGGTCCGGGGGGCGGCAATTGCGGGTCAGAGCCGTCGCGCTCGGCCGCATAGAGCGCCAAGAGGTCGTCGATGAGGATGGTCATCGAGATGCCGTCGCGGGCGATATGATGGACGGCAAGCATGAACAGGAGGTCACCGCCGGCAAGCGATTGGACATGCACCCGTGCAGCCGCCTGCGAGAGATCGAACGGGCGTGCATAGGCCTGGCGCAGCGCGTCCATCTGCTGCGCCCTGTCCCATTCGGTCGCGTCGAGTCGTTCGATGTCGAGCGGTCGGTGGCCATACACGACCAGGAAGAGGCCATCGGCCGTGGCCTCGTAGGTCGTCCGCAAGATCGGATGACGGTCGCAAAGGCGCTGGCAGGCGCGGAAGAGAGCAGTCTCGTCGGCCGGCCGGAGGATGCGGAGCGAAACGGCCGTGTTGTACGCAGCATTTTCCGGCAGCGACTGCTGCAGAAGCCAAAGCGCCTGCTGACCGAGAGACGCGCGATGCCGCTGCGTCTGCGCGGCCTGATCCGACGTCTTGCCTGCCCTGGCCGCGTCCGAAGGCGCGGCCTTCTGTTGGCCGGAGCGTTTCAGCAAGAGCTGGCGCAACAGATCGGTCCGCTGGGCCGCCGAGCCATGCTGCGTCGTCGCGCCCTCTTCGCGGGCCCGCCGGCGCAGCTTGTCGATCATGGGCAGGCTTGCCAGGACGGTCTGCGGATCGACGCCGAAGTCGATCAGGCAGGAAATCTCGGTGACGCCGGCTTTCTGGATGCGCCGCACCAGCGGCAGGCAGGTCTCGACGGAGCCGAACAATGCACTCGTGCGGTAATAGCGCTCTTGCGCGTAATCGATGATCGTCTCGCGCTCCCTCTCGTCGAGGGCGCCGAGCCGGGAGCTCGTGCCGGCCCAGGCATCGAACGACATGGTGAGATATTCCCGGAAGGGCGCCTCGACGGCGCGCCGGACTGCTGCCTCGTCCTCGTCCAGAAATGTGTGCAGCATCAGTGTGACCTTGCCGGTCGCCGGGTCATGACCCCCGCGCTTGCGCGCTTCGCGATACTCCGCGAGGCTCGCCTCCAGCCGCTCGAGCGGCATCATGATGAGGCTTGTCAGGATGTTGAGCCCGCGCTCGCCCGCCTCGACGAACCGCTTGGGATTCTGCGCGCAGGTCGCCCAGCATTCGAGCTCGGGCTGGAGCGGCGGCGGGAAGATGGCCACTTCCGAGCGCGCGCCCGAGGCGTCCGCAAAGGACACGCGCTCGCCCCGCCACAAGCGGCGGATCTGATCGAGCGTCTCGTAGAACGGATCGACCTCGGTCCCGGCCGGCGTGCTCGCCGGCGGCGCGAGGATCCGGTCGCTTTTCGCCCAGCCGCGGGCCGCCGAGATGTCGACGCGGCCGCCGGAGAGATTGTCGACGACCGACCATTCCTCGGCGACGCGCGCTGGATGATGCAGCGGCAGCACGACGCTGCCGGCGCGCAGCCTCACCTGTTTGGTGATGGTCGCAAGTCCGGCGGCCACGACGGCGGGGTTCGGAAAGATCCCCCCGAACGGATTGAAGTGCCGCTCCGGCAGCCACACGGCCTCGAATCCGTGCGCGTCGGCGAAGCACGCCCCCTCCAAGAGCAGGCGGTACTTGTCGCCGCTCCGCCCGGCGGCATCGCTCGCGAAGTAGAAAAGGCTGAAATTCATCGCGCCGTCTGCCCCTCCTCTACCGAGTCTTCGCGCAGCAGCTGCTCCAGCAACCGGTCGCGTTCGTCCTCGTCGAGCTCATCGAGTCGCGCGAGCAGCGCCTGCGCGCGGACCGCGTCGATCGACGCCTCCGGCTCGGCCTCGTCCGGCGCGTCGCCTCCGCCATTCTCGAGCTGCGCCAGCGCGGCCCGGGCCAGGTCGTCGCTCGTCGCGCCATCGAGAATGCGTGTCAGGTCGATCTCCACCCCGAGGCGCCGAAGCACCGATTCCTTCAGCGAGAGCGCCATCAGCGAGTCGAAGCCGAACCGCATCAGCGACTGGGCCGGGTCGAATTCCTCGGGCGCCATCGCCAGCGCCCGCGCCGCACTATCGCGCATGCAGTCGCGCACGAGCGCCGTCCGCTCGCCCGGGTCGGCGACCGCGTCGAGGCGCGTGCGCCATTCGGTGTCGTCGGCGTCCGTCTCCTGCGTTTCAGCGACCTCCACGAGCTCGGAAAGCAGCCGCTTCAGGCGCGCCGTCGACGGATGGGCGGCGAAGACGTTCCAGTCGGCCTCGACGACAACCGGATCGCGGTCGGGCGGTCCCGACAGGACGGCCTCGAGTGCGTCGAGCCCGAGCCGGACCTCGAGTGGGGCGATGCCGAGTTGCTCAATGCGCGCGCGGTCCCGCTCGCTTGCAGCAGCCGCCATTCCCGCGCTCGCCCAAGGCCCCCAGCGGACCGCCTGGCCGACCCGTCCCTGCGCGCGGCGCGCCGCCATGACGGCGGTAAGCGCCGCATTGGCGGCGACGTAATTGCCTTGCCCCGGCGAGCCGATCACTTCGGCGAGGGAGGAAAAGGCGACGAAGAAATCGAGCGGCAGGTGGCGCGAAAGCCTGTCGAGCACGCGCGCGCCGTCGAGCTTGGGGTGCAGGACATGGGCGAAAGACTGGGCATGCTGTTGGGTCAGGATACCGTCCGACAGCACACCGGCCGCGTGGATGATTCCCCGCAGCGGCGGATGCGTCTGGGCGAGATGCTGGAACAGCGCCGCCATCGCCGTTTCGTCCGCCACATCCGTGGCACTCAGCGTGACGGAGACGCCAGCCTCGACCAGCCGCTCGAGCGCTTCCGGGCGGCGCGCTTTGCGCCCGAGAAGGACCAGGTGGCGCGCCCCGCGCTCGACGAGCCGTTGCGCCACTTGGAGCCCAAGCGCACCGAGGCCGCCGGTGATGAGGTAGCTCGCGTCACTGCGGACCTCGTATTCAGGGGCGGCGGGCGCCGCGCTTTCAACGAGCCGCGGGGCGAAGGGCTGACCCTCGCGCCACGCCAGGCTCGGCTCGATGTCCGCCGCGGCGAGAAGGCGTGCGGGATCGATCGTTTGACTGGCGGTGTCGCGGTCGATCCGGGCGACGCGCATCTGCGGATATTCGTTGGCAACCGTCCCGGCGAGCCCCCACAGCGCGGCCTGTTCGGCGATGACGGTCTTCCCCGACGCGACGGATTGCGCACCGCTGGTGACGACCGCCAGCCGCCCCGGACTGCCCCCGACAGCCTCGAAGGCTTGCACGAGGTGCAGCAGCGCCACCGGCAGATCGACAGGCGCGTCCCCTGACGGCGGGACGGAGGGCGAGAGCAGCCAGATCCCGTCCAGCCGGCGCTCCGCGCCATGCCCGGCCGACCGCAGGCACTCGGCGGCGGCCGAGGCACTTGCGGCGCAGCGGTCCAGCTGGCCCGTGGCGACGGACGCACCGGCCGCAGCGAGACGCTGCCGGGCCTCGTCAGCGGCCGAGCCATCGATGGCGAGCACCAGCCAGGCTCCGCCGAGCGGCGCCGATGCCTCCGGCGTCGAGACCGGACGCCAGACGACCTCGTGCAACGTCTGGGTTTCTGCCTGCGCCGCATCCGATGCGATGGGGGCGGTCGCGGCTGGCGCCGCGGTTTGCCGGGAGACCATCGCGGGCTCTCCAACCAGCCGCGCAAGAAGTTGCCGCTGGCTCGGCCCCAGCGCACCCACCCTCTGCGCCAGCCCGTTGCGCAACCACACCGCCGCCCCGGCATCGCCCAACCTCTCGACGAGCGCCACGGCATCCTCGGGGGCTTCGGCCGCGCTGATATCTGCGCGGCCGGCCGGCGCCAGGGACGGGGTCGACGGCGGGGACACCGGTGTCTTGACCCAATGACGCCTACGCTCGAAGGGATAGGTCGGCATGGCCAGGAGGCGGGCGCCGCTGCCGCTGTAGAAGAGCCGCCAGTCGATCCTGGCTCCGGCGAGCCACAGGTCGGCCAGTTGCGCGTCAAGATCGTCGGCGGCGGGGGTCAGCGCCGCCATATCCGCCGGCTCTACCGCCGCCGGCTGTGCCTTGCGCGCCGCGAGCCAGTCAATTCGGTCCGCCGGGGCGAACGCTTGGGCTGCGCCGCCGGCCGTCAGCCAGAGCGGGATTTCGCCCGGCTCCGATACCGCCCCGGCCTTTTCCGCCGCGTCGCGGATCCCGGTGTCCGAACCCTTCTCCGCCGCAGCAAGCCGCAGGGCCCGTTCGATCGAGAACCGGCCGGCAAGGGCCGCCGCGGCCCAAAGGCAAGGGCCGTCGGCGGCGATGCCGTCCAGGTCTCGGACGATCTCCCGGCCGAAGCTGCCGAGCAGAATGGCGGCGGCCGTCCGCGCCAGACCGTTTGCTTCGGGAGAAGGACCCGCATCGAGAAGCGCATCGAGCGCGAGCGCTTGCATCCGTTCGAGCGCGTCGACACAGACCGAGCGGGCGGCGCGGGTCGCGGGATGATCGACGATTTGCCGGGCAGCGGCACGCAGTTCTTGCGCATCGCCATCCAGGCGCAGGCAGATTGACGGCCGCGTTGCCGGGAACCGGGCCCGACGCAAGGGGGCGCCAGCGCCGCCCTTGGCGACGTCTTCCAGCGCGTCCGCAAGGACCGCGATGTCGGGAACGGGTCCGGCCAGCCGCTCCTCGAGCGCGGCGCGGCCTTCGTTCGCAGTCCGGCAGATGTCATGCAGATCGAGCGCAGGATCGGCGCGCAAGCGTTCGGCCCAGCGTCCCGCGAGCTGCCGCAAGGCCGGCAAGGTCCGGGCCGAGAGCGTGAACGGCGCCGCGATGGGCCGGACGGCGGGGGCGCTCTGCGCCGCGTCCGCCGGTGCGGTCATCACCACATGCGCGTTCGTCCCGCTCAGACCGAAGGAACTGACCCCGGCGGCGCGCCGGCTCGCGCCCGTCTCCGGCCAGTCCAGCGGCGCCCGGGGCACGGTGAGCGGCGTTTCGTCCCAGTCGATCAGCGGATTCGGCGCGTCGAAATGGAGGCTCGGCGGGATCCTGCCCCGCGACAGGGCAAGCA
>Ga0210110_1000555_pt1 | contig 12250 bp, 7 predicted proteins | sample China_Galinas_PW_2_FD_184865 | JGI IMG/M metagenome (GOLD analysis project Ga0210110, IMG submission 184865) | Wetland microbial communities from San Francisco Bay, California, USA, that impact long-term carbon sequestration - China_Galinas_PWB_D1... | ecosystem: Environmental > Aquatic > Marine... | reverse complement strand
GGACCATTCCATAGAAAAAAGTATCTCCCATGAACACTATATCTTTGGAGTTACAACACTCCGAACAACAGGAAAATACCGGAATCGACATTCTGGGGTTTAGGGCATTGAGGGAAATCGAAAACATAACTAACACCGGATCGTCTCCGATGTTAGTGTGGGTGTATTCGTCAAACTGGTTCCCACACTCCATACACACTTTATCGTTCAATTTTTTCATCCATTTGTATATACACAAAGCCTTTGTAAATTTCGTGCTCCTTCTCCACACGTCCCATGTGACCATATGATCGAATCTGGTGCATTCTCCAGCAGCAAACTGTTTGATAAATTTCTTCATACAAATCATGGAGACAATAGTATTCAGATAAGGAGGCAGCGTCCCAGCATCCAAAAAATTGTACAAATCGGACCCTTTCACTTCGAATATTTTGTCAAATGCCCTCCTTTCTTCCATAGTGCTTTCCATCATTCCTATGGGTCTTTTTCGTTCACTACTCTTTTCGGATTTCATCAGATATTGAGTAGAGTATCTGTAACAGTTGAACAACATCGTGGCAATTTTGTTCGAAGTGTGTATGGTACATGCCTCCCGTGATTGTTTTGAAATTAGAGATAACCTTAATATCACATCAGATCGCGTGACCTCGTTGTCTAACAACATCATGGTAATATGTTCCACATATTGTGGAAAGGCAGACACCGGGCTTGCTCCATCTATCTGGAGAGAGACGTTGCGGTATGAATCAATCGCGGCTTCTCCAATATACCCACAGTGATCATGTATCACAGGAGGAATGTAATATTTTGGCAATCTTAACGTTCCGCAGTTGGAATAGAGATGTTTCACAATATACTTGTTCCAACACAAATACAGGAAAAACCGACATTCTCCTTCTGGTTTTATGTTAAGCAGTTTATCCACGCTTACGTTCGGAGTGTCTGTAACACAGAGAACATTCCACAGAATTCCTAATATCACTTTTGCGTTCTCCTTCGAAATATATTCCTTATGCTTTGGAATTCCTTTCTTTACCAAGTCTTTCAGCGTACAAGAGGATTGCAAAAAAGGATGCAGATAGTTTTCTGGGAGTATTCCCTTCATCAACTCGCCAAACTCATTGTTGTCTATTATCATATCCATCGTTCTTTCCAATATTGAATCGGAAGATCCGACATGTTTTGAACATAACATACCAGACCTTTGGTCTTGTTCCATGGTTTTTTTTTGTTCAAAAAGAATACTAAAAACACACAAACACAGCAATAGGAAACACGTGTCGCAATCAGCAGAAAATTCTTCGAATCTTCTCGTTAATTTTGCTTGTCCTTTTGTCTTTAAACACCTATTAGATATTATAATATGGTAAACACGCACATTTTGTTTTTTCTATTGTTATACAAATAAGTGTAAAGGAAAAAAAATCCCCTTTGTGTAGACATTAAGCCTTAAAGAAGAAGAAGAAGAAGAAGAGGAAAAAAAATACCACACAATGCAAGAGGGGTCTGAGGAGGAAATGAAAAGATTAAAATCGTACGAATTGAGTACGTCTCCGGTACATTCACATAAGAAATGGGATCACGACCACATACAACCCACCGAACATGATGAAGAACCGGTTTATGGAAAAGTGGACAACAAAGAAGTTTTACAAACGAGTGTTCTCTTTGGAGAAGAGAGGGTAGGAAATATTCCTTCCAAACTGAAGGGAATGACCACCAAAGAGAGGAGAATACACATGTGTCTCTTTGTAGGATGCCTTTCTGTCACTATATTTTTGGCCATCATTCTCTTTGTATTTGTAACTTCTGAGAATCTATAGAGAGAGAAGGGGGGAAAAAAGCGAACAAGGGAGGGGAAAAAAATGAAAAATAAAGGGAGGAAATAAATAATAATAATAATAATTAAAAAAAAGTATTGCCAACTTGCTTTCATTTTTGTTTTTTCTTCTTCTCCTCCCTTCTCTTCATCATCATGCCACAAGAGGTTACTCACAAAGATGGAATGGATTACACAAGCGTTTTTACATATATGCCAATTTTTATGTATATGTGCATGATGTGTTTTACAGTATTGTACAAAATGGACGACCATAAGATAGTGGCGCCTCTGGTGGTCTCGTCATGCGCCTTTCTTATGATATCGATTTATCCTCTGTACTCTCTGTGGAAATTTGTAAACAAAACGGTTGATGTGTACCCTGCGATGATTTGTTGGTCAATTTGGTTGGCTTACGGAATAGTATTCAAAGGTACCGGAGGAGAAATACCAGAAGTCGCGAATGTCGTGTCTGCAGTTTGTTTGATGATGTTATCTGCTTCTCTCTACAAACCGGGATTATATGACAATCCAACATTTCGGGTTATGTTGGTTGTAATGTATGCATTTCTTATCCTTTTCTTTCCGAACGAGGATAGTATTGCAGGTGATTGTGGAACGACATGGATTTTGTTCAAGGTGACCCTGTTTTATTGTCTCTACGTTGCATCTATCATGGAAGGAAAATTGATGGCAAGAACATGGCTACATTCAAAGGTAATATCCCAAAGGAAATCAGACATAAAAAATATACGACCATTCGGAGGAGAGAAGTTGTTTTATCATAGCGTAGAACGAACAATATTACAATCTCTCTGGGTATTATTTGTCAAATGGTACTTTGTGGTGTTTGCTGTGGCAGCTTGCATAGGAATATCGGTATGGATAAAGAAACAAACGGAAGTGTACATGTTTTATAAAAAGAACGATTCTGGAGGGAGAGACAAGGAAGACGTGGAAAGCGGTCGTATATGTGCAATACAAGGTGAAGTTTCAACCCAAAGTTTTGAAAATATTGTACTGGAAGATTTGTCAGAATATGCAGGAAGTGACGACGGGAATAATATAGGAGAAGTACACATCGAAGAAATCTAAACTAAAGGAAAGAAAAAAAAATCAAATAAGAATATACATATATAAAAAGAACAAAAAAAATTTTTTTCTCCTTTTTGAGTGCACATTTTTTTTGCATGAAGAGTGGAAGGAAGAGAAGGTGAAAAATGATATCTCCTATTCCAAATGACGATCCCAACGTAGATAAACTGATAAGTCACGAAATCAACAAAGGTGTCAAATACAACGGGGAAAACATTGTATATTGTAAAGGAGGAAAAATAGCATGTGACAGAGGTCTTACTACTCTTTTGTCCATATTCTTTGAAGGATACAAAAGGCCTACAAAATCGGATATCAAACAGCATTGTGCAAACACAGGAAAGAAATTGATTCCTCCAAGGAATGTAGTGAAAGTGGGAGACTCTTGGAGCAAAGTATCTCAAATGGAAAAGGATTCGAACAAGTCTGGAAGAACCCTTGGAACTTTGGTACATAACCAACTCTGTCTTTACGCGAGAAGCAAAAATGAAAGAGATTTCATGAGGATATGTCCAAGTCCTCATGAATATACCAAAAGGGCAATAAGAAAATTGAAGGGTGCAGGAATTTTTGTATTCTTTGGGGAATTTGCCATTGTAGATCCGATGGTCAAATATGTCACTCCGATTGATTTGGTTGGAGTAAATTCCAATGGAAAATTAACGCTGATTGAAGTCAAAACTGGATACGACAATATATTCCCCATCGGGAAAGTTCCTTTAGGCGTCCCGTTTGACGCGTGGGTAAACAGCCCTTTGAACCAAGCAAGACTCCAACTCCTTTTGCCTTGTCTCACTCTCAAATATCAATACAAAGTGAATGTGGACTCGGCATGGGTATTGAACATAAACTCTCGGGAAGAAGTATTGTACCCTTTGCTCAAGAGTATGACAAAATCTCCCCATATGGTCTATAATTATCTGATTGACAATTATGGCACGAAGGCGTGTCGAAGGCGAGTCCATCCTCCAAAGAAAAAAGAGGAAACATGGAAGAAATCCAAAAAGAGGAAAAGAAATTGCAAGGGAGCCACAACAAAAGGAAGGAGAAGGAGGAGGAGGAGGGGAAGAAGAAGAAAAAAACACCCGGTCTAAAAATAAATGATAATTTCTCTGTGTTTTTTTTGTTTTTCAATTATCCCATAATTGTTTTTGTTGTTAAGAAACGGTTTTCTTGCACACCAAAAAAAAAGATTCATTCTGCAAGAAAACCGTTTCTTAACAACACTTCTTCTTCTTCTTTTCCCTTCTCCTCTTGATCTTCCCTTAAATGTATAAAACTAAAGGAGCAAAGAGGAAAAAAAGAGATGGGAGAAAATTCTCTGTACAGAATATCAAAGCAAACTTCAAACGGGCCAAAGACAAAGCAACAAAGACCAAAACAGAAAAGGATGTTCACATTCAATCAGGGATAATAAGTCACGTGAATACAGACAATGATTTGGTGAGAACATCTTATCCAAATGTCTCTGCAAGGACACTTCCAGACAGTTCGAAATATACCCATGTCCAACACTCTTTGGAATCCGTTCCGAAAAGAGATATATCAAACGAGAAAGAAACCCACGAAACAATTACAGACATACTGGGCAATCCGGAGGAATGGGTTGACGTATTTGATCCCTCTTTGAACAAACATTATGAAGGAATAACTGTAGATCCATCAAATCGCTTGACCACCACTATAAAAGTTGAAAAACCAGACGAAAAAGGACCAAGAGGGAAGAAAACTACAGGAAGAGGAAAATCAAACAAACGAAAAAGAACAGGTTCTCGAAGGAGAAATACTGGTGGAAGAGGCAATAGAAGAGGCGGTAGGGGAGGAGGAAGGGGAAGAGGAAGAAAAGCAATGGTAAAGCACGAAGACACTTCCACGAGAACTGCATGGACTCCGTTTAACACAGACGTGTCCGAATGGTTGACTGATGTGGTTTCTTTGAACAGACTTGAGGCCAAGAGAAAGAAGATGAGACATGTTTGTGATTTTCTCGCCACTGCAGGATCAGTAAGAGGAGAAACTTTGAGGAAGAAAAAGGGAAACCTCAGTAATATGGTGAACACCATCAAACAAAGTTCTTCAGGGATCGGTGAATGTTTCAAAGAGATAAAGGCAATAAACAATCGAACGGACGCAGTTAATCTAAGTCTTCTCAGTGATGCCCTTGCAAAACAAAAGGAGCATAACTTAAGACTGGAAGAAATGGCAGAGGATTTCGTTGCATATGCAAAAAGTGTAGAAAACGCACACAAGCTTCAAGAGGCATTCATTCATAATATGGTCGCACACTCCTTAGAATTGGACAAACGAGTAAGAGAAGACGTGATGAGATTCCTTGCTCATGTTCCTTCTCACAAATATACTGACGAAGATCACGAAAGTCGTGTGCTCGCTTCTTCTTTGTTTCAACTGAAAGAATGGACTGCAGGAAGATATGGAAGACCTGCAGTTGGAGTCACCACAAAGAAGACTGCACACGTCACAAAATTCGGACAATTATTGAACATGGATGTATGCGATTCGTACATACCATGCTTCCCTGATATATAAAATTTTTATTTTATTTTTTAATATGACTATACAAAGAGGTTGTCACTTGACATATGTCACATTTTCTTCCAACCAGTCCTCAACCCGTTTCAAAAGACAGTTAGATGCAATCTTCTGATATTTGCCTCCTTTCGTGTGCATTGCTTGCAAATGCGCGTATGCTACTTCATGATCAAACAATTCTTTCTTGCGATCAGTGTCGATATATGAAGGGTATTCTGTAGTCTTTACAACGAACTTAGTCATGGCGTCCATTTTGGGTTTAGTCATGGTGATCTTCTGTTGTTTTTGTCTCTATTGTGTTAACTTGGATAGATTTTAGAGAAAAAAAAAAGAAAGAAATGGAGACAAAAAAAATGGAATCACATTGTACCAATTTGTAATTTTTTTGTCTCTTTTTTTTTCGGTTGTCTCGTTTTTTCCTGTTAAGATGCGGATGAGAAACATCGCCTTTATCTTTGAGAACAAAAAAATTGTTAAAGTATATGAAATAAAAAACATTGTAAATAACAAAAGTTAATTTTTCGGGTTCTACTGTATATATCTGAGTAGTTCCCTCTGAAAGATTCTAATCATCTTCTCCTGCGTTTGAAAATACTTGAACATGATGATTCTAACTTTTTTTTTACAACATCCACAAGAGGAAAAAAAAGAGATCTATCTCAAAGGCTTCAAAAAAAGTAGATAAGCTTTTCCACATCCGAAACAGTATATCTGTTAACAATAGCACTTCTTGAACATCATTGTGATACCGTATATCTTCACCCTATATACTTTTTTGTATCACTCCAGTGTATTCCCTATTACCACTATACTCCACAAAAAAAATTTTTTTTGTAAAAACTTGAAAAGATGACTTCTGAAGTTTCAACATCTTACCCCGTCTCTGGGATCAACCCCTTCTCTCAAAACTCCGTCACTCAAGGCAGAACCTATGGTAACCAAGCTGATTTGAGTACGGCAATCCGCCAACTCTTTGGAGAAATGCCCCATTTGAAAGAGGTCACTGCCTACGAAAACACTACCCAAACGAACCAACAACTGCCCTACTATTTCATCGGACAGTCTGCTTACCTCCAAGAAAAAGTCAAAGGATTGACAAACAGATCCGGAGGATGGATGACTGACGATGTTCTCAAGTGGGCCTACACGAGACAGATCACATTCCAGTGGGACGAATATCACTTTGAACATACTCTGGTTGGCAGAGTGCCCCATCAAGGTGTACCCCGTGTAGTCAAGTCCGGAAGGAAAGTTCGCACAGAAAGAAGCAAACGTCATGGAATTGGTTTTGTCATGGATGCTTCTGAACTGACTACTACCAGAGGAATCCAACAATACCAAAACAACATCCGTGGTATTGTCGCTTGTATTCTTGAGACTGTGTACCTCAACTCTATTTATGCACTACAAGATGCAGCAGACCGTAAGGTCAGGGAACACATGGCCACAAACGTGTCTCAGACCTCTATCTTTGACGACTTTGATACGGAAATTGAAGACTATGCCAGCATATCAAAGAATCCCCAAGGATTGGTGGAAACAGTGACAAGAAAGTACAAACTGCTCGACATGGTTGGAGCACAAAGAGTGTTTTTGATCACTACTCCCGAATCTGGAATCTACATGAGTCAACTCAGGACATTCCAAAAGCCCGATCCGGGATATTTGACGCAAGGGCCAGATGCACAGTTCTCCAAACCAACCCAATTTTACGATTTCGTCATCGGCACAAACAACGGACCTATCAACGTGTACACTGCACGAGATTTGAGGACAGGAGAAAGGGGTAATTTCATTAAGCCTCTGTATTCTGAACCTTGGATTGCAGAATATTTCACCCACAGTGCAAGAAAGGTTAAGAATTGGTCAATTTGGGATGGTTTCACATCTTCAGAAAACACGGTTCGCTACTCCACAAGCATGAGAGATGTCCTCATCTATTCTGTTTCCAAAGACAAAAACGTTCGCATTCCGTTCACAAAGTCTTCCAGAAATTCTGCGTATGCACACAAAAAATTCTTGGAAGCTGCATTGAAACACGGTCCCGGTGGAAGTTCTGGAAAAACCCAATGGAAACAAAAACATTTCTTCCCCTCAGACCCATCCACCAGTATTGCATCTCAGAGATCTCTTGCATTTGATTCTTTTGTACGTCCTGACGAAGATTCATTCCATCGGTATGCGCCTTCTCTCTTGTATTGGAACAGAGAAAAATCAAAGGCAGGAATTTGTACCCACTTTGGAATGATGGACTCGACTGCAATGTCTGAAAAAACTCTCAAAGCCATCTCGGCCACTCTCGGTGCTTCTGGATCGTTCAACAGTAAGACTCTCGACGTATGGAAAGTCGGGGTGTTGGAACTTCTTGACCACATTGAGAATACTCCATACAATGAGCAATTCTTCGAAGCAGTGAGAGGTGCAAACACCACAGGAGGAAACAACACTATTAGGAACACTCGCATAACAGAGCTTAGTGAAGATAATGTTGACCAATGGAAAGGAAACGGTCCGGCATTGGGTATCATGAAACTTCCCGAAAAACAAGAAGGATTTATAGATCTTTCCTACCCTCCGGGTTTCACCGGATTCGCAGGATTGCAATCTATTGCTCAATGGGCATCATCCCCTGAAGACTCTGGATGGGGAATTTTACCAGATGTTGCCTCTGAAGCAATTAGCAAAATCAGGGATGTCATGGCTACCATTGACTCTTGTTTGGAAAGCGAGGACACCAAAGTGGAACACAGACCAATTAACTACATTCCAGATGGAACAAACGGAAAACTTGCCGCTTTTGTCCAAAATCTTGTTTACACAGACAGAAGTCCTTTGTTCTTGGCACTCCCCGGAACTATCACATCAAGCTTACCTTCTCAGTCAGCGGTTTCCTCTGCTCCTTTGGTTGCAACCGTAACAACTCCGGGAGGAGAATCTATTTCCAATGCAGCAGGAGATTCTCGGTTTGCTATTATTTCGAGCAAAGCAGGAGTCCGTAATCCTGTTGTTTCCAACACGACTTCATCAGGTCTTTTCATGGCATCTTCTGCAGGAGAAGAAGCACAAACCTTTGCATCTTTGAAAACTCGCGGAGCACACGAATCTCTTGCAAACACTCTTCAGTTCATAAGATCACAGAGAGACCATCTCCTTGATTCTGACGATCTTTCTTCCGAAGAGGCCATTGTCGAACCTCTTCTTTCTGATTACTTCAAATCCATTAGGGATGGAGCAGGAAGTGACACAACAGAGAAGCATGTTGCAGGCATTGGGGCATACATCGAAGAGTACAAGGTCGGAAAGTTGAACGACAAGGATAAATATCTCAAGGCAGTAAAACTTTTGAAAAACACCGTGGATGCTGTGAGCGGAGCATCATCCAAGTCTTACAGACCATCTTTCAAAAGCATTAGAGCCAAAGGGGGCGAAATTCTCAGCTCTGGAGATAATTATGAAGAACCAGAATCTTCTTTCATTGTAAATTCTTCAAACAGAGGATTTGCAAAAGGGTTAAACGACTTGCTCACGAATATGCAACACAAAGACAAAACCATTTCTTCTGCTGCAGATTCTCTGTTGAATGCATCAAGCACTGCTCTCTCTTATTCCAGAGCAAAATGGCATTCTGGAAACAATGCAGATGCTTTGTTGTTGTACAATCCTGACTCTTCATCATACAACTATGCAATTACCTCAGACAATGTCTCTGGTTTGATTTTCTCTGACAACATGATCCAAACACAAGAAAACAACATTGTTGCTGCAGTGTACAACTATGCAGGAAACGACTCTACCCTGAAAGATTTGAAATCAAGAGTAAGGACCGGACTGGCGAGTCTTGGTGCTCAATCCAGAATAATCAAAGAAATGTTAAACAATGTTCCTTCTGCATCTCACATCGGACAACAAGTACACATTGGTGCTCCAGATAGAGATATCTCAGGTGGATCGGACGACCATGTTATGACTTCGCTGTTCTTGACCACAGGAATTGCAATGAATACACCCGACGGAGGAATTATTTCGACAGGATCTTCATCTACTGGATACACAGTACCTGTGTCCATGAAAATGATCAATATGTCAGACAAAGCACATAACAAGTATTTGGGCGCACTTGCAGCAGAAGCAAAAGAGCGATATATTCCAGTAAAGACTTACCAACATTCTCTGTTGGCTGCTTATGATTTTGGAAAATCCGGAGGAAAGTCTTATATCACCAGCAAATTTGACAGGTTTGGCGGGGCGAGAGGATCTGGAGGAAGGTATGAAACCAAAGGAATCGCCGAGAGAGAATCTGCCCGAAGAGAAATGCTCTCTTCTGCCTTGGATGTCACAAGCTTCACTGGATTGGGCACTTCTACACAACAGATTGGAGACGAATTCAACGTTTTACCTGCGAGGAAAACAAGACAAGATGTACTTACGTATTCCATGAGAGGAATAAGAGGAGAAACTGGCCCAAGCCACGAACTCAAAAAACCTTTTGATTGGCCCAAAGGTCATACGCATGCGAGAGGAATATTGGGTTCCAAGACGTGGAAACCTTCTGACGAAACTTCCAACATGGATACCAGCAACTACAAAGAACACATGGTCACCGCAAGCCAGATCAAGAATCCTGTCATAAAAACTCTTGCCATGGCATTCCTCTCCTCTCTTTGTCTGAGAGAAGGAGGAAAAGACCCATGGAAGAGATTGGAGCAATGCAACATTTTCACTCCAATCGCATTCTTTGGACTGAGGGCACAAATCCAACATGCTATGGAGAATTGGATTATGGGAGAACCCGGTTATCGTATGGGAGCAAACATCTACTCTCACAACCAGTTCATTGTTGGTGTTGACGCAACATCAATGATGATTTACGGTAACTTGGGTTACTACCACAAGAGTCTTGTGTACGACGAAGAACGTATTGTGCTACTTCCATTTGTCCGCCCAAGAAAGTATATCTGTGGTTCAGAGGACAAGTTTGTCACGAGCGAACGACAGGTTAATCTCAACGGACTCCAGAGACCAGACATCATTTCTCTGGGAATCAGTTCAGAAGAAGGAGAATTGGACCCTGCAGTTCCCATCATCGGTTGGTATAAATACCCCGATATGAACAGAATGATGGAACCACATCAATCCACACCTGCCTACTCTGGATACTTGGAATTCAGACACAGATTCCCAACCCAACTGAACCGTATCCTTTCTGGATACGGTCAACGTGGAAACAGGACGTACAAGGACATGCTCAGAAAATTCCCTTCAGTTGCATTCCAAGGAGAACAACGTGCATATGTTCCCACTGGAGGTGGTGTTGGAGAATTTTCGGACTCCACAAGTGCGGTTGGACATCGTGCAGGTGGATGCAAACATGGATGCAAACTTGTATGGAACGGAAAAAGATCTTACTTCCCTGATGTCTCTCTCGAAGGGGTTTCTGTCAACTTCTAAAAAGAGGACACCATAAAGGCAAAAAAGAAAAAGCAAAGAAAAGGACGAAAATGGGGGAGAAAAAAAAGGAGAATTGGTGGATATATCGGAAAAGGAAAGATCAAGGGTGAAAACAATGTCTGACAACTTCTTATACCCTTTTTCTCTCTTATCTTTGCTTGGCTTTTTTTTGTACCATACAAATAAACATTCTGCAAAAACTTTTTTTTTATTGGAAAAAAAAACCAGATCATTCGTTTTTTACATGTGGAGATAACACCACGTCTCTGTTTGTTCTGTCATGGAAACTGGTGTTTGGATTGATAGGTTCATCCGCGGATGTTCTTCCACAATAATGAGACTGTTGTTGATTCTGATGTAGTTTTTGTTGTAACATGAGATATGGATTAAATTGATCGAACCCATGATGAAATAACATTGCGCCTCCTTGCATTTTTGGAGAGGCAGAAATACAGTATAAAACCAACATCGCAGAGAACACAGCAACCAAAGCAGTAAACAAGTAAGATTTCCCTAATGCCTGAATGGCATGAACAAGGCCATCAAAAATCCTTATTCCTGTATTTGAAAGAGCAACAACATACGGAGATCTTGAAGCTTTCAAATTGGCCTCCCAACAAGATTGTCTGTTATGTGCCGACTTTGGAGGATTTCTTTGACATTCTATTTGGGCTGCAATCACGTCGTTATGTTTCTCCACTTCCTTGTGGTATTCCTCCACCGTGGTAGAGAAAACGAGAATCAATACCAAAGATATTCCAAAGGAAGGAAATATCCAATTCTTGGGCTTTTTGTACCATGGTAATCTTTCATAGTTTGTCTGTAATCCAAATGAATCAGAAGACATGAGGGAGAATGAGGAGGAAGATAAAAAAATAAAGGGGAATGGAAACGATAAAGCAGTTTCCTATTTATTAAATAAATTATTATGGAGTTACTCTGACAAACAAATGTCAAAATTTTAACACATAGTATTCCTCACCCAAGGCCAACGGTGATAATTATTCAATAGGGCTGTTATTCCACTCTTTTCGTTTGTTTTTTTTTCTTTTTGTGAGATAAAAACAAACAAAAAAAAAGCATGACACAAGTTGCCGTCGTGTCAATACTATTGATCTTTGGGACTTTATATTATTCCAGAGCACATGAGATAATTGAAGAAGAATCGACTTACCAAATTGTCACGCTAAGTTCTGGAGCAGAAGCAGAAGATGTAATGCAAATTGCTATCTTGAGGGCAAAATTTGACAGAGACTTGTACTCTGGAATTTACAGGATACAAGACTTGGCCTTGACCTCGGACTATTCCAGCTTTGAACACAATCCATACCACGGAAA
>Ga0210110_1000554_pt1 | contig 12324 bp, 14 predicted proteins | sample China_Galinas_PW_2_FD_184865 | JGI IMG/M metagenome (GOLD analysis project Ga0210110, IMG submission 184865) | Wetland microbial communities from San Francisco Bay, California, USA, that impact long-term carbon sequestration - China_Galinas_PWB_D1... | ecosystem: Environmental > Aquatic > Marine... | reverse complement strand
CGGCGTCGGGACGGCTTGAAGTCGGGCGAAACGGCCTGCGAAGGGGTGCTGCTGGCGGTCTGCGGCGTCATCTGCTTCCTTCTGGCCTCCATTTCGGTGCCGGTTTAGACCGATTGTAGCCAAAAATCCGGCGTTTGCACGAGCGGGGGTCCAGCGCCGCGTGGGCGCTGTGGGGCAACGGCTGCGTCAGGGCTCACTCAGTCGGGCGACTCAGCGTGCCCGCTCTCGGCGGCCCGTCAGCGATAGGGTGCGCAGCCCAGCGCCGCGCGACGCGGCCCAATCCTGCGCATAAGGCGCATGCGCTCACGCCGGCACACCGGACAGGGCCAGCCCGGCTCGGGCTCTTGGCCTTGCTCGGCCGCGGGCTCCGGCTTTGGCGGTGGGACCGCCAGGAGCTCGCGGATCTGCGCCAGGCGCTGTACCCGACAGCGATTGGCCAGCAGCCCGTAGTGGCGCACCCGCTTCAGCCCCTTGGGCAGCACGTGCAGCAGGAAGCGGCGGATGAATTCCGGGGCGTCCAGCGTCAGTGTCTTGTGCTGACCGTCGCGGTAGTCGCGATAGCTCAGGCTCACCTGATCGTCGTCCAGGCCCAGGATGCGCGCGTTGCTGATGGCGATGCGATGGGTGTAGCGGGCCAGATAGCCGATCAGCGACTCGGTGTGCTCCAGGCAGGGCTTGGCCAAGACCACCCACTCCTCGGCCATCAGGGCATCGAGCAGGGCCGAGACCGCGCCTGGATTGAGGCCGGTGAGCTCACCGGCCTTGGCGGTATTGCGCAGGGCGCTGATGAAGCGACCGCGAAAGTGGCGCGACAGCGCCCGCACCGGGAACAGGTAGCTGCCCTTGACCGGGAGCCAGGTGCCATCGTCGGCCAAGGCCCCGCCCGGCACCAGACAGTGCAGGTGCACGTGCTGGCACAGGCTCTGGCCCCAGGTGTGCAGCACACCGGTCATGCCCAGCTGTCCACCCAGTCGCTTGGGGTCATGCCCAAACGCATCGAGCGTGCCCCAGGCGGCATGGAACAAGGCCCTGTAGATCACCTCGGGATGGGACTGCACCCAGGGGTTGAGCCGATGGGGCAGGGTGAACACCCGATGGAAGTAGGGCACCGGCAGCTGGTTGGCGCTCTGGCGCTCACTCCAAGCCTCGGTGGCCCGTCCCTGGCACTGCGGACAGTGGCGGTCGCCGCAGCTGCGGTAGCGCGGCTGCTCGGCCCCGCACCGGTCGCAACGCCCCTCCAGACCGCCCAGCGCCTCGGTGCGACAGCTCATCAGTCGGCCGCACACCCGCTGGTGCTGCGCGTTGAGCCCCTGGGGGTCGAGAAAGTCGCGCATTACATCCTGCAAGGTGGCTGGCTCAAGCATCGTGCACCTCCCCCAGCGTGGCGATCAGATCGCGCGCGCGCCCGCCGGCCGAGCCGCTGCCGGGCACCCAGTGCAGGTAGCGCTGGGTGGTGCGCAGGCTGGTGTGCCCGAGCAGTACCTGCAGCTGATGGATCGGCAGCCCCGCTTCCAGCTGATGCGAGGCGTAGGCGTGGCGAAGACTGTGGATGCCACCCACCTTCTCAATGCCGGCACGCTCGCGCGCCGCATGATAGACCTTGCAGGCGGTGGACTCACTGACGTGGGTATCGAGCGCGTGGGCGCTGGGGAACAGCCAGTCGGCGGGACGAAAGCGGCGCCAGTACTCGCGCAGCGCCACCAGCAGCTGCTCACCGAAGTCCACCAGGCGATCCTTGCCGCCCTTGCCTTGGTCCACGCGCAGCTGTCGACGCTCGCCGTCGATGTGGCGTACCCGCACCCCCACCAGCTCGCTACGGCGCAGCCCGCAGGAATACCCGTCGCGCAGGGATTTTCGGAAAGCGAGGTGCGTCGGTCGTGCCCGAGAGCAAGGCGCGGCGACGAGTCATAGCCAGGGCCTATGGCGAGGAGCTGCAACGCCGCTATCGGGTGCGAGCGGCGTGCATCGCGACCGACAATCCCTGTGCGACGGGTATGGGACACAACATCAGCATCATCCGATGCTTGGGGTTGGGGCAGGCCTCGAACAGACGCCACACCTCGGCATGGGTGAGCAGCTCCGGGATGCGCTGGGCCTTCTTGGGCACGATCAGCTCGACGTCGAAGCTCGGCTGCTCCAACACCTTGAGGAAGAAAAATCGCAGCGCATTGCGAATCAGCCGGCAGGTCGCTCCCGAGAGCTGGCGCGTCAGCGCCAGGTAGGTCAGGTAGGCCTGGATCTGCTCCACACTGAGCTGATCGGGCGGGCGGTGGTAGTAGCCGGCGAGTCCTGCGACCGCATTCAGATAGCTCTCATGAGTGCGCGGGGAGAAGCCACGCAGCTGCATGGCCTCGATCATTTGCTTGCGTAACGGGGCCATCGTCGTCTCTCCTCGGTAAACGGCCCAGAGGGGCCTCCAAGAAGTGTTGACGATGCGGGAGGAAAACGAAGCCTGCGGGTTGTCGGGCTACCGCGAAGCGGTTTAGTTCAACGGCGAGGCTAAGCTGCCGCCAAAAGCAAAGGGAAGCGGCGCTTTTGGCGGTCAGCTTGAGCCTTTTGTTAGGCGATCTTCTTCGTCGGCGGCGTGAATTTGATCGATCTTTTCTTGTACCCATATGTTCAGCAATGTTTCTTCACTAACCCCATGTTGTTCGGCAATTCGTCTAATCTTGAAGGAAAGATCCCTATCTACTGGATAATACCGGCGTTGTGATGATACGTTCACTTCGAAGTGGGCATTTGTTTGTTCTCCGAACTCCGTAGCATCGTGTTCATCCCAAAACGCACCAATATCTTGGTAGGTGTCGGCGTTCGAAGCTGGTGTTTTACCTGGCATATTTCCTCCTTTCTTTCTCTGACATGTCTCTGGCTGAAACGATAATGGCTCGTTTATCCTGCGTATACACGAAGAACACGCTCAATAGACGGCCGCGGTTGGTTCGACCGAAAGCGGCATATACATCTTCTCCAGCCTTGTAGCCCGCCTCCTTACGCTGAAAGAGTGGCTTGTTTTCGAGCACCTCAATCACCTCGTGTTCTTCAACACCGTGTTTCCATCTGAGTTTCTGCACAATGTCTTCGAGCCAGACTACTCTACTGATCTCCAAGGCTTCTCCTTATCTTGAATGTTGGAAGCGTAACAGATAAGCATCTATACGCCGCGCACCGTGATCTTGCAGAAGAAGCTCCGATGCCCAAGGTGGCGTATAAATGTCTGTTGAGCTAAGCCGCTTCTACCCGGGAGCCCGACACCTTGTAGATAGGGAAACGTATCGCGCGGGCCGGGCTGGGGCACAGTGGGAGACCGGTTTGCAAGGCCGGGAAAGGGGTCCTCGGTGCATTCGGTGACCGCATGAGCGTCCCTCTGACGTCCGATTTCGGTGGTCGATAGGACGATTTTAGCCAAAATTCGGCGTTGTGCACGAGCGGGTGCACGGCGCGCTTCCGGCACCGGCTTGAGCCTCGTGTTGTCCGGGCTCAGTCGAGCGCTCGACTCAGCCCGGCGTGCTCAGCCCGTCAGCGATAGGGTGCGCAGCCCAGAGCCGCGCGACGCGGCGCAATCCTGCGCACCGGACGCATGCGCCCACGCCGGCACACCGAACAGGGCCACCCCGGCTCGGGCTCGTGGCCTTGCTCGGCCTCGGGCTCCGGCTCCGGCTCCGGCTCCGGCTCCGGCTCCGGCTCCGGCGCTGGGGCCCCAAGGAGCTAGCGGATCTGGGCCAGGCGCTGCACCCGACAGCGATTGGCCAGCAGCCCGTAGTGGCGCACCCGCATCAGCCCCTTGGGCAGCACGTACAGCAGGAAGCGGCGCAGCAGCTCGCCGGCCTGCAGCACCAGGGTCTTGTGCCCGCCGTCGCGGTAGTCGCGGTAACTCACATGGACCTCGTCACCGTCCACGCCCAGGATGCGCGCGTTGCTGATGGCGATGCGATGGGTGTAGCGGGCCAGATAGCCGATCACCGACGCGGTGTGCTCCTAGGCAGGGCTTGGCGAAGACCACCCACTGCTCGGCCATCAGGGCATCGAGCAGGGCCGAGACCGCGCCTGGATCGATGCCGGTGAGCTCACCGGCCTTGGCGGCATTGCGCAGGGCACTGACCAGACGACCGCGAAAGTGCCGGGACAGCGCACGCACCGGGAACAGGTAGCTGCCCCGGGCCGGGACCCAGCTGCCGTCGTCGGCCAAGGCCCCGCCCAGGACCAGACAGTGCAGGTGCACATGCTGGCACAGGCTCTGGCCGCAGGTGTGCAGCACGCCGGTCATGCCCAGCTGTCCACCCAGTCGCTTGGCGTCACGGCCAAACGCACCGAGCGTGCCCCAGGCGGCATGGAACAAGGCCCGGTAGATCACCTCGGGATGGGACTGCACCCAGGGGTTGAGCCGATGGGGCAGGGTGAACACCCGATGGAAGTAGGGCACCGGCAGCTGGTTGGCGCTCTGGCCCTCGCACCACTCCTCGGTGGCCCGTCCTTGGCACTGCGGCCAGTGGGGGTCGCCGCAGCTGCGGTAGCGCGGCTGCTCGGCCCCGCACCGGTCGCAACGCCCCTCCAGACCGCCCAGCGCCTCGGTGCGACAGCTCATCAGGTGGCCGCACACCCGCTGCTGCTGGGCATCCAGCCCCTCGGGCTCGAGACCGCGTTTACGGACACCCACCACTTGACACCGCTTTCGGGATGGCTACAGTAAAAGAACGGAAGAAAAACATGTCCCGCAATAGGAGGGCCTTTCATGCCCAAGCCACGGAAATCTCTGATCAGTCTGGAAGCGACTTCCTACTACCATTGTATCTCGCGCTGCGTGCGCCGCGCCTTCCTGTGTGGCAAGGATGCACTCACGGGCCGCTCCTTCGAGCACCGGCGCGGCTGGATCGAGGAGCGCTTGCTGGAGCTGGCTCAGATCTTCGCCATAGAGGTCTGCGGCTACTCGGTTATGGCCACGCACACCTTATGTGAAGCTTCACATAAGGTGTGTTATGTGAAGCTCCGAATTATGTGGAGTTCCACGCTGTTTACGGCAGAGATCCCGTGTTAACAAAGTGTTACGTCGCACCTCGCCGTCCATACTGCACATAATTCCGTGCGGAGGACCTCTCCAAATCTCACCTATCGAAGACTCCGGTGGTCGATCGGGCACCAAGCAACCGGTCACCTCGGACCTCAGGGCTGCGGCAACAGGTTCCAGCTCAGCGCCATCGCAGCAGGTGGTCTCAACCTTGGCAGACGAAAGCTTCACCGAACGCCAAGAATTATGTGCAGCAACAAGCTGGATGTGACGCAACAATTATCGTAACATCAATGATATACGAATCATTACGCTGTTCACTCCACATAATCCGGAACTTCACATAACACAGTCATATCGTGATGCATGTGGATCAGCCGTTGGCCGAGTCATGGTCGACGCAGGAGGTGGTGGAGCGTTGGCATCAGCTGTTCGGCGGTACGATCCTGTCGGAGCGGTATCTTCGAGAGGACGAACTGCTCGATGTGGAGCAGACTCGGCTGGAGGGTTTGGTCGAAATCTGGCGCGAGCGGCTCACCTCGGTCAGCTGGTTTATGCGTTGCCTCAACGAGCAGATCGCTCGTAAGGCCAACGAGGAGGACCACTGCACCGGGCACTTCTGGGAGGGCCGCTTCAAGTCCCAAGCCCTACTCGACGAGAGCGCGGTGCTTGCATGTCTGGCGTATGTCGACCTCAACCCCGTGCGCGCCGCCATTGCCGAGACCCCCGAGGACTCCGACTACACCTCCATCCAGCGGCGCATTCGCACCTTGCAAGTCGCTTCCGAGTCTTCGGCTGATGGCGAGAACGCTGAGCCAGACATCGCACCTGCTCCCACCCAGCCGCCCGAGCTGTACCCCTTCGTGGGCGGTGTCCGCGAAGGCATGCCCGAAGGGCTACCGTTTTATCTCGCCGACTACCTGGACCTGGTCAACTGGACCGGCCGGGCGGTGCGCGACGACAAGCGCGGGCCATCGCCGAGGATCTGCCGCCGATCTTGGAGCGGATCGGCATCACCCGAGCGGCATGGCTGCAGTTGGCCAAGGACTTCGAGACCACCTTCTGCACCTGGATCGGTCAGGCCGAGCACGTTGAGCGAGTTTGCGAGAGAAGTGGTCAGCGCTGGGCGCGCGGCATCCGTGCCTGCCGACGGCTGTTTCCCACCTGAGCACCCTCAGCTCTCTCCCTGAAACCCCGTAGCCGCACCCGATAGAGCATCGGGGGCCAGCCCGTGGCCGGTTTCCGGCCCGACCCTCTCAATCTTGCCGATTGGCCCGCTTGGGCTGCCATATTTTTTGTTGGGGTCGCTCTTCGTCCCGGATAGGGGCAGAAGCAGGCACGCGCGGCCTCCCGCTTTCGGGGGGTCCCAAAACATGGATGTCCAATTCTTTTCCAATTCTTTTAATAGCGCCAATGTCGCCACCGACCAGGTGATCGAGAAACTGTGCGAGGGGCTCAACGCGACTGAGACAATCTTCCCACGCACGAATCTGCGCCTCGTGCTGAAACTGGGCTCGACGTAAATTCCGCGAGATCAGGTCATCTGAACCTGCGGGTCAAAGAAGTCGTTGTGGGTGAGGGTGAGCGCCGGCGTCGTTACGTCGTGTGCCACAATCCGCACGAAGAAAAGCGCCAACGCCAGCACCGCGAGCAGGTCCTCAAGGAGCTTGAGGCTGAATTGGCCACGTTGCGGGAATGCTCAGCTGAAGGCCATACCAAGCGGGTCTGTCAGCTGCGCGCCAGTGGTCGCTACGGCAAATACATTCGCCTGACGCGTAGTGGTAAACCGGTTATCGACCAAGGCCGTGTGCGCGAGCAGCAACGCCTCGATGGCAAATTCGTGGTCCACAGCAACGACGATAGGCTGAATGCCGAAGACATGGCCCTGGGTTACAAGCAGCTTCAGCGGGTCGAGGAGGCCTGGCGTACGCTCAAAAGTGGGTTACGTCTCCGCCCCGTCTATCACCATGCGCCGCACCGGATCCACGCGCATGTCTTCCTCACTGTCTTGGCACTGCTGTTGGAACGGATTGCCGAACAAGCCTGCGCCGACACCTGGCGCAACATTCGTGACGATTTGAAGGGCATAGAGCTTGCGCAATTGTCGAGTCCGAATGGCACTGTCTGGCAGGTCACCGAGCCCTCTCCTGAAGCCACTAACCGACTGAATTCACTAAAGATAAAGCATCCCCCGCCGATCCTCGACCTGGCCTGCGGACCTACATACACGGGCATTTTCCCAGGCGCTCGTAACCGCCTGATCTGTCTTGTGTTTTCGGAAATGTGTGAGTAGCAGCTGTCAAAGTCGGGCTGGACGCCCCATGAGATTTATCTGGGTCTCGGAAATACCCCGGAGAGCCGGGCCTCGGCGTATCGCGCGTTGTTCGGTGGACACATTGAAGATTCGATGCTGATAGAGATTCGCGAAGCAGTGAATCAGGGCATGGCTTTGGGCAATGATCGGTTTAAGGAAGAGGTAGCGGAGCTTGCGGGGCGCAGAGTGAAGGTGTTAAAGAAAGGGCGAAAGCCGAGGAAGAAGGAGCGTCGGCGGACGGAGCGGAATTTGTAATTTTCATCTGACCCCAATTATTGGTCAATTATTGGCCGTTCCTAGCGAAGGCCCGTGAGTTCCCGCATGTCCCGCCGCCAGGCGGTGAGGTCATTGCGGCTGAATTTCCGTAGGTGATCGTGGCCGCAGGCGCGCGCCATCACCTGCATAAGCGCCGTGGAACTCCTGAGGAAACGTGCCAGGCTCTCCGAGGCGGCATTCACGTCGATGCGTTTGCGCAATTCGGGTTTCTGCGTCGCTACTCCTGATGGGCAGTTGTTGGTGTTGCAGATACGGGCGGCGATGCAGCCCACCGCCTGGATGGCGCTGTTCGCGAGGGCGATCCCGTCAGCCCCGAGGGCCAGGGCCTTGACGAAATCCTCCGGCACGCGAAGCCCGCCCGTGATAATGAGGGTGATGTCAACCCGACCACACTCGTCGAGGTGACGCCGGGCGCGCACCAGCGCAGGGATGGTCGGGACCGAAGTGTGATCGCGGAAGATGCGTGGGGCCGCACCCGTGCCACCGCCGCGGCCGTCCAAGATGATGTAATCGGCGCTTGCCTGCAGCGCGAAGTCGATGTCGGCCTCAATATGGTTGGCCGAGAGCTTGAAACCGATGGGAATACCTTGCGTGAGGCTGCGCACCCGATCGGCAAAGCGGTGGAAGCCCGACGCAGTCTTGAGGTCCGCAAACCGGGACGGGGACACCGCGTCCTGGCCGGTTTTGAGGCCGCGCACCTGTGCGATTCGCTCGGTCACTTTGCGCCCCGGCAGGTGCCCGCCGGTCCCGGTCTTCGCTGCCTGTCCGCCCTTAAAATGGAAGGCCTGTACCTTCTCCAACAGCGCCTCATCATAGCCGAACATAGCGGAGGCCAGTTCGTAGAGGTAGCGGGTATTCTCGGCCTGCTCATCGGGGAGCATGCCGCCCTCGCCGGAGCAGATGCCGGTGCCGGCCAGCTCGGCCCCCCGCGCCAATGCGATCTTTGCCTCCTCGGAGAGGGCGCCGAAGCTCATGTCGGACACCAAGAGCGGAACCCCGAGCTTCAAAGGTTTGTCGGCATTCGGCCCGATGACCAGGTCGGTGCCAACCTCGGCGTCCGCCGCTAGCGGGCGCGTCGCAAGTTGGGCAGTTACGATCTGGATGTCGTCCCATTGCGGTAGCTGCACGCGGGGCACGCCCATGGCCACCATCTCGCCTTCGGGACCGAGGCGCTCCAGTCCGTGGCGAGCGAGGTCATGAATGCGCTTTAGGGTGGGCTCCTGGGGTGTTGGCGCGACGGCGTTGCGGCCCTTGTTAGCGCCTTTGCCGGCGCTCTCCTGATCGCTGGCATCGTTCAGGGTCGCGTGGGTACCGTCGCAATAGGGTGGGTTGCCGGTGCGCTTGCAGCAACACAGCCACGCGTCGCCGGATTCCTCGGCAGTGAAGGCCAGGGGCGCGAAATCGGTGCCGGCGTGCGAGCCGTCACAGAAGGGCTGGCTCTTCGAGCGTCCGCATTTGCACCAGTAATACTCCTCTCCTTTCTGCAAGTGGGCGGCAATCGGCTCACGTCTAGCGATGCGTGGTTCCCTCATGGCGGCTCCGGTCTGTCGATGTCATTTCGCGGCAGATTAACCGGGCGGATCACCCGAACCGAGGATAGGCGGTGCAGCGTTAGCGCTAGAGCAGCGACGTGTTCGCGCACTCAATCGGGGGAAGGCGCACAGGTGGCGAGGCGGGTCACGCGATATCGCCTCCCTGAGGTGATGACCATCCGCGCGAGACATGCGATCGCCCCGCCCGATAGGCGACCGCTTCCGAGAAGGTAGGGCTGTCCTCTTGCTGGAAGCCGCCGCCGGCCCGGTCGCCTCGATCGGCCGCCGAGTCAGCGTAGTTCCTCCGCATCTGGCCTTTGTGAATCAAAAGAATGCCCATCACGGCAAAAGTGTCCCAACCGTCGTTGGCCCTCGGTCATGCAATAGCTGGTAAATATTATCCATTTTTCTGCACGTTAACAAATAAGCATCTATACGCCGCGCACCCGGTCGCCGCAGGCGAAGCTCGAAGGTCCGGCGCGGCGTATAAATGTCTGTTGGACTAAGCCGCTTGCACACACCGGAGCCCGACACCCTAATTTTAAAGGGAAAAGTATCGCGGCCCCCGTCGTCGGGACGGCGTGAAGTCGGCCGAAACGGCCGGCGAAGGGGTGCTGCTGGCTGTGTGCGGCGTCATCTGCTTGCTTCTGGCCTCCATTTCGGTGCCTGTCTAGCCCGATTGTAGCCAAAAATCCGCTGTTTGCACGAGCGGGAGCACAGCGCCACCTGGGCGCTGTGCGGCAACGGCTCGGCGCGGGCTCACTCAGTGGGCAGACTCAGCGAGCGCGGCGTCGGCGCAGCGTCAGCGATAAGGCGCACAGCCCAGTGCACCCAGGGGTTGAGCCGATGGGGCGGCGTGAACACCACGTGGAAGTAAGGCACCGGCAGCTGGTTGCCGCGCTGGCGCTCACTCTAGGCCTCGGTGGCGCGGCCCTGGCACTGCGGGCGGTGACGGTCGCCACAGCTGTGGTAGGGCGGCTGCTAGGCCCGGCACGCGTCGCACTGTGCACTCAGGCCGCCCAGGGCCTCGGTGCGACAGTTCAACAGGTGGGCGCACGCGCTGCTGGTGCGCATCCAGCCCCTGGGGGTCGAGAAACTCCCGCATCGAAAGAAGTGGCAGTGGACGGGCCTTGTCCCCCATCGCCGCCGGCTTGGCTACGGCGGCTGGATACAGCGGTCGCTCGAGCGCTTCCTCATCGAGCGCCACCACCGCCTCCCAGGTCATCAACCCTGCCGCGGCGGCCGCGGCAGGCACTGCGAGACGGCCGTCTTGCCGCAGCCCACGGCCCGCCCGATCCGCCGACAACTCGTGACGCCGCCTAACAGGTGAAGTCGAAGGATGTCTTTGATCTTCTGCATCGCAAGCCTCTGTTGAGCCATTGCCTCGCTCCTTCATGCAAAAGAGCGCAGGGTGGCAGTCAAAAAGGCTTGCGTCGAGACGCCCCGACGCGGGCGGGAACGGCTCCCCCCTCGTGCCGGCTATCGCGGACAGCGTTCCGAAATCATGGCGGACACCCTTCCGCTCCAACGCCGAAATTGTCCGCCATCTGGCCGCAACATTGTCCGCTATGCCATCGGAACAGTGTCCGCCATCGCTCCGGAATCGTGTCCGTCATGGGCCGGAACACGCAACAACTTCAATGTTTCCTTCCAAGAGGCCCTTGATGACGCCCTGGTCAGCCGCCACGAAAAGCACGGGGACTTCATCAACAAGGTGTTCAAGGACGAGGCGTTGGGAGCCTTTTTCCGAGCTTGGATGTTGGACCAGGTGTACGGGCGCTTGGCGGGGCGGGCCGAGTAGTTAGCCACTTGAGGATCTCCGGGCCTTAACTTGACAGGCGACGGTGAGGCACGGCTTAGCCAGCCCTCTACCACGACCCAATTGCGGCCTGAAACCAGGACGTGCTGGCCGTCATCCAGGTCGAGGGCGTGGAAGCAGCCTAGCTGCTCCTTGGGGTCGTTGGGGTACTTGCGCACCCAATGTGCTCCACGTACTCGCCGCTCTTGTCGTAGGTGTGCAGGCTCAGGCCGTGGGCCTTGCGATTGATGGCCTGGCCGACCTCCTTCGGGCGCGGGCGGGGCCCTTGCGGGGCGGATACGGCTTTGCGCTCGTGGAGCTGGCGCTCGCAGGCGATGAAGCAGAAAAGGACTATGATAATCCCCTTAATTGATCCAACCCCGCCTGGGTACCCCTCAGGTAGGGCTGGAACAGGCTCATGGGGCCGTAGCCTTCGACCCTCTCTGTCATGCGCTCCTGTATCCGGACCGTCAGTAGCTCGTTGAAGGGCTGGACGTCCGGCAGGCCGACCAGCCGGCGCACCTCTTCGGGCGTCGTCTCCAGGTCAATGCTGATCTTCACAGGGATCTCCTCTAGGGGGCGTCTGTGGACACCCACCACTTGACAACGCTTTCGGAAGGGCTACAGTAAAAGAACGGAAGCAAAACTTGTCCGGCAAAAGGAGGGCTTTTGATGCCCAGGCCACGGAAATCTTTGATCAGTCTGGAAGCGACTTCCTACTACCACTGCATATCCCGCTGCGTGCGCCGCGCCTTCCTGTGCGGTGAGGATGCACTCACCGGACGCTCTTTCGAGCATCGGCGCGGCTGGATCGAGGACCGCCTGCTGGAGCTCGCTCAGATCTTCGCCATCGAGGTCTGCGGTTACTCCCTGATGGCCAGCCACAGCCACGCCGTGTTGCATGTGGATCAGCCGCTGGCCGAGTCCTGGTCGACGCGGGAGGTGGTCGAGCGTTGGCATCAGCTGTTCGGCGGGACGATCCTGTCGGAGCGGTATCTTCGAGGGGACGAGCTGCTCGAAGTGGAGGAGACAGAGCTCGAGGGCTTGGTCGAGATCTGGCGCGAGCGGCTGACTTCGGTGAGCTGGTTCATGCGCTGCCTCAACGAGCAGATCGCCCGCAAGGCCAACGAGGAGGACGACTGCACCGGGCACTTCTGGGAGGGCCGCTTCAAGTCCCAAGCCCTGCTCGACGAGAGCGCGGTGCTGGCTTGCCTCGCCTACGTGGACCTCAACCCCGTGCGCGCCGCCATTGCCGAGACCCCCGAGGACTCTGATTACACCTCCATCCAGCGGCGCATTCGCACCTTGCAAGTCGCTTCCGAGTCTTCGGTTGACGCCGAAAACGCCGCGCAAGACATCGCACGGGCGCCCACCCAGCCGCCCGAGCTGTACCCCTTCGTGG
>Ga0210110_1000551_pt1 | contig 12366 bp, 7 predicted proteins | sample China_Galinas_PW_2_FD_184865 | JGI IMG/M metagenome (GOLD analysis project Ga0210110, IMG submission 184865) | Wetland microbial communities from San Francisco Bay, California, USA, that impact long-term carbon sequestration - China_Galinas_PWB_D1... | ecosystem: Environmental > Aquatic > Marine... | reverse complement strand
GGTGGTGGATGAGGTCATACGCGCGAGGGCCGGTGGGTGAAACAGCGTCCGGACATCGAGGCGGTACTCAGGGCGCTCAAGCCGTTTCAGCGCCGCACGGTCGATCACGCCTTTCATCGCCTGTTCGAAGCGGGCGACAGCTCGTATCGCTTTCTGGTGGCGGACGAGGTCGGGTTGGGAAAGACGCTGGTGGCGCGGGGCATCATTGCCCGAGCCATCGACCACTACTGGGACACGGTCAAGCAGATCGACATCATCTACATATGCAGCAACGGCAGCATTGCTCGAGCGAATCTGCCGAAGCTGCAGGTGGGCTCCGGAGGAGACCATGCCTTTGCCCTGGCGACCCGATTGACCTTGCTGGCGACCGGGCTCGCACCCGTGGAGGGAAGGAAATGCCTCGCCGGCAATAAGGTGAATTTCGTGAGCTTCACGCCGGCCACGTCCTTCAACATGGGTCATTCCAGCGGGCGGGCCGACGAGCGCATGGTTTTGTTCCACCTGCTGGAAGGTCTGGTCCCGCAGCGCACGGCCCTGATGAACCTACTGCAAGGGAATATCGGCGATGCTGCCAAGTGGCGGGCTTGGCTCGGGGAGTGGGAGACTCCCATTGAACCGGGTATCCGGGCGGCTTTCCAAACGGACTTCAGCCAGCGGGGCGATCTCAGGAGCCAGCTGGAGGAGCTGCTCGTCGGGCCCTTCTCCCGCTGGCGAAAGGCGTGGCCTGCCGAAGTACGTGTACAGCGTAACAGGATCATCGGGGAGCTCCGCCGCCTCCTCGCGGAAGTGTGTGTGCATGCGCTGCAGCCGGATCTCGTGATCATGGACGAGTTTCAGCGCTTCAAGGGCCTGCTGGAAACGCGGCGGGATGCCCAGGATCCTGCGGCCGAGCTGGCCCAGGCGTTGTTCCGTGCCAAAACGCCGGAAGGGCACCCGGTGCGTACCCTGTTGCTGTCTGCGACACCGTATAAGCTGTACACCGCGGACGCCGAAATGGAAGAGGAAGACCATTACGCGGACTTTCTCGCCACCACGCGTTTTCTGATGGACGATGACCACGAGGCGGTCGAGGAACTGAAGGGAAGGCTGAGGCGTTTCAACGTGGCGTTGAAGCGGGCTGCAAGCGGGTACGCGGAAGACGTGGTCGGAGCAAGGAACGCGGTAGAGCAGGAACTGCGTTTGGTCATGGCACGTACTGAACGGGTTCCGGCGACCGAAGAACATGACGCCATGGTCGAAGAGTCACGATTGAAGATCCGCTTGGATGCCGCAGACGTGCGCCAGTATCTGGCCGCCAACGCGCTCTTCTCGGCGGTTGGTGAGCGCGACCCGGTGGTCTTCTGGAAATCGGCTCCTTATCTATTGCACTTCATGCACGGTTACCGGTTTAACGTGCGGCTCGATGAAGTACGCGCCGAGTCTTCCCAAAGGTTGGTGAAGGTGCGGCAAGACCATGCGGGCGCCATTCTGAACAAAGAGGATCTGCTGGGTTGGTCACCGCTGGAGCCGGCTCATGGCAAGCTGCGCGAGCTGATGAGCGACATGCTGGACGGCGGCATGTGGCGCTTGTTGTGGATCCCTCCCACCGTGCCCTACTGGCCGCCGGAAGGCCCGTACGAAGGCGCGGGGCACAAGACCAAGACCTTGCTGTTTTCGGCCTGGAATGTGGTGCCTGACGTCGTGAGCGGATCGCTCAGCTACGAGGCAGAGCGGCGAATGGTCGAGGGGCGGATGCAATCCTATCAAAGCCCCCGCGACCAGCAGAGGAATCGCTTGCGCCTCACTCAGACGGGAGAGGGCGCTCGCTCGCGCCATCGCCTGCTGCTGCTCCTGTTACCTTGCCTGCGGCTTGCGGACGAGACTCACCCGTTGGATGCGTCTCCGGGCAGGGACCGGCGGGAATGGGTACGAGAGCGTGTGGAGACATTGCTCGCGGACCCGAAGCTTCCCAATCCCCGAGAAGGCGACGTGGACTACCGCTGGGAGTGGGCTGCACCGGTAGTGATCGATCCCTCCGTGAAAGAGTTCGTCCGCCAATGGAGCGAGGATGTTGCCGGGAACTTCCCGCGCCCGAACCCGGAGATATTGCCGGAGTATCTGGCGGATCTGCTGGCGGTCGATCCTCTGGAGCTTGGTCGACGGCCGGATAACCTGGCCGAATTGCTGACGGAAGTTGCATTGGGCTCGCCCGCGATCGTCGCGGCCCGGACATTGCGCTCCGGTGATATCGCCAACATGGAAAGGTGCGGCAGCGCTCTGCGCATCGGGGCGACCTTCTGGCGATTGTTCGACCGGCCGGTAGTGATCTCTCTGCTGACGCAGATCTATCAGGACGACGGGGAAACCGATCGAGAGTCCGGCGTTTACTGGAGGTTGGTGCTCCGGTATTGCAAGGACGGCAACCTGCAATCTGTTCTCGACGAAGCCTGGCACCTGATGTGGGAGCAGGAGGCGTGGTCGGAGACTGAATCACCGGAAGAGGTCGCTTGCAGGTGCGCGCAAACGCTGTCCGAAGCAATTCATGCAGGCAACTCCCGGGTCCATGCGCGGTTCCTACGAGAAGTGGATGGCGGTCTTGTCGAGGACGAGGAGCGCATCCGCACTGTGTTTGCACTTCGCTTCGGCAACATCCAGACCGAAGAAGGTCAGATCTCCCAGGATAGGGTGCGTGCGGCGTTCAATAGCCCGTTTCGGCCTTTCTTGCTTGCCACGACCTCCATTGGCCAGGAAGGGCTGGATTTCCATCCCTGGTGTCATCGCCTGGTCCACTGGGGCCTGCCGGGAAACCCTGTCGACCTTGAACAGCGTGAGGGTCGGGTTCACCGGTACAAAGGGCATGCGGTGCGTCACAACGTAGCCGCCGTACACGGTGCAGAGGCCATATCCAGCTGGCGTCCCGGGGAGGATCTTTGGAAGATCATCTTCGACTCGGCAGACCGGTCCGCACGGGAAGCATTGGAGAGCGATTTGATCCCCTACTGGGTCGCACCGGGACCCCATCGCGTCCAGCGCCACGTTCCGCTCCTCCCCTACTCGAAAGAAATCGAAGCGTTCCGCCACCTGAAGCGCCAGCTCGCTGCCTACCGCGTTGTGTTCGGCCAGCCACGACAGGAGGAGCTGATTACGTTGCCGGACAACTCCAACCTAAGCACCAAGCAGCTGCGGGAGTGGGCCATCGATTTGAGTCCGCCTGAGCCGGTACGGTAACGGAGGCAGCATGAACGTTATGTTTGGACTCGCCCTTGATGGCTACCGACAACTTATGGTGGATGCCACACTTGGCGTCGTCACCGTCGGCCCGCAGGGGTTGCTTGACCTGCTGGAAACACACCTGGGCCTGGCCGGTGTCGCAACCGCACAGCCGGTGAGGATCGCCCGGTACCAGCGTTGTCTCCAGGAAACCGACAACGGCAGGCGCTTCTACTCCAGCTCCCTGGCCGTTGATCCCTTGGCGGTCTCCGAGACCTTGCTGCAATGGCATGACGAGTGGATCAGCGCTGGCTGGGATGGGATCGCAGGTGAGTCGGACGGCCCGCGGGTGCCCGGCTGCGTGCTGTCATTCGCAGCCTAGTGGTCCATGCGGTAAATAATGTTACTTATAAATAGATTCGACATGCCCCTATTGCGAATACATTGCCGTGCAAAGCCGGGTTAGTCATATTCTTGTCCTGTCCGCACATCAAAAAGATTCGTTACAGAATTAACCGCATGGTCCACTAGCACATCGGAGCCCCGGGATCGGCGAGGTCAACAGCCTGGAACAGGAGAAACAGGCTGGCAACCAAGGCCGTCGGGCCAACCGCCTGATGGACACCGATTTGGTGATCCTCGACGAGCGCGAGCGTCTGCCGTTCAGTCAAGTCGGCGGGGCTTTGCTGTTTCACCTGCTCGGCAAGCTCTATGAGGCGACCAGTGTCGTCATGACCACCAACCTGAGCTTCTCGAAGTGGTCAGCGGTGTCCGGCGATCCGAAGACGAGCACCGCCCTCTTGGGTCGGCTGACCCATCATTGTCACATCATCGAGACCGGCAATGACAGCTACCGATTCAGACACTCGACGAGCATTCAAAAGGAGCAAAAATAACAAAAGAAAAAATTCCAAGGCCATAATCCAGCCCATCTCGCCGGGTCATTTTTCGATGCAATCCCCGGGTCAGAATTCAATGCAAATCAGCGGTTAGTCTGCACCTCGACGCTGACCGCTAGCCCTGCGTCGGCGCGCAAGCCGTCGGCGTGCTGCTGCCTGTTGCGGGCCGAAACGCCCGTCGATTTCAGCTAGAGTGTCTCGTGCACCATACGCATCGATTTCGATCATGGTTTCGAAGAGTGCAACGCCGGACCGCCGTGAAGCTCCCCCAAGCCGATGAAGCGTAAGTGCAAGGTCAGTTAGCTGAGGTGCGGCAATGGCTGTTCCCGTCGCGATGTTCCCAAGCTCTCCTCGCCAAGCTTCAACGAGTTTCTTAGCGATCGCTGCAATAACCTCCGCCTCGTTTGGCAACAGATCTTGAAGGCGCTCAACTATGTAATGAGAAGGAGCAGACGACATGTTCGTGCTGGGGTCCGCTAACGCTCGCAGCAACTCCCCGGTTGATTCGTCGGGTACAAGTTCATCGGTAACCCGAAAGATATCCATCACCGCAGCAGCGAGTTCTTTGCTCGCTCCCTTTAGCAAAACCACCAGAGTCTTCCCGGCACTTAATCGTAGCCTTTTGTCAGGCCACATGTTAACAGCGGCATACGCTAGGCCGATCTTCATATCGTCAGTGCCGGTGGCGATAATCTCTTCTCGGGCCCCCTCCCATTTGTCGTCGGTTTTCGCTGTCGCGACCAAGCCAACAAGTTCGCCATACGCCCTCTGTAAGAATGGTCGGTCCGACCTGGCCCAGCCGATGATGAGTTCGAACACAAGCTGGTCGTCCCAGCGCTGGGCGTAAGCAAGAAAGGCGATAGCTTCGCGAGTGGATAGGATGTCAGGGAAGCGATCAAACAGCTTGCGGAAGAAGGTCGACACTACTTGCGGGGTTGACCGGCCGGCGTTTCCAAGCCTACACAGAAGAGCTTTCCAGGTGTTCGGATTTCGCTCACGTGAGAGGTGGTCTTCGAGAATCGAAAGATAACGATCGCGCCCTTCATCGCCTCTGTTTAGAAGGATCGAGGCGAGCGCGGAAAGTATCGTGAAATTTCCATTGTGAAGGACCGAGAAGTTGCTATGCCCCCAAAGGATACTTCCCTCGCTTTCGTCGCCATTCTGTGATGTCAACGTGCCGTCTACTTCGTTGTCATCCACTTCCTCCTCTGCCGGGGCGGGCTTAACGCTAAGCCAATCGATGAGTATGCCGATTACGTCGTCACTGATTTCGGCCTTTCTACGCGCAATCTTTTCGATCGCACGGGCGGTTGAGTCCCTAAACTCCTCGGCCCGAAATCCGCGAGCATCCAGATCAACGCAAGCCTCGATCACTCTGTTGTCGTTCGAAGCATTGTCGGCCATCGCATCAAGCGCATAACCGGCCGCCCGTTCCTGGAGAAGCGGCTCGAACTGGTCCATGAGGCGGGATGCTCTCTCAGGATCGGTCCGCGCAAATTCGGCGAAAGCTCGAGATAGCTGAATGTTACCGCCGCGCATGCAGTGAGTTGGATGATCCCAATTCGTATTGTCAGGAATCTCGCGGAAGATCTTTAGGATGTCGCGATCTTTAGCCTTGGTCATTGATGTAGATTCCATCGGCGACCCGATCCGGCCCCCTTCAACCTCGCTCATAGAGCGATCGAAGCGATCGCCCAGCGCGCGCTGTTCGGTAGCGGCCAATTCCCGGTTCTCGGGTGCCAGCCGTTCGACACCTATGGCTTGAAGTAGATCCTTCCTGGTTGCCCGAACCTCGTCTGCGAACTGTTTGCGCTGTTCCGGCTGCATGATGTCATCCGGAGCTTGCGGGCGATAGCTGAGAACTGTCTTCTCAAACCGGGCGATCTCTTCGTTCGACCAATGTGGCGCAGACGCCCGCACGACACCGATCGTGGTAGTCCTATGGCCGTAGATAGTGCCCAATTGGAACCTGCGTTGATCGAGCAGAAGCCACTGGAAAGCCTCCGATGAAAGCTGATGTGCTGCGATTTCATACCCACGTGCAATCAGCTGCTGGACAGCCAACATCTCCCGATCCGAGTTTTCATAGGCCCACGCTAAGAAATCCGCCGGAAACTTTTGCGCAAGTTGCTCGACTGCTACTTGAAGAGCGCTCATCACCGGCTTTTCCCGCGACATTGATCGAGCCTCGGAAGGATTCAGCTCAATCTCAAGAACGTATCGCCCAGGGAAAACATGGTTGTCGCTCTCCACGTCTTTCCCAGAGAGAATTTCCGAAAAGACGTCAAGATACCAAGGCCAAAGATGTTTTAGAAACGCGGGCGGGGAGGCTTCAGCCAGCGAGGAGAGATCATGCCATTCCGTCGCATCAAGCAGGCGTTCAACCTCCGTCCTCCGATCATGCCGAATGTGCCGGGAGATATTCTCGATCTTGGTCCTATCCGCGGGAAATTGCGGCGGTTCCGGCCTGTCCTTTGCCTCAGCCAGGAGGAAATCTAGCTTAGAACGAACCAACCGTAGCGCAACGTCAGGGTGTGTTACCGCAAGCGAGAGCGCTGTACGCTCCACCTCCCATATCGAGATTGGGCTGCGCTTTAGAATAATTGCGGCAACATCTTGGACTTCGTCAGTCCAGAGTGGGCAATCGTATACGACCATCCACGAAAAACTATCCCTAGCCGGATTGGGCAGCCAGCACTCTTTGAGGAGTTGGATTACAAGCTCGCCATCCGTCTTCCAGTTACGCGCGAGAACGCGTAGCGCTTGGCCCGCTTCGGGATCGGAGCCCGACATTGCATCTCGTATAGCGGTTGAAGCAAAATGAGCGAACCAGCCCGAGCTACTGCCGATCGCTTGGAGACCGAAAATGCGGAGGTCGGAAGAGTGCAACACGTCGGCCATGCACGTCTTCTCGAATTCGATCGGTTGACCCACCTGGCCAAGAAACTCGATTAGAAGGAGGCGGAGATGGCGTCGGAGGTCCTTCGTCTTCCATATCACGAGGAACTCGCGCTCGTAGGAGTTGGATTCTGCCTCCCGTAGATAGTTCAGCGCTGACCAGACTTTTGCTCGGACGAAAAGGGAGTCTTGGCGCGCCAGGACGTACGACGAGAGAAGGCCTGAGCTTCGAACAAACGTCCTAGCGAGGACGTAATCGAACACCGTCTGGTGGCTAAAGGCGACGCTGAGGTGGTTTTCTGAGCGAACAATGAACCCTAGAGCCTCGAGTCGTTTGAGGGAAATCAACCGGTCGTCGAAGCGCGAGGTCGCGAGCCAAAGAGCCTCTTCCTCTGCCATCCTTCCAGCAAGCTCGGAGGCGAGTGCGATAAGACGATCGCTGTCCTCGGCAGATCCAATCCGGTCATGCCAAAGCTGCTCGACCATCGCCTGATAAGTGGTGTAGGGCGAGGGCCAACCCGATCTCACAAGGCCGATAAAGGTCTTCAAAGCTTGCGGAATACGCACAACATCTCGCGCCTGCTCCGGCCAAACATCCGGGTCGATACCGACTTCGGCGAGCCTCTCTTTCACTTCATGCCAAGGCGGAAGAGCCAGCGTAACCGCATCGGCTTCGACCGCACGTAGCCGAACATCGTGGTTGAATTCGAATGTTCGCGCGGAAAGAAGAACATGAACATTAGGTGCGCTGCCAATTCGACGAACTAGGTTGAGGAGGACATTCAATCGCCCGCTTCGGAGATCGAGTTGGCTTGCAAGTGCATCCAGTTGATCAATGAGAACGTAAACGGGCTGTAGCGTCGCTAAGCGATGAATGAGATCACTGGGTAGACCGGGCAACTGTAGCTCGTCCTGCAGGGCGGCTTCGGTTCGGACCTCCGTCGAAAGAAAGTCCGCCTTCAGGGCGAACACTGGGGCGCCGTGATCCAGCAGGTCAGAAGCAATCTTCGATAGAAGGGCCGACTTGCCTGAGCCCGGCTCGCCAAGTAGCACGGTAGAGCTGGTGTCGAGCTGAAAGCGGGCTTCGATAGCTTCGCGCTCAGGCCTTTCCATCCATCGGCCGTTCGGAAGTGTCTTTTCCCAGGCGAGCAGATCAACGGAAGCTGCCGCCAAGGCCTTCTTTGCCTTCTCCGCTTCGCAGATCAGCTCCATCGGAGCCGCGCCAAGGAGGGTTTCGCCACTACTCGACGCGACGTTCCGTAGCTTAGGTAGGTCCAAAGTTGCTAGGTCACTTTCGCGCACGCTCATTACGAGCCGAACGGACCCGGGTTCAATGCGAAGCAGCGTCAAATTCTCGTCGCCAGTCACCTGCCTGAGATAATTGACGACGTTCTCAATCTTATCCGGGGACCATTGGGCCTCCGACCCTCCAAAGTTGAGAACAAACTCCACCCGGCGCCCTTCGGAAGATGAACGGTCAGCGGCCTGTGCGGCGTCCGGTTTATTCGATTCGCCATCCAACACCGGTCCTTCCCGCGTCGGCACTTTGCTTCGAAACGTAAGAATGCTGAAAGCAAACGCGGAGGCATGAGCGGCCGCAATAGGCTGATGTTGTGCATCTTTTGCGTGATCCTTACCGGCGCACATGTCTGAGATGCCACGCACGATGATGGCTGGAGCGTTCTCATAACGTGCTGCGTTCATTACGCCCCAACCTTCCATCTCTACCGCACCAGCATCGTTGAAGTGAGAACGAAGGAACACATAGCGAGCCGACTTGTCCCCAGCGACAACCTCCTCGCCGGAAACGATGCCCTTGATATAGGCGGAAGGAGGAAAAGCGCACGGATAATCCGCCTTTTGTGGCAAAACGATTCCATCCGGAGCACGTATCAGATCTATCCAGTCGCCCAAGTGAATGAGTCCCCGGGCGGCTGTCAGAAGCTCGTATGCGGAAACCAATCCATGAGGCCTGCCTAAAGCTTCCGCGTCACCCACCTACGCTGAGTGGCCGTTGTATACGTAGTCACCAACAACGACGCTGCCGATTCCGATGTCGTCCTTCAACGACCCGGCGACGCCGACGAACATCTGCACGTGGAAGGTTCCAAACTCCTGAAAGGCTTTGCTAGCCACAAGGCCTGCATCGCTGTTCCCCGGGGGCGTGATGGCATGAACAACAAGCCAATCCCCATCAGGATCGGGAAAGCGGCCATATTCGTAAAAAGCTCCCTTCTCGCCGATTAGCGTTTCCGGATTCGTAAGGTGAGCTTTCACCGCACGGCTTTCATAGTCGACCGTGGTGAGGACCAGTGCGCGCCGAGGATGAGCGCGCAATTCTTCCTTCACGCCGGTCGGAGTGCGATAGGCCATTTCTTCCCTGTTAAGTGAGTTCGTTAGTGTGAGCTAACTCAGGTGCCAATGTGACCAGCATGAGCTGAAGAAGCAAGAGCGCAACGGAATCGTGGAGAGGTCGACTCTCGAGAAGTTTGAACACCAGGAGCGCGAACACCGTACCGAACATTGTATCAGATCAGCCACGGCGCCGACGTCTGACTAAATCGAAGGAAGACAGTCAGGACAATTCGAGGTCGTTACTCGATCTGGCAGGATGCCGGGCGCATCTCTCCTGAACAATTCGAGTGAGCCCGTCATTGCTCCCGCGCGCGCGGCGCCTTTCCCCCGGCCAACGATAACCATCTTTCGGTGGCGCGTTGCTAGCGGGTCATGGCTGGAGCAGTCGCTGCTCCGAGTGTCAGCGCTGCCAATGCCGGACTTTTCCGGACGGGGGAGGACGGGAAGGGCGTTTGCGGGGGGGCTTCCGTAGGACCGTGCCGTATCCGAGTCTGGCTCGGGGCTTGTCGGTCTCCGAAAACTCTCTCGCAGCCGCCTTTAGCAACGTCGCGAAAGAAGGAGCGTTAACTGTGACTTTTCTGTGACCCGACGAAAAAGCCGCCTTGCGGCGGCTCTCGTAACTTACTGATTTGCTTGGCTCCCCGGGACGGGCTCGAACCGCCGACCTAGTGATTAACAGTCACCCGCTCTACCGACTGAGCTACCGGGGATCAGTTCGAAGCCGAATATATTATGTGTAGGCCTGGGGCAGGTCAAGCCGGAGCTGGTGGTCTTCTTCACCGTGTCCGTGACAGGGTATGATCAGGAGATTGACGTCATGGGACGATTCGTGTAGCCTTCTTGGCCCCGTTCCGCTGGGGCGGCGCGCATCTCAACGGGGTATAGCGCAGCCTGGTAGCGCACCTGCTTTGGGAGCAGGGTGTCGGGGGTTCGAATCCCTCTACCCCGACCAGTGTTATGTTTCGGAGCTGCGCCCGTAGCTCAGCTGGATAGAGCAACGGCCTTCTAAGCCGTAGGTCGCAGGTTCGAGTCCTGCCGGGCGTGCCAATCGCTTCTTGCGGCGCTCGGAAGGAATGAAGCAGTGATTCGCCTGCCCGTGGTACGGTCCGGCGAAGCGCCCGCGATGCGGGCCTCGAAGTTTTATGGTGGGCGTAGCTCAGTTGGTAGAGCTCTGGATTGTGGCTCCAGCGGTCGTGGGTTCAAGTCCCATCGCTCACCCCATTTCGCTAGTCAAGAGCCGTTAGCTCAGCTGGGTGAGCTGCGACCGAAGATCCAGTGGGTGAGCTGCGACCGAAGATCCAGTGGGTGAGCCGCGACCAAAGGTCCAGTGGACCTGCGCAGCGAACGGCCGGACAGGAAGTCCGGACCGGGCTGGGCCGGAGGCACTGAAGCCGCGCCATGGAGGGCTACGCGAGACTTGCGAGAGAATTGGGCCGTTAGCTCAGCTGGTAGAGCAGTGGACTCTTAATCCATTGGTCGAAGGTTCGAATCCTTCACGGCCCACCAATAAAATCAAAGGGTTGCCGAATAGCTGGCAACCCTTTTTTCGTTGCGAAATGGCTGGTGTAAGCGCTGGTGTAAGCAGATTTCGGCAATCTGCCCATGCTCAACCGCGCTCCGCCCACACCCCCCGACCCGCCTCCCAAGCGCTGTCGGTCAGCCAGGCGCAAAGCCCCCCAGTCGACATCCAGGGCGTGCAACAGGGGCAACGCCGGTCTCCAGGTGGGGGTATGGCTCAATCGGGGGGAGCGATCGGCGGGTGTGGCCAGGCTCTTGGACGGCGCCGACCATCCGCACTCCCTGTGCAGGGGTCGGCAAGGGTCCCATGGGAGCCTCCCAGGGCCCGCGGTGCGGCTCCCAGGGTCAGGTGGGTCAGCAGGGCCCAAGACTCCCGCTGTTGACCCGCATAGGCATCCAGCAGGGCCTCCAGGGATCGCTCCAGGAGGTTCTGGCTCAGGACGAGGGGGTTAGGCTCCGGGATCTGGCGCCGACCAGGCGGGGTCCGAGGACCTCCGGCGCCGGCCCTTGAGCTATCATCCGGGCACCCGAAGGCCATTTGGCGGAATCATTGGCGACCCAAGCGTCGGCAAGCATCCGCGGTAGCAGGTCCGCGGCACGCCGAACCACGGATCCGTCGATCAAATTCTTTTATGCCCCACAGCGCTGACAGCCGCAGTTGCCTAGACTATCGTAAACTTGCGTCTGGGGTGAGTCGCTAAGCGTCTAGAAATGGGGTCAGACCCCTGTTTGAGAAATGAATTGGGAGAATGAGTCGGCCGGAGCCCCAAAACGATACCTGTCCACTTCTTCCTCCGCTTCTTCTGTCTTCCATGTTCATTTCGTCTCCTTCTTCCTGACAGCCACCGCGCAGGCAGCAGATGACGATTTCGTGCCCCGCGGGCAGGCCGGGGGCCCAGTCGGCGACGGCTGAGAAGTGCTGTCAAATGGCAACGGGGATACCAGCCGGCTCCTTAGGAGCGGTCGTCGGGGCGGCGCACGCCGGGGAGGACGGCGGGTGCGCCGGTCCTGAGCAGGGCCTTGAGGGTATCGGGGGCGATAGTGGGCTCCATGTTGGGGCCTCAGGTCAGGGACGAAAAGGCGAGCCCGGCCAGCGCGCTGGCGGCGATGACCGGGATGACGCCGATCTTGTAGCGCCACAGGGCCAGGAAGGCGGCGAGGGTGACGAGGAGCGAGAACCACTCCAACCGCCCCGAGAACGGCGCCGCTTGGGACGCCTGCGGCCACAGCACATGCCAGGCGAAGAAGACCGCCAGGTTGATGATCACACCGACGACGGCGGCGGTGATGCCGGTGAGCGGCGCCGTGAACTTCAGGTCGTGCCGGGTCGCCTCTACCATCGGGGCGCCCACCAGGATGAAGAGGAAGGAGGGTAAGAAGGTGAAGAAGGTGGCCACGCTCGCCCCGGCGATGCCCGCCAAGAGCTGGGTCTCGGGGCCGAACAGCTCCTTGGTCCAGCCGCCGACGAAACCGACGAAGGCCACGACCATGATCAGCGGTCCGGGGG
>Ga0210110_1000549_pt1 | contig 12372 bp, 10 predicted proteins | sample China_Galinas_PW_2_FD_184865 | JGI IMG/M metagenome (GOLD analysis project Ga0210110, IMG submission 184865) | Wetland microbial communities from San Francisco Bay, California, USA, that impact long-term carbon sequestration - China_Galinas_PWB_D1... | ecosystem: Environmental > Aquatic > Marine... | reverse complement strand
CAGGCTTGTCCGGCGCGCCACGGGCCGATGTGATCCGTGGGCCCCGCGCCGTCCGGCGTTGGCGTCGGCGTTGCGCCTCGGGCGGGCGCCGTCGTGGACCACGCGGCCGCAATCAACGCCTCGTCCGTCGCGCCGCCCGAGGTATCCGTCTCGATGTCGGTCTCGTCGAGAAACTGCGTGTGGATGTCGCCGCTGACGAAGGCTGGGTGATCGAGCAGTGTCCGCAGGAACTGGATGTTGGTCGTGACGCCGAGGATGGGCCAGTGGGCCAGCGCCCAGCGCATGCGCGCCAGCGATTCGTCGCGCGAGCGGCCCCACGTGATGAGCTTGGCCAGCATCGGGTCGTAGTGAACCGTGACCTCGGAGCCTTCGACGACGCCGCTGTCGACCCGCACGTTCGGACCGATGGGCGGCTCGTAGATCGCGAGCTTGCCGATGGACGGCAGGAATCCCCGCGCGGCGTCTTCGGCGTAGATTCGGCACTCCATGGCGTGGCCGTTTTGCTTCAGGTCGAACTGACTGAACGGCAGGGGATTACCAGCGGCGACTTCGAGCTGCGTGTGGACGAGGTCTCGCGCGGTGATCATCTCGGTCACCGGATGCTCGACCTGCAGTCGCGTGTTGACCTCGAGGAAGTAGAAACTGCCATCCTGATCGAGCATGAACTCGACAGTGCCGGCGTTGGTGTAGTTGATCGCACGCGCGGCGCGAACGGCCGCCTCTCCCATCGCCCCGCGTCGTCCCGGTTCGAGCGCCGGCGACGGTGATTCCTCGATGATCTTCTGGTGCCGGCGCTGGATGGAACACTCGCGCTCGAACAGATGTACGACGTTGCCGTGCTGGTCGCCGAAGATCTGAATCTCGACGTGGCGCGGCTTGACGATGTATTTCTCCAGAAAGACGCGGGCGTCGCTGAAGGCGGCACCGGCCTCGTGCCGCGCGCCTTCCAGGGCGGCGGGAAGCTCCGCGGCCTCGCGCACCACGCGCATCCCCTTGCCGCCGCCGCCCGCGGCCGCCTTGATCAACACCGGATAACCGATGCGCTCGGCCTGCTCCGCGACTTCCTCCAGCGAATCGTGGCCGGTGCCCGACCAGCCGGGCACGACGGGCACGCCGGCCGCGGCGAGAATCTTCTTCGCCTCGAGCTTGTCACCGAGCGTGCGGATCACCTCGGGCGTCGGCCCGATGAACGTAAGCCCGGCATCGAGGCAGGCCTGGGCGAAATCCGCGTTTTCCGAAAGAAAGCCGTAGCCCGGGTGGACGGCATCGACCCCGTGATGCCTGGCGATCTTGATGATCCGGTCGCCACGCAGGTAGGTGTCCGCGGCCGCCTCGCCTTCCAACGCATAGGCCTCGTCGGCCACGGCGACGTGCGGCGCGTAGCGATCGGGATCAGAGAACACGGCCACCACCTTGATGCCCATCTGCTGCGCGGTCCGCGCGATTCGGACGGCGATTTCACCGCGATTGGCTATCAGAATCTTCTTGAACATCAGTCGATATCTTGACGGTCCGCACAGCGAGTCCTACGTCGCGGAGCCTGTCCGCCTCAGGCGGATCCCCCGTCGCTCGATCCCTTACCATAACATGCTTGTGCTGCGCTGCACTTTGCCTGCGCCTGGCACGCACGCGGCCTCTTGTTTCTAGCGCGCCCGACACATACTCGCACTTTCCCGCGGCGCACAAGCATGCCACCCGATTTCGTCCCTCCGTCGCGGAGCCTGTCCGCCTCAGGCGGATCGCTACGTCGCTTCCTCCACCCACGCCGGCTTACGCTTCTCCAAAAACGCCTTGAGCCCGTCCTGCCCTTCCTCCGAAACGCGAAGCTCGGCGATGCGCCGCGTCGTCAACGCCTGCACGTCGTCCCACGGCACGCCAACCACGTCGCTCAACACCCGCTTGCAGGCCGCGACCGCCTTCGGGCCGTTGCCCTTCACCGCCTTGGCAATGCCGGCGATCCACGCGTCGAGCGCCTCGGGCGAGTCGACGACCTCGTTGATCAGGCCGATGCGCTTCGCCTCATCGGCGTCGAAGCGCTCGGCCGTGATGCCATAGCGCCGTGCCGCGCCGGGACCGATCTTCTCCAACACGTACGGCGAGATCACGGCCGGTAGAATCCCGAGCTTTACCTCGCTGAGCGAGAAGATCGCCGCCTTCACCGCGACAGCCATGTCGCACGCGGCCACCAGCCCGACACCCCCGCCGATCGCGGCCCCATGGACTCGCGCGATCACTGGTTTGCTGCACTCACGGATGGCACGAAGCATGTCGGCCATCTGGTTCGCGTCGGCCACGTTCTCCTCGAACGAGTAGTCGACCATGCGCTTCATCCAGTGAATGTCCGCCCCGGCGCAGAACGACTTACCCTCCGCCGCGAGGACCGCCAGGCGAACGCCGTCATCCGCGTCGACCGCGCGAAACGCCTCCGTCAGCTCCTGAATCACGACCTCGTTGAACGCGTTGTGCAGCTCGGGACGCGTAAGCGTTACAGTCGCAACGCCGCAATCTCGGCTCGTGGCTACGAATTCGGCCATCCTTCCGTCTCCGGCTTTCCAACGACTCCGTATTGGTCCGCACAGCGGACCCTACAAGATTGCCGCACACCAAACCCTAAAAATCTTTGTGCCTTCGTGCCTTTGTGGTTTTGTATTAGTCCCATCGACGCGGCGACTACATCCTGAACACGCCCACGCGCCTTTCCGGCAGCGGCGCATGCAGCGACGCCGCGATGCTCAAGCCGAGCACCATGCGCGTGTCGGCCGGGTCGATGATCCCGTCGTCCCACAGTCGCGCCGTGCTGTAGTACGCGCCGCTCTCGTGCGCGTACTTCTCGCGCACCGGAGCCGTGATCTCGTCTTCCTGCTGGGGCGTCATCGGCGGCTCGCCCTTGGCGGCGCGCTGATCGCGCTTGACGGTCAGCATGACGTTGGCCGCCTGGTCGCCGCCCATCACCGAAATGCGCGCGTTCGGCCACATCCACAAGAACCTTCCGCCGTAGGCCCGGCCGCACATGCCGTAATTCCCGGCGCCGTACGATCCGCCGATGATCACGGTGAACTTGGGCACGGCCGCGTTCGACACGGCCGACACCATCTTCGCGCCGTCCTTGGCGATGCCGCCCTCCTCGAACGCCTTGCCCACCATAAACCCGGTGATGTTCTGCAGGAACACCAGCGGCACACCGCGCACCGAGCACATCTCCACGAAGTGCGCCGCCTTGAGCGCGCTCTCGGAAAAAAGCACGCCGTTGTTCGCCAGAATCCCGACGGGATAGCCCCAGATGTGGGCGAAGCCCGTCACCAGCGTCGTGCCGTAGAGCGCCTTGAACTCGTGAAGGCGACTGCCGTCCACGATACGCGCGATGATCTCGCGCACGTCGTACGGCTTGCGAATGTCCTCCTGAATCACGCCGTAAATTTCGCTCGACTCGTAGAGCGGCTCCTCGACCGATCGCGTTTCCAACCGCGTCTCGATGGGCAGGTGCAGGTGCTCGACGATGTGCCGCGTGATCGCCAGGGCGTCCTCGTCATTGGCCGCGTAATGATCCGTCACGCCGGAGGTACGGCAGTGGACGTCCGCCCCGCCGAGCTCCTCGGCCGTGACCTCCTCACCGGTGGCGGCTTTCACCAGCGGCGGCCCGCCCAGGAAGATCGTGCCCTGGTTACGCACGATCACCGACTCGTCGGCCATCGCCGGCACATAGGCCCCGCCGGCCGTACACGAGCCCATCACCACGGCGATCTGCGGAATCCCCAACGCCGACATCTGCGCCTGGTTGAAGAAGATTCGCCCGAAGTGCTCCTTGTCGGGAAACACCTCTGCCTGAAGTGGCAGAAACGCGCCGCCGGAATCGACCAGGTAGATGCAGGGCAAGTGATTCTCGCGGGCGATCTCCTGAGCCCGCAGATGTTTTTTCACAGTCAGCGGGTAGTAGGAGCCGCCCTTGACCGTCGCATCGTTGGCCACGATGACGCAAAGCTTACCGCATACGCGCCCGATGCCCGTGACGATCCCGGCGCCCGGCGGGTCGCCGTCGTAGACGCCCTGGGCGGCCAGGGCGCTGAATTCCAGAAACGGGCTGTCCGCGTCGATCAGCCGATCGATCCGGTCGCGGACGAACAGCTTGCCCCGGCCGGTGTGCTTGGCGACGGTCTCGGTTCCACCGCCCTGCTTGACCCGGGCCACGTGCCGGCGAAACTCGGCAACCAGCCCGCGCAGGTGCGCCTGGTTCCGCGTGAATTCCGGGTCTGATGTCTTGATTTTGGTTGGGATGACGTCCATCGGTACATCCGTCGCGTCACGTGCCAGCGCGTGACAAAATCGAACAGGCCCAATCGCCCGCCGTGGCACTCCAGCCCGCCACGACGATGACGCTCCGCCAGTAATGTAGCGGGTTTCCGGGATGCGGCCTACCCCAGGGCGGACGCGGCGCCATGGCACCCGTTACCTCTTTTGCCCCGTTCCCACATGAGGCGCGGCACGCAACGTGTATGCCGACATCCAAGGCACCGTATTGCCGCAGGAAGCGAAACGACTCGCTCAAGGGAGGCCCATCATGATCAAGTTCGGCACGGGGAACTTGCGGATCCCGCGCTTCGAGAAACCGGTCTACGTCGTCGCCGGCGGCATGACCGATTTCCGCAAGCGCTATCCCGAGAAAAACACCTGTCAGTTGTGCGTGGAAGCGCTGCGAATGACCGTGGAGGAGAACGACCTGAAGGTCGACCCGGAGGAGGTGCGACGCCGCGTCAACTGGTGCGTCTATTCGCAGTTCGCCGACCATTTCGGCGACCAGCTCCTCGCGGCCGCCAAGGTGCACGACTACCTCGGGTTCGACCCGCTCGGCAACATCGAGGTGAAGACAGGTGGCGCGACGGGCGGATCGTCCGTGCTCGCCGCCGCCCAGGCCGTTGCCTCGGGCTACGCCGACTGCGTCCCCGTCATCGGCTGGGAGCGCATGGACGAGGTGACCACCAAGGTGGGCAACTCCTACATCGCCAGTGCCGCCTGCAAGGACTTCGAGTCCGAACTCGGCTGGATGTACGCGGCCTACTACGCCCTCATGGCCCAGCGCTATCAATACGAAAACAACGTGCCGCGGGAGACCTTGGCGCGCATCGCCTGCAAGAACCACGAGTACGCCTGCTATTCGCCCTATTCACAGAACCCGGGCAAGTACACGGTTGAAGACGTCCTCAAGAACGACATCGTTTCGGACCCGCTCTCGTTCCTCGAATGCTGCGTGATGAGCGTCGGAGCGGCCGTGTTGCTCCTGTGTGACGAAAAGACGGCATTTGAGTTGTCCGACACGCCCGTCAAGCTGTCGGCGATCTGCGGTGGCACACACACGCTTCGCACCGCGGACCGGCGCAACATGCCGATCCTGCGTCTGCCGAACGAAACCGACGAGACCTACAAGGACTATTTCGAAGGTCGTCGCAACGAATGGCCGGGCTTCAGCTCGTTCCTGGCGGCGCGCATGGCCTCCTACCTCGCGTACCACATGGCCGGCATCAACGACCCGGTCGAGGACTTGGACATCCTCGAGACGCACGACGCCTTCACGATCAGCGACATCCAGACCTACGAGGACATCGGCCTGCGACCCTACGGCCGGGGCCGGGAATTCATCGAGTCCGGCGATGCCTACTACGAGGGCCGCCTGCCGACGAACCTCTCCGGCGGGCTGATCGGCACGATGCACGCCGTCGGCGCCACCGGCATCTTCCAGATCGTCGAGCTGCTCTGGCAGCTTCAGGGCAAGTGGGACAAGTTCCACGCAGATCCGGAGCGATGGACGAAATACGGCAAGAAGAAACCGGGCGAGTTTCGCAGCCTGCAGGTTGCCAACCCCAAGCGGGGCTGTGCGATCTCGCATGCCGGAACGGGCAGTCACGTCACCTGTGCGATTCTGGAAAAGGAGTAACGGGCGATGACGCAATTCGATATTGAACCTCTGGAAGTCATGGGACGTGACCCGCTGATCGTCAAGAACCCCAAAACCTGGTACCACATCCACAGCTACGGTGGGTGGGGCAAGTTCTTCGACGGCCTGGCCGAGGGCAAGTTGCTCGCGACGCGCTGCGCGAACAAGCAGTGCGAGGAGAACCGGCTGTGGCTGCCGCCGCGATGCGAATGCCCGGATTGCTGGCACGAGATGGAATGGTTCGAAGCCCCGACCAAGGGCACGATCTTCTCCTGGAGCGAGGTGAAGTACCCGGGCGAGCTCTTCAAACTGCCCGCCGGAACGTCGCTGATCAGTGTGGAGCTCGACGGCGTCTGTACGAAGTTCATGAGCTACCTCAAGGAGGGTAAGCCCGAAATCGGCATGCCGATCAAGGCGGTGTTCAACACGGCCCAACCGACGCACACGATCCTGGACGTCGCCTGGATCCCGGCGTAGGACACACGAGCGGGTGCCATGCTTCTACGAAGCGTAGCGCAGTAGAAGCATGCGTCTGGATCGCCGTGACAAGTGCGAGCACGCTTCTGCTGCGCACAAGCGTGGCACACACCTACGGCTGTCCTTGTGCGCTCGGGAGCGTATAATCTCGGCATGAGCGACCTCCACGCATTGCGCGACACACTCCGGACGATCGACGACGAAAGCGACGGATGCGCCTGGTCGAACGAGCGGATTCAGGTACTGCGCGAGGCCGGCTGCTTCGGCAACGTGATTTCCCGCGAGTTCGGCGGCAACGCCACGCCGCCCCTTGCGCAGCTTCAGACCTACCACGCCGTCGGTGCGGGCAGCATCTCGGCCGCGCTGATCCTCACGCAACACGACTCGGCCTGCGAACTGCTCGGCCACTGCGGCAACGACGGGCTGAAGCGGCGCCTTTTGCCCCAGTGCGCGGCCGGTGACAAGCTCGCGACGGTAGGCATCAGTCAGTTGACCACGTCACGCCGGCATAGCGGCGCGGCGGCCATGCGCGCTAGGCCTGACGGCGACGACTTCATCCTTGACGGCGTCATGCCCTGGGTCACGAGTGTTCGCCACGCCGACGTGATCGTGACTGGGGCCGTCCTGGACGACGATCGTCAAATCCTCGCCTGCGTGCCCATGAACGCCGCCGGGATCACGCCGGGCGAGCCGATGGACCTGATGGCGTTGTGTTCGAGTTGGACCAGCGAAGTTCGCTGCGACCGCGTTCGCGTCACGCCTGATGATCTTCTGAGCGGGCCGTCCGAGAAGGTTCTTGCGATCCGCGCCCCGGTCAAGCCGCTAAAGGTGTCGGGCGTCGGACTCGGTCTGGCGACGACGCTCTATGAGGAGTCGAAATCGCTGGCCGGCAATCTGGGCGACACCGAGCGGATTATGACAGAGGCTGTCACTCCGACGTATGAGTCCGTCCGCGACCGGCTCTTCGCGGCCGCGGATCAGCTCAACGATCCTGCCGCCGAAATCCCAAGCGGCGAGATTCGTTCGGACGTGAACGCCCTGCTCGCGCGACTGGCTGCCACGCTCATGACGCTCGCCAAGGGCAGCGGTTTCCTGTCGTCGCACCCGGCCCAGCGACTCGTCCGCGAGGCGATGTTTTTCATGGTCTGGTCCGCTCCGGACCCGGTGCGCCTCGGGACGCTGGAGCGAATCTGGTCTGCCGTGTGATCAGCGCGCCCTGTGGTCCACACAGCGGACCCTACATCGCCTTGATCCCTCGATCCCTGCCGAAGGTCCGCCTCAGGCGGAATCCCTCGATCCCGAGGTCCCCTTCCCGCCGCCGACGCCCGCCGAGGGTGCTATAATGTACGTAGACGGACATCGATCTTCGACTTGATCGCAGAAGGAGGTGTGCCATGCAATCGCTCAAGACCGTTCATCTGATTTTCATTGTGGCGGTGATCATCCTCACGGACCTGTTCGGCGCCTGGGCGGTCTACGAGAACGCCCAAACGCACGACACCGCCACCCTGGTTTGGGGGATCATCAGCTTCGTCGTCGGCTTCGGGGCGATCGTCTACGGCATCTGGGTCGTGCGCAAGTTCGACAAGGCGAAACTCGAGTAGCCCCGCCCGCCTCGACGCCGGTTCGACTCGCGTAGTACAATCATCCGCACGATGATTCGCGCAGCTCGTATGATCCTCGCCATCGCGGTATTGCTCGCGGCGCTGTTCGGCTCGGCGGGCCGATGGAACGTGCCCGCCTTCTGGGCATTTTGCATCGTGCTCCTGCTGGCCATCGCCGTAGCCGGCTCAGTCATCGATCCCGAGTTGGCCAAGGAGCGCATCCGACCGGGCGCCGGCGGCGAGGATCGCAACCTGCGATGGTTCGTGCTGCCGTTTATCCTCGCCCATCTGATTCTAGCCGGCCTGGATACCGGACGGTTTGCCTGGGGCCCGCCCCTGCCGAACGCACTCTCGCTGATCGGGCTTCCCCTGTTGGCGGCCTCCATGGGATTGTTCCTCTGGTCCATGCACGTGAATCGGTTCTTTTCGCCTGTCGTACGTATCCAGGACGAACGTGGGCACTGCCTCGTGACCACGGGGCCCTATCGCTTTGTACGACATCCGGGCTACGCGGCCGTCCTCGGCGCATGCACCGGAAGTGTGCTGGCGCTGGGATCCGTGTGGTCTGCCGTGCCGCTGGTCCCGTTCGTCGTCATGATCCTACGGCGCACCATCATCGAAGATAGGTTTCTGACCATGAAGCTCAACGGCTACGCGGACTTCGCCCGCAAGACGCGCTTCAGACTGATTCCCGGGGTTTGGTGATCGCCGACGTTTCGTTCCACCACAGAGCGTCGTCGCCTTGCAAAACGTCGCAGCCTTCGTCGCGCCGCCTACTTCGCCGACAGATCGACGCACAGCAGTTCCTTGTCGCTCCGGGCGAAGACGTGCCGGTTGGCAAAGGCCGGATGGGCCCATGTCACCCCGCCGCGGCGCGACGGCAACTGGTCGTGCGTCGGCTCGATCAGCTTGGCCCGGCTGATTTCCTCGAACCCCTTCGGCGACAGCTTGGCAATGATCAACTCGCCGACGTCGTTGAACATCCACACGCGGTCGCTCGCGTTGCCGCGCTCGATGAAGTGGATCGTCGCCCAGCGATTTCTGGGCACGGCCGTCCGGTCCTCCCAGATCCGGTCGCCCGTCTTCGCGTCCAGGCAGCGCAACTCGCCGTAGCTGTCCACGCCGTAGACGTACCCGTCGCGCATGATCGGTGTGCTGATGATCGAGTGCAGCGCGTCGGTCTCCTGCTCGCTCGGGCCGGCGCGTCGCCAGAGTTCCTTGGCCTCGGGCTTGGTGGGATTCAGGGCAACCATCAGCGAACCGTCGAAGAAGTTGGTCAGAAACAGCATGTCGCCTGAGTGAACCGGCGTGGCGATCCCGATAACCATCTGTTTCGGCGGGAACGGCACGCTCCAGTAGACCTTGCCGCTTTTCGGATCGAGCCCCACGACGCGGCGGCCGGTGTACTGCACGAGCACGCGCTTCCCGCCCTGCTCGATCACGATCGGCGCGGAATACGACGGCTCGTCGGGCAGTGCCCGCCACACTTCCTTGCCGGTGACGCGATCGAACGCCACGACGTCCGCGTCGCCCTCGCCGCCGACCTGAAGGATCACGAGATCGCCTTCGATGAGCGGCGCGGACGCGAGCCCCCAGATGGGCATGCGAACCTTGTATTCCTTCTTCAGGTCCTTTTGCCAGTGAATCTTGCCGGTCGCCGCGTCGAAGCAGAAGAAGTTGCCCATCGTGCCGAGCGAGTAGGCGCGACCGTCGTACACGGTGACGGCCGCCCGCGGCCCGGCCTCGTAGCTCACGTTGCTGTAGATGCAACGGTATTCGTGCGACCAGATCTTCTTGCCGGTCTTCTCGTCGAAGCAATGGACCCGCTCGATCTGCTTCGGTTGCGTGACGCGATCGGTGACATAGACGCGACCTTCGGCCACGGTCGGGCCGCTGTAGCCGCTGCCGATCTCGACGCGCCACTGAGGAACCAGACGATCGCTCGAGAACCGCTCGACGACGCCGGTCTCACTCCAGACGCCGTCGCGATGGACTCCGCGCCATTGCGGCCAGTCGTCGGCTCTCAGCGATGCGGTCGCGGCGAGCACGAGTACCGTGGCCGCACAGAAATTCCACTTTCTCATCGAAGGCACTCCCGGCCCGTGTGTGCGAAACCGGGGCGATTGTAGTGCCAAAGGAAACGGCGCCAAACTCCGCGTGCTGGCACGGGGCGATCGAATCGAGCAACGGCTTGACAGCCGTTTGAGTCCGGCTGGTCGACCGCCCGCTTTGGCGTTATTCTCCCGGCTGGCGCGTAGAGCGGGGGGGCGAGCCGGGCGCATCCGGCGCCGGGAGGCTCGAGAACGGAAAACGACAGTCTGACGTCTAGTGAGGTAGTGCCATGATCGACCCGAGAATGACCAAGCTGGCGGACGTGCTAATCAACTACTCCACGGCCATGAAGCCCGGTGAGAAGATCCTCATCGAGGCCATCGATATTCCGCACGAGATGACGTGCGAACTCGTGCGCATGGCCCGGGCGGCCGGGGCCGACCCGCTGGTGACGCTCAAGAGCAACACCGTCAACCGGATGCTCATGCACTGCGCCTCCGAAACGCAGATGAGCCTCATCGCCGACATCGAGGCCGAACGCATGAAGCACGTCGACGCCTACATCGGCATGCGCGGCAACCCCAACATCGCCGAGGACTCCGACGTTCCGAAGGAGAAGCGCACGCTCTACAAGGAAAACGTCTGGAAGCGCGTCCACCAGGAGATCCGCGTGCCCAAGACGCGGTGGGTCGTGCTGCGCTGGCCGAGCCCGTCGATGGCCCAGCAGGCCGGCAAGAGTACGGAGTTCTTCGAGAACTTCTACTTCGACGTCTGCACGATGGACTACGCGCGGATGTCCAAGGCCATGCAGCCGCTGGCCAAGCGGATGAGGGAGGCCGATCAGGTCAAGATCGTCGGCCCGGGCACCGAGCTGGCGTTCTCGATCAAGGGCATCGACGCGATCCCGTGCGACGGCAAGCTCAACATCCCGGACGGCGAGGTGTTTTCCGCCCCGGTGAAGAATAGCGTCAACGGAACGCTCCAATACAACGCGCGCACCATCTACGACGGCACGATTCACGACAACGTCCGGTTCGAGTTCAAGGACGGTAAGATCGTCGACGCCACCAGCACCAACACCAAAGCGATGAATGAGGTGCTGGACACCGACGCCGGCGCCCGCTACATCGGCGAGTTCGCGATCGGTTTCAACCCGTTCGTGACTGAGCCGATGCTCGACATCCTCTTCGATGAGAAGATCGCCGGATCGTTCCACTTCACGCCCGGCCAGGCGTACGACGAGGCCGACAACGGCAACCGCAGCAGTGTCCACTGGGACATCGTCTGCCTCCAGGACGCAGCCAACGGCGGCGGCGAAATCTGGTTCGACGGCGAGTTGATCCGTAAGGACGGACTGTTTGTGACAGAAGATTTACACGGGCTCAACCCGGACCGGCTGCGCTGATCGCACGACCAACCGACGCCCCGCTGACACGGGAAAGCACGACAGGCCCTTTCTCAGAGAGGATCGAACGGAATGGACGAATTCACCAAGGAACTGCCGCCCCCCGAAGACAGCGAGCGCGACGGCGCGGTGGAGCTGCTCCGCGCCTGGGTCATCGACGGTTTGGTCAATTTCCAGCTTCGTGACGGCATCCTGGAGGATCCGGAGGAATTCGGCGCCCTGCTCGCCGATCTCGCCCTGGAGACGTCGTTTCTGTTCGGCGAGACCGAAGAGGCCGCGACACTCGCCTTCGAGCGAATCATGAACGGCTTCGGTGCGCGCCTCGGTGACACCGGGGACGACGAGGACATCGAGGAACCCTTCTGAAGGTGACCGCTCTGCACGAACTTCTGGCCACGGCGACGTCCTCATGGACTGGCTGATCGAGCACGCCCGTTCGCTCGCACGCGCGCCGCGTCACTTGGCCAGCAGCGTTCAGCGATTCGCCGCCCACCGACTCGATCCATACGAGTGACTGACGAACGTAGGGCACGACTTCAACCTGCGTCTTCAGGATCACGTTGACAGCCAGGGGTCTGGCCGAAAATCGCAACGTCCGTAGGGAGCCGGAGTTACGAACGCCGGCTGCTCACCCCGGCCCGACCGTCGAGCCTGCCCCCGAGGGCTGGGCAGTCGCTACGGCGACGCGTCACCAACTCGCTGATTTTTTTCTTGACGACCCCTATTGACAGGCTAGACTTTTCGCGATTTTCGTTTATGAGGTTCGTTGTTGGCTGTCGATTTTACGCGCATCGACAGGGCTTCGCTGCCGCGGAATCGACGTCGGAAAGGCAATTGCTGTAAGCGGGGAAACGATCATGGTTTGGGATCCACGATCCGATTCCGGTTGGGACGTGTCGGCCTGGGAG
>Ga0210110_1000548_pt1 | contig 12387 bp, 8 predicted proteins | sample China_Galinas_PW_2_FD_184865 | JGI IMG/M metagenome (GOLD analysis project Ga0210110, IMG submission 184865) | Wetland microbial communities from San Francisco Bay, California, USA, that impact long-term carbon sequestration - China_Galinas_PWB_D1... | ecosystem: Environmental > Aquatic > Marine... | reverse complement strand
GCACTTCTTCGATGTAGGGGGTGAGCCGCTTGTAGCTGCCGGTGTAGGGGTGCAGGGCGACTCCCTGGAAGTCGCGCTTGATCCCCGGCGTGCGCCTGTACATGATCTGGAGGAATTCCCGCGCCGTGTAGGCCTGCCGCTGCCCGCGCCTGATCCGCGCTTCGGCCGGGTTCGAGAAGAGCCCGCCGAGGACGATTCGCGCACCCGGGTCGGCCGCCTTGACGGCGCTGGAGGAGAGCCTCACCAGCTTCCCGTACTCGGCCGGGTTGGGGCGCGCCACGAAGTACTTGAAGTTCGCCTCGTTCCATATCTGCCAAACGCGGATCGGCCGCCTCGGAACGTCGGGGCGCAGACGCCAGAAGGATCCGGTCCGGCCGTAGCGGCGCACGGTGGCGCTCACGAAGCGCTTCCAGCCGGAGCGCTGCCTTCCGTTGCGCACAGGTAGGAAGCGCGGCGCTTTGAGTCCGTGGCCGGTGCCGGGCACCCAGGTTTCCGGCACCGCCCACTTGGGCGCTCCGGAGAGAAAGGGCAGCACGTCGATCCGCGCCCGCGCCGCGTTTTCGACCTGGGCGTCGACGGCAGACCAGTCGAACCGCCCGTTGGGCTCCGGTTGCACGCCCGGCCAGACGATCGGGAAGCGGATCGAGTCGACGCCGCCGCGCTTCAGCCGGTGAAGCTGTTCGAGGCTGAGCCCGCCCTGCGGCACGACCCCCCAGAAGCGGCGCGGAAAGGCGCCGGCGGAAGCAGCCGAACCCGCCGCCGCGAGCGTCACCAGCGCGAGCGCGAGCGCGACGGCGAGCAGCCGCAACCGCGGGCGGAACAGGGGGAGCGACATCCGCTCAACCAGCCTCAGGCGAGACAGAGGTACTGCCGCCGCGACTGCGCTGACGGCGCTGCCTCACCACGACGAAGCCGACTGAGATAGCCGCCAGGGCGGCGATCGCGATCAGGATCGGCGCCAGCGGTGAGGATCCGCCTTCGCCGCCTTCGCCAATCGGCTTGCCCGACCCCAGCGAGGCGCTGTAGGAGCCGTCGCCTGGGCTACCCTGCGAGGCGGCGCCGTGGTTCTTCTTCGTGCCCGAGGCGCCGGTCGAATTCGATGAACCTCCCGACGACTTGCCTCCGGACGATCCCGCGCCGCCGCCGCTCGAGTGGCCGGCCCCACCGCCGCCAGAGCCGCCGGACGACGTCGTCTGGCCGGGGATTTCGTGGCTGCCCGTGACGGTCGGCGGGGAGTCCGAATACTGGATGCCACTCGAATCGGCCTGAACGAGCACGGGGAACAAGCAAGATGCGAGCAGAGCCAAAGTTGACAGAGCCAGTATCGCTCGACCCCCGCGGGGGGCCCGTATCCAGGGGGTCCCAAGCATGGCGCGCAAGGTTAGAGCAAAGCGCGGCGCTGCTCGCCCCGGTCGCACTGGTCGTCGGCCTGGCGCTGGCCGGAGGCGGCTACGACACGGGAGATCGCCATGTCGCCGGTCTTGCGGTCTGGCTTGTCGTGGTGGTGCTGATCGTGCTCGGGGGCGCCTCGCGGGCAGCGCTGGGGCGACCGCTCTACCTGGCCGTGGGGCTGATCGGGGGTCTCTCGCTGCTGTCCGCATTCTCCGCTTCCTGGTCGGGGTCGGCTGAGCTGAGCTTCGTCGAGACGGACCGCGTGCTGGTCTACCTCGGGTTCTTCCTTGCCGCGTTCCTCATCGCTCAAACCGACCAAAGGCGCCAACGTTTCGCCGAAGGCGTGACGATCGCGGTCGCCGCCGTCGCCCTGCTCGGCCTCGCCAGCCGCCTCGCGCCGCACCTGCTCGAGGTCGGCAACTCGCTCGGCAGCGGCCCGCGACTGCGCTACCCGCTCGGCTACTGGAACGCCAACGGGGCAATGTTCGGGATCGCCGCGGCGCTGCTCCTGTGGACCAGCAGGCACGCCCTCTCGTCCCTCCTGCGCTGGCTCTCGGTCGCCACCCTGCCCGCCGTCCTGCTCGCCCTCTATTTCACCTACTCGCGCGGCGGGCTGCTGGCGCTGGCGATCGCCGCCGCGGTCACGCTCGCCCTCTCGCGCGACCGGCTCTGGCTGCTGGCGACGCTGGCGATCGGCACGATCGGCGCCCTGCCGGCGGTGCTCGCGACCCAGGAACGAGGCAGCCTCGCCGACAACCTCGCCGACCACGCCGCCGTCAGCGAGGGCGCCCAGGTGCTGGGCATCCTCGCGGGCGGAGTCATCCTGGCGCTGGCGCTCTTCGCCGTCCTGCGCTGGGTCGAGCGGCGCGACGGCCGGCTGACCGGCCGCGCCGTGGAGCTCTCGCGCAACCCGGCGCTGCTGCGCGGCGTCGCGGCGGCGGTCGCGGTGATCGCGATCGGCGTCGCGATCGCGATCGGCGGTCGCGCCTGGAGCCAGTTCTCGAGCCCCGACGTGCAGTTCCCGAACAACCCGGCAAGCCACTTCTCCCAGTTCAGCGGCGCCGGCCGGCACGACTTCTTCCGCGTGGCGATCGACGAGTTCGGCGAAAAGCCGCTGCTCGGCAGCGGCGCCGGCACCTACCAGTTCGCCTGGGACCGCCACCGCTCGATCGCGATGCCGGTGCACGACGCCCACTCGCTCTACCTCGAGGCGTTCGCCGAGTTGGGGGTGCTCGGCGGGCTGCTGGTGCTGGCGCTGGTGGGGACGCTGCTCTGGACCGGCTTCTCCACCTGGCGCGCCGCCGGCCACCCGCAGCGCGAGCGCTACGCGGCGCTGCTCGCCGCGATGATCGCCTTCGCCGTCACCGCCGGCCTCGACTGGTTCTGGGAGATCGCCGGCCTGGGGGCCGTCTTCTTCCTCGCAGCCGGGGTGCTGGTCGCGGCGCGCTGCCGCCAGCTCGACCCGGCGAGCGGGCTCGAGCGGGGCGAGCGCCGCTTCGGACTCGCCGTCGCCGGCCTCGCGGTCGCCTGGCTCGCCGCGATCGCGCTGATCGGCCCGCTGCTCGTCCAGCGCGAGGTCGGCGACAGCCAGAGCGCCGCCGCCCGCGGCGAGCTCGCCTCCGCCGTCGACCATGCGAACACCGCGCGCTCGATCGAGCCCTTCGCCGCCTCGCCCTACGTGCAGCTCGGCCTGCTGGCGGAGAGCCAGGGCGACTACGCGACGGCCGCCGAACGGCTGACGCAAGCGATCGCCCGCGAGGACCGCAACTGGCAGCTCTACTACCTACGCTCTAGAGTCGAGGAAGGACTTGGCGACCAGGCGGCCGCCGCGGCCGATATTCGGCGCGCCCGGCAGCTCAACCCGCTGGAGGAATGCCTCCAGGGGAAACCGGAATGCGGGTGACCCGACGATGACGAGCAAGGCGCGGGAGACGGCATCGCGCGCGGGCTCCCCGGCGGAGGCGCCGGAGCCGCGGCCGCGGGCCGGCGGCCGCAGCGCCGCGGCGACCCGCCTCGGCCTCGCCGGCGCGGAGGGGGCGCGCAGGCGCGGCTCGCTGCTGCGGCGCGCGCTCGCCACCGGCGACTGGCTGACGCTGGTGGCGACGCTCTGCATCGTCACCGCGGCGAGCCCGAAGACGGACGTCGGCACGCTGTTTTGGGCGACGATGTTCAGCCCCGTCTGGATCGTCGTGCTGAAGCTGCACGGGCTCTACGACAACGACCACCGCCGCATCCGCCACAGCACCCTGGACGAGCTCTCGACGCTGATCTCGGCCGCGGCGCTGGGGACGCTGGCGCTCGACGGCCTGCTGGCACTGAGCCCGGTCGGCCCGCTGGCGGCGCCGAGCGCGATCGCCGTCGGCGTCGGGGCCTTCGCCGGCAGCTTCTCCTCGCGAGTGATCGTGCGCTTCTTCTGGCACCGCTTCGCCGGCACCGCGACGGGCCTCGTGATCGGCCCGGCGGCCGCGGTCGGGGTGGTCGCCCGCCGGGTCGCCACCCACCCCGAGACCCGGCTGCGCCTGGTCGGCTACCTCTCCCCGCGCGGCGACGACGACCGGGGAGGCGCCGGCGGGCTGCCCCGCCTCGGCTCGGTCGGCGACATCGCCCGCGTCGCCAGGGAAGAGCCGATCGAGCGGGTGATCGTGACCGAGCAGGAGATGGGCGAGCCGGCGGCCGAGCGGCTGATCGAGCAGTGCAAGGCGGCCGGGCTGGCGCTGACCTTCCTGCCCCAGCACTACGGCCTGCTCGGGCCGGGGATCGAGCTCAACCGGCTCGCCGAGCTGCCGGTGCTCGACTTCCGCTTCTCCGACCCTCCGCGCTCGACCGAGGCGCTGAAGCGGGCGGTGGACGTGACGGTGAGCAGCGCGCTGCTGGTCCTCTTCTCGCCGGTGATCCTCGCCAGCGCGCTGCTGATCCTGCTCGACACCGGCCGGCCGGTGCTCTTCCGCCAGCGCCGCGCCGGCAAGGAGGGCAAGGCGTTCACGGTGCTCAAGTTCCGCACGATGGTGCGGGGCGCCGAGCAGCGCCTGCCCGAACTGGTCGACCTGGAGAAGCTCGACGAGCCGGCCTTCAAGATCGCCGACGACCCACGCGTGACCCGCGCCGGCCGCATCCTGCGCCGCTTCAGCTTCGACGAGCTGCCGCAGTTCGTCAACGTCCTGCGCGGCGAGATGTCGCTGGTCGGCCCGCGCCCGGAGGAGGAGGCGGTCGTCGCCCTCTACGACGAGCGCCAGCGCATCCGCCTCGCGGTCAAGCCGGGGATGACCGGCCCGATGCAGGTCTACGGCCGCGGCGAGCTGACCTTCGAGGAGCGCCTGGCGATGGAGCGCGACTACCTCGACAACATCTCCGTCGCCGGCGACCTCGCGATCCTCCTCCGCACCCCCGCCGCAATCCTCCGCGGCGAGGGGTCGCACTGAGCGCAGCGCCGATGGACGGCGCGCCGGCCCTGGAAGTCGTCGTCGTCAGCCACGGCGCCGAGGCGCTGCTGCGACGCTGCCTGCGCTCGCTCGGCGAGCATCCGCCGGCGAGCGGCGGCATGAGGGTGACCGTGGTCGACAGCGGCAGCCCGGACGGGACGCCGGACATGGTCGCGCACGAGTTCCCCGCGGTGCGGCTGATCCGCGAGGCGAACATCGGCTTCTCCGCCGCCAACAACCTCGTCCTGCGCGAGACCGGGGCGGACGCGGCGCTGCTGCTCAACCCCGACACCGAGATCCATGCGGGAGCGCTCGACGCCGCGCTGGCGCGGCTCTGGAGCGAGCCGCGGATCGGCATGGTCGGGATCAAGCTGGTGACCGAGTCGGGCGAGCTCGACCACGCCTGCAAGCGCTCCTTCCCGACGCCGCTCTCCGCGCTGGCCCACTTCACCGGCGTCGGCCGCTCGGCGGGCGCCGCGGGTGCGCTCAGCCAGTACCGGGCGACCGAGCTGGGCGAGGACGAGCCCGGCGAGGTCGACGCGGTCAACGGCGCCTTCATGCTCTGCCGCACCGAGGCGCTGCGCGAAGTCGGCCTGCTCGACGAGGGCTACTGGCTCTATATGGAGGACCTCGACTGGTGCCGCCGCTTCTGGGACGCGGGCTGGAAGGTCTTCTACGAGCCCGCCGGCACGGCCCTGCACGTCAAGGGCGGCTCCAGCGGCGCCCGCCGCGCGCCCCGCCAGGAGGTCGCCTTCCACCGCGGCATGGCCCGCTTCTACCGCCGCTTCGAGGCGCCCGAGCACAACCCGCTCGTCAACGCCGCCGTCTACGCCGGCATCGGAGCGAAACTGGCGACCAGCCTCGCGATCACGGCGCTCAAGGGACGAGGCTGACGCGCCCGCAGGGGCGAGCACTACCGCCTGGATCGAGTCCTTTGCCGCGGCTAGTGTGTGCCGCCGTGCATGACGCGTTCGACGAGCTGAGCCAAATCGACCTTGCGGAGGTCCGGGCGACGGTCGGGTCGCGGTCGTTCGACCGGGGGCGCGGCTACGCCCGCAACGGGCGGGTGATGAGCGTCGAGTGGGACGCGGACGAGTGGACGCTGACCGCCCTGGTGGCCGGGACCACGCTCTACACCGCGACCGCGTACTTCGTCGATGACGGCGATAGCCTCGCGCTCGAGGAGGGCGAGTGCACCTGCCCGGTCGGACGCAACTGCAAGCACGTCGCCGCGCTCGCGATCACGGCGGCCGGCCAGGGCGCCGGCTCCGGGCCGGCACGGCGCGGGCAAGCGGGAGACGGCCTGGCCGCAGGCGGCGCAGGGGACTGGGAGCGTTCGCTGCGGGCGCTGATCGACGCCTCGGCGGCGCCGGCGGGCGAGCGGCCGCTGGCGATCGAGCTCTCCCTGCAAGCGGACCACCGCCGTGAGCCGCGGCTGATGGCCCGGCTGATGCGCCCGGGGGCGCGTGGCGGCTGGGTGAACGGCTCGCTTTCCTGGGGCGGGCTCGACTCGTGGAGCGTGCGCGAGGGCGAATACCGATCCGACCACCTGGAGTTGGCACGCGAGCTCCACGCCATCCACCGCGCCCGCGAACGCCGTGCCGCCTACTACTACGGCTACAACGACAACCGCGACCGGACGCTCGACCTGAGCGACTGCGACAGCCCGCAGCTGTGGTCGCTTCTCGACGAGGCGGCGCGGATCGGGCTGCGGCTGATCCACGCGGCCCCCGGGCTCGGCGAGCTGGCGCCGTACGAGCGCGGCGAGCTGCTCGTCGACGTCAGTGACGACGGCAAGCGGGGCACCCGGGTGAGCGCGGAACTGCGCCTCGGCGAGGACGACGCGGAGGATGGGCTCGAACCGCTGCTCTTCCTCGGCGCCGGCGGCCATGGCCTCGTCTGCGCCGAGCGCCGAGCGGACGGCGACGACCCCGGCCTCGAGCGCCATCGGCTGCGACTCGTGCGACTCGCGAAGCCCGCGCCGCTGCCGCTGCAGCGAATGGCGCTCGACGGTGAGCGATTGGAGATCCCGGCCGGGGAGCTCGACCGCTTCGCCGCCGAGATCTACCCGGCTCTGCGCCAGGTCGCCGCGGTGACCTCGTCGGACGGGTCGTTCACGCCCCCCGAGATCTCCGCGCCGGAGCTCGTGCTGCGGGCGAGCTACGGCGCCGAGCACATGCTCGAGCTCGACTGGGCCTGGGCCTACCGGATCGGCTCGCAGACGCGGCAGGCGCCGCTGGCGGTCGACGCGGCCGGGCCCGGATTCCGCGACCGCGACGCCGAGCGGGCGATCCTCGCCGGCGCCGACCTCGCGGAGACCGACCTCGAGCGCCTCGGCCTGCTCGACGCGGCAGGCCGGCCGGCGCCGGCGTCGCCGGTCTCGCTGGCCGGGCTCGAGACGATGCGCCTGACGACCGAGGTGCTGCCGCGACTCGAGGAGCGCGGGGTCGCGGTCGAGGTCACCGGCGAGCCGGCCGACTACCGCGACCTCACCGACTCGCTGACGATCGGCGTCTCGACCGCCGAGATCGCCGGCGAGAGCGACTGGTTCGACCTCGGCGTGACGGTCGGGGTCGAGGGCCACGAGCTGCCGCTCGCCGACGTGTTCGTCGCCCTGGCGCGCGGCGCATCGCGCCTCCTGCTCGACGACGGCGGCCACGTCTCGCTCGAGGATCCCCGGCTCGAGTCGCTGCGCCAGCTGATCCTCGAGGCGCAGGCGCTCGCCGATTCCCCCTCGGCGCCGCTGCGGATCAGCCGCTACCAGGCGGGGCTGTGGGACGAGCTCGCGGCGCTCGGCGTCGTCACCGAGCAGGCCGAGGCCTGGCAGCGCCAGGCCGGCGCCCTGCTCGGGCTCGAGCGGGTCCCGGACCACGACCCGCCCACCGCGCTGGAGGCCGACCTGCGCCCCTACCAGCGCGAGGGGTTCGGCTGGCTGGCGTCGCTGTGGGAGATGGAGCTCGGCGGCATCCTCGCCGACGACATGGGGCTCGGCAAGACCCTGCAGGCGCTGGCGCTGCTCTGCCACGCGCGCGAGCGCGATCCCGACCTCGGCCCCTTCCTGGTCGTCGCCCCGACCAGCGTCGTCTCCAACTGGGTCGGCGAGGCGGCGAGGTTCGCCCCCGGGCTGACGGTGGATGCGGTGACCGACACGCTGCGCAAGTCCGGCCGCTCGATCGAGGAGGTCGCGGCCGCTGACATCGTCGTCACCACCTACACGCTGCTCCGGCTCGACGCCGAGGCCTATCGCGGCGTGAAGTGGGCGGGCCTCGTCCTCGACGAGGCGCAGGCGGTGAAGAACCACCAGTCGAAGACCTACAAATGCGTGCGCGAGCTGGCGGCGCCGTTCAAGCTCGCCGTAACCGGAACGCCGATGGAGAACAACCTGACCGAGCTCTGGTCGCTGCTCTCGATCACCGCCCCGGGGCTGTTCCCGGATCCGAAACGATTCACCGAGCAGTACGCGCGGCCGATCGAGCGCGAACGCGACGCGCAGCGGCTGGCGCGCCTGCGGCGGCGGATCAAGCCTCTCGTCAAGCGGCGCAGCAAGGAGCTCGTCGCCGCCGACCTGCCGCCGAAACAGGAACAGACGCTCGAGGTCGAGCTGCACGCGCGCCACCGCAAGCTCTACGACACGAGGCTGCAGCGCGAGCGGCAGAAGATCCTCGGCCTGATCGACGACTTCGATCGCAACCGGTTCACGATCCTGCGCTCGATCACGCTGCTGCGCCAGCTCAGCATCCACCCGGCCCTGGTCGACGAGGGCCACGACGACGTCCCCTGCGCGAAGCTCGGCGCGCTGGTCGAGCAACTCGAGGAGGTGATCGCCGGCGGCCACCGGGCGCTCGTCTTCAGCCAGTTCACCGGCTTCCTGGCCAAGGTCCGCGAGCGCCTCGACCGTGAGGCGATCGGCTACTGCTACCTCGACGGCCGCACGCGCAAGCGCGACCGGGTGATCGAGCGCTTCAAGCAGGGCGACGACCCCGTCTTCCTGATCAGCCTCAAGGCCGGCGGCTTCGGCCTCAACCTGACGGAGGCCGACTACTGCTTCTTGCTCGACCCGTGGTGGAATCCGGCGACCGAGGCACAGGCGATCGACCGCACCCACCGGATCGGGCAGACCAACCCGGTGATCGTCTACCGGACGATCGCCCAGGACACGATCGAGGAGAAGGTCGTCGCCCTCGCCCGCCGCAAGGCGGAGCTGTTCAGCGGTGTGATGGACGATGGCGACCTGTTCGCCGGCGGCGTCACCGCGGACGACATCCGCGGGCTGCTGGACGAGCCGGCCGCCAAGGCTCGCGGCCGAAAGGCCAAGGCGCTCGCCGAAGCGGCGTGAAGCCGTCGCCGTCGCTGAAGCCGGCGGAACGGGAGCGTGGTTGTGGCGCGAATGACGGAACCGAAACGACAAGACCCGCCGAAGCGGGTCGAGTCTGGTGAAGCGGGGAACTACCCCCGCGAGCGACTGATATCCGTGATCTAGGCTACCACGGCTTCGCCCCATTCTCGATTCGCTTCGACGGGCCCATATGCGGAGGGCGCCGGACTCGAACCGGATCCGATAGTCAGTCGGACGTGGCGAATATCAGTCGCCCGGAGTACGCCTGCCTCCTTCAACCCTCCTGCGCGCGACGCTAGCACCAAGATCTGGAGAAAGATGGGAAATTCACACACTCTTTTCAGTCCTGTTTGAGAAATGTGTGAATGCGCACTGCTTCTTAATTCGACTGACGCCCGCGCGACCGTGAGCCCCCTTCGCCGCCCGGCCGACCCCTGCGCTGTTGGCCGATGGGCTGAAGGGACTTCAGGCAGCGGCAAACCGGGGATCACCGCCTCGAAAGATCAGCGGCTGAGCGATCTATTCGGATGACTTTTTGCGCGATGACGCCGATGTCTTTTCCACGACGATGACGAGCCAGAGGACCCAGCCGATCAACAAAGCGATGGCGCCGAGATAGACCCCCGCCCATCCGAAAACCAAATAGATAGCCGCATAGATCGCGCCCTGGCCAAGAAGTATTGAAACCGCTGCATGCTTACGGATGATCGACCTCATTGATCCCCCTTACAACTTGCCTCCATGCCCATTGAGCCTTTCTAGCACAACCATGTAGACAAAGACTTTCTTACCTCGGTACTGGATCGCGAAGCCCCCGCTCGACGCGGCGCTCAGCATGACCTGAAACGACAAGACCCGCCGAAGCGGGTCGTACCCTGGCTCAGGGCCTATGCGCATCCGGGAGCTGCGAGCGGATCCAGGTGCTCTTGCCGACGCCACGCAGGCCGAAGAGGAAAAAGCTGCCGTTGGGCAGCCGATAGATGCGTGGAAGCTCTCGCAGTGACATGTCGCCGTCATTTTACGCCGAAAAATGACGGCAAGGGTGACAAATTTGTTGCCATTCGAAGCCGAGGGGCCCCGCTCATCGCCACATTCCGCCCGCTACCCTCATGGCGATGATGGCCTCGGTCGACCTGGATGCGCTGCCGGGTGGGAGCCTGGTTCGGCGCGGCATCTCCGACCTGGACGCCGGCCGCGAAACCGCCGAGTCCCTGCTCGTATCGATCGGCGCGCCACGCCTGCAAGAGATCGGCATCGAGTTGTCGAGGCCGATTCCGACCCCGGAGCACAAGCTCTACCTCCTCCTCGCCAGCGAAAAGGGGGACGCCGCCCATTCGGCCTATAACGCCCTGCTCCGCCGACTTGTCAGCTTCGAGCGAGCGGCTGCATGCGCAAGCTAGCCGACGCCTCTCGGATCGAGCGGTTCATGCGGGAGCTGGGACGCTCCGTCGACACGGACGGCCGCGTCTACATCACCGGCGGAGCGACCGCAGTGCTTCACGGCTGGCGGGAGACGACGATCGACGTCGACATCAAGCTCATTCCGGACCGAGACGAGATCCTGCGTGAGATCCCGCGGCTCAAGCAGGAGCTGGACCTCAATGTCGAGCTTGCCGCCCCGTCCGACTTCATTCCCGTGCCAAGCGGCTGGGAGGATCGCAGCCCGCTGATTCGCACCGAGGGCAGGCTCTCGTTCCATCATTTCGACCCGGTCGCCCAGGCCCTCTCCAAGGCCGAGCGCGGGCACGAGCAGGATATTCGCGACGTGCGCGAGATGGTCGCGAGCGGACTGGTCAACCCAGCCGAGGCAGTGGTCCAGTTCGAGGCGATCGAGTCCGAGCTTTACCGCTTCCCGGCGATCGACCCCGCCTCGTTTCGCAAGGCAGTCGAGGACCTCTTCAGCGGGTGAGGCGCCTAGAACGGCAGCGTCTCGGCGACCTCGGCGAGGCGCGGGGCGGTCTTGTCGCGCTCGCTGAGCAGCGGCTCTTCAACCGGCCACTCGACTCCGACGTCGGGGTCGTCCCAGGCGATGCCGGACTCGGTGGCGGGGTCGTAGAGGCTGGAGAGCAGGTAGGCGACGTCGGCGACGTCGCTGAGCACGGCGAAGCCGTGGCCGCAGCCCGCCGGGATGAAGAGCTGGCGGTGGCGCTCGTCGTCGAGCTCGTACCCCTCCCACTGACCGTAGGTCGGCGAGTCGCGGCGCAGGTCGACGGCGACGTCGAAGATCCGCCCGCGCGGGCAGCGGACCAGCTTCGCCTGGCCGGGCTCGGTCTGGAAGTGCAGGCCGCGCAGCGTGCCCCGCGAGGAGCGGGAGTGGTTGTGCTGGACGAACTCGACCTCCACCCCCAGCTCGGCCCAGGCGTCGCGGCGGTAGGTCTCGACCATGAATCCACGGTCGTCACCATGAACGTCCGGCTCCAGCAAGACGACTCCAGACAATTTCGTAGGTAGAGATTTCATAGGAATTGAGCACGGCTCCGAAAACCAAGCAGGTCGGGGGACGCAGGGAGCGAGGTGAGGGGAGCGCACTCTTTAGTGCGTGACCCGATCCGAGCGACTGAGGACCCCGAGATGCGCCGGTTTGCAGGGGCCGCCATTGAGTTAGTTCAACGCCCTGCCGTACTGCTTCTCGTAATACTCGCGATACTCGCCGGAGCGGATCGGCCCCCACCACTCCTCGTTCGCGCGGTACCACTCGACCGTGCGCTCGAGGCCCTCGGCGAAGTGGACCTGCGCCTGCCAGCCGAGCTCGCCCTTCAGCTTCTCCGAGGCGAGCGAGTAACGGCGGTCGTGGCCCGGGCGGTCGGTGACGTACTCGATCTGCGACTCCTCCGCCCCGGTCAGCTCGATCACCCGCTTGACCACCTCGATGTTCTCGCACTCGTCCGGGCCGCCGACGTTGTAGGCCTCGCCGGCGCGGCCCTTGGTCAGCACGGTGTGGATGCCGCTGCAGAAGTCCTCGACGTAGAGCCAGTTGCGCACCTGCTTGCCATCGCCGTAGACAGGTAGCGAGTCGCCGTGGATCGCGTTCAAGACCATCAGCGGGATCAGCTTCTCCGGGTACTGGCGCGGCCCGTAGTTGTTCGAGCCGCGGACGATCGAGGCGTTCGTCCCGTAGGTGTGGAAGTGGGCGGACACCAGCAGGTCGCCGGCCGCCTTGGTCGCCGAGTAGGGCGAGGAGGGGTCGAGCGGCGAGGTCTCGGTGAAGGAGCCCGACTCGATCGAGCCGTAGACCTCGTC
>Ga0210110_1000545_pt1 | contig 12406 bp, 12 predicted proteins | sample China_Galinas_PW_2_FD_184865 | JGI IMG/M metagenome (GOLD analysis project Ga0210110, IMG submission 184865) | Wetland microbial communities from San Francisco Bay, California, USA, that impact long-term carbon sequestration - China_Galinas_PWB_D1... | ecosystem: Environmental > Aquatic > Marine... | reverse complement strand
CTCCCAATATCCCAGCGAGATTTTTCAATGGCTTACGATGTAGGCAGTAAGCCATTCTCTGATTTTGCCCTAACCCTCTGCGTCGCCTAGAGAACCGAGAAATGGGCCTCTGGAAGATCCGGCGGAACGAATAACCAAGAAGACCATGCAGGTCGGCACTATGCCGGAATATGAAAGCCCCAGTGATCGGCTTGCTCGTCAGACCCCCCTTGGTGATTAGCGACCGCGCCCTTGCTCGCGGGGCGGTAGGACGTCACGGCCGCGGGTAGGAGCCGGCTCAGCCGGCAATCGATGCGACAGGGTGGACTTTCACGGTAAACTCTGGCGGGCTTCTGCCAAGGACCGCTCCGATGATCAGCCCGACCCGCAACGACTACGACTCGCCCTGGAAAGAGGCCCTGGAGCACTACTTCCCGGAGTTCCTTGCGCTGCTCTACCCCAAACTCCACGCCGAAATCGACTGGACGCGCGGGCAAGCATTCCTCGACAAAGAGCTCCAGCAGGTGGTGCGCGATGCCGAGCTTGGCCGTCGCTACGCCGACAAACTCGCCAAGGTGTATGCCCGAGACGGAGCCGAGACTTGGGTGCTGATCCACGTCGAAGTCCAAGGCGAGCCCGAGGCGCGCTTCGCCGAGCGCATGTACATCTACCACTATCGCCTCTTCGACCGCTATTCGGTCGATATCGTCAGCCTCGCCGTCCTCGCTGATGCGCGCCCGAGTTTTCGCCCTGCCACCTACCAGCGAAGCCGCTGGGGCTGCGAGCTCTCCTTCCGCTTTCCGACGCAGAAGCTGCTCGACTGGCACGCCCGCTGGGGCGAACTCGAGGCCAGCCCCAACCCCTTCGCCCTGGTCGTGATGGCGCATCTCAAGGCCCAGGAGTGCCAAGACGGGCCTACCCGCAAGGGCTGGAAGCTGCGCCTGGTGCGCCTCCTTTACGAACGCGGCTATACTCGTGAGCAGGTGCTCGAGCTCTTTCGGATCCTCGACTGGCTACTGCGCCTTCCCGAGTCGTTGGAGCGAGAGTTCATGCGCGAATTGATTGCCTTTGAGGAGCAAGCCAAGATGCCTTACGTCACCAGCATTGAGCGCCTGGGTCGCAAGGAGGGCCACAAGGAGGGTCGCAAGGAGGGCCACAAGGAGGGTCGCAAGGAGGGCCACAAGGAGGGCTACAAAGAGGGTCGGCAAGAGGGCGAAGCCCTGGTATTAATGCGCCTGATCGAGCTGAAATTCGGCCCTCCGAGCGAGGCTGTGCGTGGGCAAATCGCAGCGGCCGACGCCGACACCCTGCTGCGCTGGTCCGAGCGCATCCTGACCGCGCAGACCCTCGACCAAGTCCTGCGCTGACCCGTGCAAGGAAGCCGGCTCGACGGCCAACGGAGCCGTCGCCGCGACCGGGGTCGGTACTGGCCCCCGGGCGCGAAGAGTTCAATGAGCCGGAGCACAGCAATTCTCAATGCCGGGTGGAAACCTGGGTGATGAGTCCCGAGATCGGAGCTGCGACCAGGGGCGATGAAGCAAATCCATCACGGGCGGGCGAAGCGACGCGGATAACAACCCCTCGATCCGGTTTGGGTGTGGCCAGTGGCGGTGCAGAGACAAAGCTGCCCGTGCCCGCATTTCCAGAGGAGAAGAGCAGGACGGAAAGCGACGAGGTATCGCGTTTTGCGCGCCAGATCGGCCTGATCAGCTGGTGTCTGGGAGCTCCAGCTTCAGCCCCTGGATCATGAATGCCATCAAGGCCTGCCAGCTGTCGAAGCACAGGTAACAGGTGAGAGCACGCAGGTCGTTGAAGAAGCGCTTGCGCGGCAGGAACTGGCGGATGCGCTGGTAGCTCGAATCGAGCAGCTCTAGCAGGGTGTGAAACAGAAAGGCCAGGAGATTGAGGGTCGCCAACAGGGCAGAGAGATGCTGCTTGCCGTGGCCGAAGTTGTGGCTCAGGTGGTAGCCCTTGGTCTTGAGGGTGTTGTTGTTCTCGTTCTCGACCTTCCAGCGGGCGCGCCCGGCGCGCACGATCTCGGCCACGTTGGCGGCGGTGATCGCGTGGTTGGTGGCGAAGGCGTTGTGATAGACGACCTTGCCATCGGCTCGGGTGGTGGTCAGCTCGCACCAGTTCACCGCCAGGGCGTCGTCGCCGTCGCGCAAGGGGACTTGGCTGACGAAGCGGTAGGTATCGGTGTAGGCGTGCTGGCCCTGGCGGCGCTCGATGGCGCGCGTCGCCACCGCCTCGGTGGCCGCCAGCCCCGCCACCCACTCGTAGAGCGTCGGATGGGAATCGGGCTTGCACACCAGGATAAAATTCAGCCCCTGGCGGCGGATGGCTTCACACAGGGGTTGCTTGCAGTAGAGGTCATCGCCCAAGATCGTCACGCCCAGGGAGCGGTAACGCGCACCGAATTGCTCGAGCCAACGTTTGGCCGCGGCGTTCTCGCAGTCCTGTTTCTTGTGCCCATCCTGGGGGACGATGAATTCCGGCTCCAGGGGCAGCACCCGGGGGATTGCCCGGCGCCATGCAAGGCCTCCACCACCGTGTCAAAGACCGACAGCACCGCACTGGGCGGGACCGCATCGAGCAGATTACGGATTTGATTGTCGCTCGGAATCCGGGTGACCCCAAACAGGCTCAGGGCGTTATTGCACCCCTTGGTGGCCTGCAGCGAGCGCTGGAAATCCAGGAACGAGGGGCTTTGCGTGAAGAACACCGAGAACGCACCCAAGGCGGCATCGGCCATCGAATAGGTCGTCTCGCCCGTGCGCTCATCCGGGAAACGCTCGACCACCGAGCGCAAGTGCTCAACCAGGCGGTGGAAGGTCTCTGGGCGGATGTTGAGTCGAAACGGAAAGCTCATCGATGTCGGGAATGTGCCTGCTCTTTCCCAACGTCTTTTACCGCAAGCGTGAGGAAATGTCCAGCTCACAAACGCGATCAATTATCGTTCGTATTTAGAACTGCTGTAGGCTACTCGCATGCCTTGACGTGAGACGGCATTGGACTATACTGAAAAATGCTAATCTTCAGCAATCCCAGAGTCATCTTTTCTGGGTTTTGTTGGATTCTCGAGGAGGCCTGTTCCTGGAGGACGGACATGGTGTTGTGCGGCAAACATTGTGGCACACGGGCCCAAATCACTATTTCGGGGTTGTCGAACGCCTCTCTCTGCCCTCATCGGCTGAAAGCAACTTTCTTTCCATCCCGAGACCTATCTAAAACACGCGTGGTCCGTTTTTCTACCCGTGGTGTTGCTTTCCCCCATCTCTTGCGACTCTGAAACGGACTCCTACGTCTCCGCGCCAGCAAGTCAATAACCTTCCGCCCGATAACCTGTCCTCCGTCACTCCTCTGGAAGCAACACCGATGCAGGCGGTCTTTATCTAAGCAACAATGGAGCAGAAAAATGAAATCGAAACTCTTCCTTATCGGATGCTTTTCCTTAGTCCCATCGATTACCGTCGGCGGGCCGTATGATCATTGCGCGCAAATCCTTTCCGACGGAAAGTTCAACACAACCATCGTTCAGCAAAGCGCACAAAATATGAGCTACGCATTTAACTGGCTGTGCTCCCAGGAATATGCAGAAAGCTCTACAACTGTAGGACAGAAACTCAACGCTGTGTGGAAGACCATAATGGGCGGCGTCGAATACTCTCGCCACAACTTCAACCTGGTCAAACAAGACTATTGCTCGCAAGATATTAACGTTTATACGGCTACAGAGAAAAGCTTTATGTACTCATACATCGCCGACCCAGATGTGGTAAAAGCATGGCGTGACTGCGTGGTAGGAAAAAACCGAGGATTAGTTTGCAACGCGACACCAGAGGGAAATGACGTATTTGTCTCTGTTGAAATGGGTCACGGTCCCGGTGGAGACCTCACATCTTCGAAGCTCCAAGTTGCCAACCTAACACCTATTTTTCCTGACACCGTCGTTCCTACCAGCTTGAAGCAAGGAGACTCGATAATGATTCCGTATGGTCGGACTAAGCCGAATGATCGCAGTATTTTCTTGCTATCTGGATCCACAAATTTAGGAGCAACCAATTGTATGTTTCGCATACCACCACTTCGCCCTTTAGTTCTACCAGATCTTGTGCGTTTTCGCATCGAAGATGTCGCTCGGCCACCCCAGGCTCTTTCCGTAGCTCATCAAAGAACGTGGAAATATCCAAGACCTGGCGGGGGACATTGCACCCTCTGGGCAACAGAGAGCTTGCAAGCCGGCCCTGTCTCTGTCACCAAGGACAAGCGTCACTTGCACATTCCCTACAAGTGCGTCCGCGAAAATACTGCATATGATTGCGGCGGAGGAAGAGCAGCCACGGGAAATTCAGTGTATTCAGCAAATCTCACCGCAGACATCGCTGTCCAGTCCGGACAAGCATTCTTCTCTAATGTCAAACAAAGCGGTCCAGACAATTTTGATGATTACATTAGGGCGGTTAGCGACTGCGACGATTTGATCGAACAGCATATTCGTGCCGCTTCTGGTTCCTCTGTGCTATGAGTACGCCTTCATTGCACAAGAACCGATCATGTGCTACGCGTCCTATGGACGCAGTGAATTAATCGGAGCCGTCTCAGCACATGGACGTGCTTGTGGATAAACTCAAGACGACGTTATCCGGAAAGCGGACGCTCTTGGGAACGAGTGGGAACGAGGGTCTGTTCTCGCGTCATAGCGTGCTACATGGCGACAACTGACCGTCCTCACTGGCTAATCCGGCGCAAGGTTTTCCAACAATGATCATTCGACCACTACACTTTCCTCCAGGCAACCATCGCCCAGGCAAAGACCGTGCGAGCGGCTGAGCTGATCGAGTTGGAGGTAATCGACGATGGCTAAGGGCATCATCACCGCGGTCCACGAGACCGCAAAAGGGCTGCACGAGGCCGGCGTGATGGACGCGGTGACCTTGCGCGACTTTGATGCACTCTGTCTGCCGCCGGTGAAGCACTACACCGCCGAGCAGATCAGGCGGATTCGCCTGCGCAACAAGGCGAGTCAGGCCGTGTTCGCGGCCTACCTCAACACCAGCCCTTCGACGGTTCAGAAATGGGAGCAGGGGCAGAAGAGCCCCAACGGCCCCTCGCTGAAGCTGCTCAATCTGGTGGACCAGAAGGGTCTGGAGGCGCTCGCCTGAACAGGGATGCGGGAAGAAGAAGGGCGGCACTTTGACCCAAGTGCCCAGGGTAAGAAGCCGGCTGGTGCTGGCCGATTTCAGTCCTCGTTCCGCATCATGATCGTGATGACCGGCTCCCCATCGTCACCCGGCCCAACCATGAGCCTCAGGCGGGTGAGCCTGGCCTGCATCGAGCGGCCATCCCGCGGGACACGATACAGCCCATAGTCGAGCCAGCTGCCGCCTCCCTTGGCAGTCCGTATGGCATAGGCGCCCATGTACAGCACGTCCCACAGGCGCCCGGACTCGTCCTGCGGGACCTGGCGCTCGCTGTCGGTGTCGCTCCAGGCGACGCAGTCCTCCCAAGCTGCGGCGGTGATCGCCACGGGCCAGCGCAGACCCGCCTCCCGGGCCATGGGTCCGGCATCGATCAGCACGCCGTCTTCCAGGGCCTGGGCCCGGCTGTAGGTGGAGATGACCTCCCCCACGAGGCTTCGCGGTGTGGGCTGGGTGGTTTGATCGGACATGGTGATGCTCCTCGGATGATGCCGTTGGGAAAGACACCGCCCCTTCTCGGAGACGATGCCTTCCCGCCCGGCGGGTTGGATGAAGGGGTGTGGGCTCAGAGAAGTCCACGTTCGGCAAATGACACCGAATCGCCCGCGGCGACGACGAAGTGATCGAGCACCCGCACGTCGACCAGTGCGAGTGCCTCCTTGAGCTTGCGGGTGATCGCCTCGTCCGCATGGCTGGGCTCGGCGACCCCCGAGGGGTGGTTGTGGAAGAAGACGACCGCGGCGGCGTTGACCTCCAGGGCCCGTTGCACCACAACCCTGGGATGCACCGAGGCGCCGTCGATGGTGCCGTTGAACAGCTCCACCTGATCAAGAACCCGATGGCGGTTGTCGAGGTAGAAGCCGCCGAACACCTCGTTCTTGCGGTCGGCGAGCGTGAGTCGGAGATAGGCCCGGGTGTCGTCGGGACTGGCCAGCGCCCTTCCAGAACGATGGCGTTGCTTGAGCACGGCGAGCGCCAGATCGATCAGAGCTTGCTTCTCCGTCGGGCTGAGTGCGGCCGGCTTGAGGCCGGCGAAGCGGTTCTTGACCGGCGGCTGCTCGGCGAACAGTCGATAGGTCATGACAGGTCTCCTGGGGAAGAACGGGGAGACCGGCCCGCTCGGGGAAGGATCTCCCCGCGGGGTGGAAGTCAGACCGGGTGAAGGACTCACCCGGTCTGGTCTGTGATCAAGCAGCCTGCTCGACGATGAACGGCTGGCCCTCGACCTTCGCCCAACTGATGCGAATGAGCCTGGCCTTGAGGATGACCCCGATCTGGCCGGCCTTGCTGCCGTTCTTGTGGGTGAAGCGCTCGGCGAACAGGTCGCTGGCACGAAAGCCCACGAGCACCCGCAGCTTGTCCTCGACAGCCGGCTGGAGCTGACGCACGATGTGCTGTGCCTCCGCACCGGACACGCGGCACTCCAGGTGCGTGTACAGGACGTTGTCGACACTGCCGCGCAGGGCAGCGAGGGTGACACTCAGGAAGGGCTCGCCCTCCTTGGGGGTCACCAGCCGGATGCGGTTGAGATACGCAACACCGGTGAGGTGCAGATCGAAATACTTGGCGTTTTCTGGCTTGGACATGGCTGTCTCCTTCGAGCTAAGGACGAATCCGGAGAGAGCCCGTCCCTGTCGGGAAGACTTCCCCGGCAGGGTGAGCCGAGACCGTGGGTCCAATGGACCCGGGCTGCTCGGCAGTCGACCGGACCGAGGTCCGGGCTGAAGGTCGGAGACATCTCCTCGGCTGCGCCATGTGGGGCATGGACACAGCGGAGAAGGACATCCCGACCGAGGGTAGAGTAAGAACCGACGGCTTGCGCCGCGAGCACCGATTGCACGGTTCGACGGTGCCTCGATCGTCACTGAGCCGCAGTGACCACGGATGAAACTCCACGTCCCTGTCCAGCCAATGCCTTGCATCCCCGCCAGACAGGAGACTCGGTCAGACCGGCGTCTCGCACACGTAGCGCAGGTACTTGAGCATGCCGCGAGCGTTGGCGAAGGCCGGGTGCTCGGCCACCGCCTGGTTGGGGAACCAGTCGTGAATCTGCTCGGCGAGCGCCACCGTGCCGCCGCCAACGAACAGGATGCGCTCCAGCTCTGCCCCACGGCCGAGCTGGCGCTGGGTCTCGGCGTGCAGGCGCTCGACCACCTGGCGCCGGGCGGTCTGGACCAGGGCCGAGATATCCTGGGTCTTGCCGAACAGACGCACCTGGCCGCTCTGCAGGGCCTCCTCGACCGAGCGCTCGCTCACCGTCTCCATGTCGAAGCGGGCGCGGATGCCCTCGGCCACCTCGCGCTTCACATCCAGCAGCCCGCAGTGCAGCGACCCCGAGGCGCTGTGGCGCACCGCCTGATCGGCCACCACCACGTAGTCAGTGGTGCGCCCACCGATGTCGACCACGGCGATGGGGACCCCCAATCGCTCGGAGGCGAGCTGCACGCCTCCGTCCGATTCGCTGATGACATGGTCATACCAGGCCGCCAGGGCCTCGGGGATGACCTCGTGGAAGGCCACCGCCGCGGACAGTCGTCCGTCCAGGGGATCGACCGGGAGCTTGAGGCTCGCCCGCTTCCGGGCCAGGGTCTCCTCGCGCCGACTGCCGTCGCCCTGGTAGAAGCTGCCCACCGGCAACCCCGAGACCGCATGCACCGACTGACCACCCAGCCCCGCCTGCTGCAGGGCGTGCTGCACGATGGCCCGGTTGAGCCCGGAGAAGGGATAGGCATCGAAATAGGTCGGCTCGCCGTCGACCTCCCCCACCGCATAGGCCTGGGCTTGCGTCTCGTACTCGAAGATGCGCGGGGCGGCGCTGTCGATCCAGCTCACCTTCGCCCGGCCGAGCCGGGCTCGGGACGGCACCGCGATCAGGCGGCCATCGGGCAGGGCCAGCTTGGTGAAGGCATAGCCGTCGTCCAGGCCGACACTGACGGGGCTCATCGGCGGCTCACTCACGGGCGGTCTCCTCAGGGGCACGACGTTGGGGGCGGAAGCAATGCTCATCCGATCACCTTGCGCAGGTGGGCGAAGGGCTTGTCGGTGGGGTTTGGGGGCAGCGGAGCCGTTGAGGGCGTCTCCGGAAGCGGGGTGCGCTCCGGGACCGGGCTGCCGGCAGGTGTCGAGCGGCCGAGCCAATCGCCGAAGCTCAGGCTCCTGGGGCGGGACAGGCGGGCCGGACGATCGTCGCCCGAGCTGGTGCGGGTCGCCCGGTGCAGTGCCAGCAGCACCCGGCTCTCGGCCAGGAACCCCTGAGTCAGCAACGAGCGCAGCCACTCCGGGTGGCGCGGCTTGGGCAGTGCCGCCAGGCGTTTCAGGATCAGCGCCTCGATGAGCATTGCCGGGTCCAGGCTCAGGCAGATGCGCAGGCCTTTGCCGTGGGGCGTCTGGTCTGTCACCGCTGGGGGCTCCCGCGAACCGGTTTCCAGACAGCCCCTTGGCCGTGGGCGTCGGGTACCGAGCAACCTCGTCGTGCAATCGGGTCACCGGTAGGACCCAACCCGCTCAACCCCCGGCCGCCAGTGGCCGCAGGGCAATATGTCCGGTCGCACTCGACACCGGCGCAGATCGCAGAGGAGCGTAAGGCGCGCGGCGCTCTCCGCCGAGGATGTCGGGTGGGACATCGCCCATGCGCTCGCGTGCCTCCACGCTCAGGGCTGTATCCTCGATCAGGTCCCGGCGAGTAGTACCGGTCAGGCGATAGCCCAGCGGGCTGAGAAACGCACGGCGCAGGGGCCGACCGCCGAGCTGCACGGCCCGTTCACCGTCCTGCCGGGTCATGGCGCCGATGTGCTGGGCAGTAAGCACGGCGCGCACCAGCCGATCGTAGTCAGCGACGAGGTGGGCGCCGCGATAGGCGTAGGGGTTGCTGAAACGAAGCGGCACCCGCACCGGTCGGGTCGAGGCCGCGGGGGTGGCGGTAATCGCCTCGGAGCGGCCCAGGGGTGCGCTCGCCTCGGCCAGTGCGGCGCTCAACGCTGCCTCCGCCTTCTCCAGGGCCTCGTGGACCTTGATCAGCCACCAGTCCGCATAGGGGTCGTCACTGCGCGCGCCATGCCAGATCGGGCGCAAGAGACCTGCAAAGCCGATCAGCCCGATGATCCCCACCTTGTCCGAGGCCCCCGCCCGGCCCTTGACCAGCCGCAGGGCCTGGCCGGTCTCCAGGGTCAGGGTGATCGCCCCACGCAGGGCGCCCGGCTGGCTGTCGGTGACTTGCAGCTTGGGCTCGGTGGAGACATCCTCGTCCACGGCCGAAGGCTGACGCGGCGCTGAGTCGATGTCCGGCATGCTCGACATGGCAATCCCCTCGTGCGTCAAGACGTCGGGCGCATGGGTGGCCCAGGGGCACCATGAGCCCATGTTCGGGAGACGAAGAGAAGGGAAAACGCGGCAACGCTATCGCCTGGTTCTTGAGCGGGAGCGGCAGGGCTGGATTGGGCAAGACTCTGTGAGGGTTTCGGTGTCAAACCCAGCGAGATCCCTGCCCGAGCGCCGACAGGGCACCCGGCCATGCTCGACCTCCCCGGCTGGGATATCCACGCAGACGCCGCCATCGGCGCGAGCCGAATTATCACAGTGTGATTTTTTTGCTGACCCGATCGCCCGGGCCCGCAGGGCACCCGGCCGTGCTCGACCGCCTCGGCTGGGATATCCACGCACACGCCGCCATCGGCGCGAGCCGAATTATCACAGTGTGATTTTTTTGCTGACCCGATCGCCCGGGCCGGCATTGCCGTCCGCCTGGCCGCCCGGTGAGCCGTCGAGTGCCTGGCGCAGCTGCAAGAAGGGATTCTCACCGCGACGCACTCGATCCCGCCGCTGGCGGCGCTTCGACGACCGCTCCTGCGCCTCCCGGGCTTGGTCGGCCGCCGCCTGAGCGTTGCGCGCCCGCTCGGCCTCGACCTTCAGCGCCAGGTTGGGCTGGAACTGCCCGGCATTGAGCTCCCGGCACAGCCGGTACAGGTAGCGCAACTCGTCATAGACCGGCTGGGCGCCCTGCTTCTCGCAGCGCAGGCGCCCCTCCAGCTCATCGAGCAGGGCCTGGCGTTGATCCGCCGGGACGGTGGCGAGATAGCGATCGGCCACGCCGCGCTGGTTGGCGCTCAGGCGTGGTGGGTAGGTCAAGGGCGGTAATGCGGAGGGGTCCTTCGATTTTTGGGGGTCCTCGGTTGTTGTTGTAGTTATTTTTTTATTACTACTACTACCGTGCACCGACTTTGATTTTTGAGGGCCCAAAATTCGAAGTCGGTGCTCGCCCGCCTTCGAATTCTGGTCCTGGTCGAGACCAGCGTGTGCGTCGCGCCGATTGGCCAGGCGGGCCAGCACCTGGGCGCTGAAGCTGAAGTAGCGTCTCGGGCCTTCCCGGCGTACGGCACGGACCGCCTCGATGCGCCGCTCCATTGGGCTGACTGGTGCCAGCACGTCCACCCCGGCGTCGATGTCCTCGTCGATCGATTGCAGCACCGCCTCGGCCACCCGGCAGACCCGGGCATGATAATGACGACGGGCCTCGCTCAGGAAACCCATGTACTCCGGGTCCAGGTGCAGGGCGTCGGCCAATGGGAGGGGCTCGTCGTGCAGCGCATAGACGTTGCCCCGGAAACGCCCGCCGGCATCACGCACCCGGGCACACAGGGACAGCCAGCGGGTGGCGCGCAGCACGGCGATTGCGCGAGACACGGTGGAGGTCGAGGCAATGTTGGCTTTGCGGGCGATCTCGCTGTAGCTGGGAAAGGCGGTGCTGACGCCGGCCGCCTGTCCCTGCTGGCAGATGACCATCCACACCACCTTGTCCACCGGCTCCAGCACCGGGTCCTGTACCAGCAGGGCCGGGAAGGCCTGGTGCCAGCTGCCGAGAAACAGCATGGCATCCGTGCCAGGGTCGTGGGCGGTGCGCCGGACCTGGCCGATGGTGCGTCGGATCAGCCCATCGAGGGCGTGGGTCTCCGGTCGGATCGCGGAGTCATCGCCAGCCATGGCGGCGGGTCAGGTCGAGGTGCGCCCTGGTCGGAGGGATGTTGCCTGGCTCTCGGCGGAGAGACCAGCCTCCTCGGCCCAGCGCTGGGTAAGCAGCCAGACCGAGCGCATCGAGGCACCCGTCTCCTGCTGAAGGGCCAGGTAGTCCTCCGGGGCCAGCGTGGCGCTGGGGTCGTTGTCGGCGCGTTCGGCCCAGGCGCGCCATAGGGCATGGGAGGTGGCCTCGTCGGGCTCGGGCGGACGGCCGACAGCTGGCTCGGGGGTGAGCAGGCGGCGAAGCCGCGTGTACTCCCGGGCGCCCACGCCGAACAGGCTTCGCATCATCTCCAGCGGCGCGTCGGCCTGGATGAGATCGCGCTGGATCTCTTCGAGCTCGCGCTCGCGTCTCAGGTGCGCGAGCATCGGCCAGTAGACGTCCCGATCCAGCTCGATGGCAAGGCAATGGGCCTGGAGCGAGCCTGCCCGATAGAGGTCGCCTAGGTTGAGCTCGCGCAGCGCGGCAATCTCCTTGGGTCCGAAGTTCATCTCCCGCAGGGCATGTTGGTCGCCCTCGGCCAGACAGCGGATGGCGTAGAGCAGCACGGCCGTCACCAGCTCCGCCTCCTTGGTGCCGACAGGATCGTTCATGGCCACAGCGGCTGGTTGGCGGCCTCGGCCACCCGGTAGAGCGCGCGGTAGGTCTCCATCAAGGCCAGCAAATCGCTCCAAGCCTTGTCGTCGAGGCACCGCCACAGGCGATAACCGCTATGACCGGGGTCCAGGGTCCAGACGCTGGAAAAGAGCAGACCCGCGTCCTGATCCTCGAGCGCCCGATACAGCACAGAGCCCTCGGCGAGGGCCGGCAGCAACAGGTCGATGGGCGCAACCGTCAGCTCGCAGCCGGCGGCGAGCTGCCACCAGATCATCGAGACCTGGGCCAGCGCCTGCTCGTCGAGTTGCTCCACCAGCGCAGGGTCTGGGACGTCGGTGAGCAGGAATCCAAGGCCCTGACCCGGCAGCGCCCGCACGAGGTCACCGAAGCCGTTGCGCTGGGCCAGCCGACTTGCGAGGGTCCAGGCTCGGGCACGTAGCGATTTGAGATCCGTCGGTCCTGGCGACTGCTCAGCTGGCAATGCACCCAGGACACGGGGTGGGCCCTCGTCCTCGGTTTCCGGCGATGATCTGTGCCCGTCGGGAGAGGGTGCTCGGCCACCCGGGTCTTGCCGTTCGTCCGGCGAGGCTGGACGCGGTGCTGCCTGGACAGCGTCAGTCAC
>Ga0210110_1000544_pt1 | contig 12419 bp, 10 predicted proteins | sample China_Galinas_PW_2_FD_184865 | JGI IMG/M metagenome (GOLD analysis project Ga0210110, IMG submission 184865) | Wetland microbial communities from San Francisco Bay, California, USA, that impact long-term carbon sequestration - China_Galinas_PWB_D1... | ecosystem: Environmental > Aquatic > Marine... | reverse complement strand
CCACGAACTCGCCCGACGCCACGTTCGCCCGCCGCGAGACAGGCGGCCGGCCGGAAACCGGACCGGCGAGCCTCGCGGTTCGCGTCACCGGACCCAACGATACCGTCGTGTTCAGCAATCGCGCCAGCTCCTCGTGGTACCTCAAACGTGACTGGCGCGACTATGACGCCTTGTTGATGTCGGTCTACGTGCCGGCTCGTGGCATCGACATCGACGTCACGCTGCAGTCCGGTACCGGCGCCACGACCTCCACCGTCAGCACCACCCAGCGCCTCGAGCCGGGATGGAACGCCCTGAGCTTCGCCCTCGCCGAGGCGGCCGACCACCTCGCCATGGACGACGTGCGCGAAATCCACCTCGCCTTCAAGGGGATCACTACGCCGACCGACGTCAGAATCGACGACCTGATCCTGACCGCCGACCGCACCACCGTCTTCGGCAACCCGAAAGAGGAAGACGGGAAGCTGTACGCCGAGCACGTGGCCGACCGCCTCATCATCGGCGCGGGCGGCTCGTTCGAGCTCGCGTTCGACAACGCCCAGATCGTGCAATGGTTCGACCTCAAGAAGGATCCGCACCGTCTGCACAACCTGCTCGCGGGCACGGCCCTCGGCCCGACCCCCGCCTACGTGCGACCGCCGCGCGGCGACGAGGAAGGTGCACCGCTTCTCTTTGCCGGCCGCGCGGTCCTGGCCAGACAGCGCTTGCTCGAAATCAACCAAGTGCGCGCCGTCATCGAGTGCATGTGGCACTTCGTCGACGATCCGGACGACCCGATCATCGGCCGACCAACGGTTCGACGCGTGTTCACCATCTACCCGACCGGGCAGATGTTCACGTCGATCACGGCAAACGCCGGGAACGCGGATTGGCCGAAAGAGGACGTCGGCTTGGCCGTCTCCATCGCGAGCGGCGGCGACGCAGGGATGTCGATCGGGATCGGCTCGACCCCGTCGACGCCCGCTGGTCACGGAGCTTATGCCTGGGCCGGCTCGCAGGACACCGGCGGCGATCTGCTTTTCGTGGCGACCGCAGCCGGCACGCCGCTGACCATTGCGGACCAATCCGATGCGTCCCACGGATTGCTGCGGCTCATCGCCACCGGCGGCGGCCCGGTCGATCGGCAGCGTTCGTGGACGGCGCTACTCTGGCTGCGCGTGCCGCAAGGCGACGCCGGCTCCTTCGCCGCGCAGGTCGCCGCGGCCTATGACACCCCGCCCGACCTCGCCGTCGACCTGGGAACCGTCGACACTGAAGCCGGAAAAACCGCGTTCGATCGCGCGACCGGCGTCTATCGCCTCCGCCCGGATGGCGGCCGGGTGCGCCTGAAGCTCAAACCCGATCAGCCCTACACCTACGCCCCGGCTTTCTCGATACTTCAAACCGCCGACCTCGACGCCTGGATTTACGTCGACGACGCGATCTTCGACCGATCGGCCCGCGATCAGGCCGGCAATCTCATCTTCCAAATTGACACGCCTGTGCCAAGACCGACCACCATCGAAGTCCTTACGCGCCGCCGGCAGACAACTTCAGGTTCTTGACAGCCTGCCACGCTCGATCTATACTTGACCGATTCCGCTCAACGTTTCTCCTTATCTTGTAAGGACTTACGAAAACGAGGCTAAGCGGGTCGAGCGAACTGAACGTTCCGGCGTCTCTGGTGATGGCCAAGAAAAAAACAGCCAAGAAACGCGTGGCCAAGAAGTCGGTGAAAAAGACGGCCACGCGCAAATCGACCAAAACCACCGCCCGTCGTGCGTCATCCGGCGCCTCAAAGAAGGGCACCAAGCGAACCGCCCCCAAGGTCAAGGGCGCGACGGCCAAGGGCACGCGACCCAAGGTGTCCAAGAAGACAGCGGGCACCGCGGCTTCGAGCCGGAAGAAGCCTGGGGCGGTCCAAGCCTCGGCGAAGAAGGCAACGAAGCCCGCCGCCACCGCGAGCCAGAAGAAGAACTCGACCGGCGTCGACGAGTCGGCCGGAACCAACGCCACCCGAACGGACGCCGAGAGGATTTCGCTCATGGCGAAGGGCGCCTCGGTCATTCGCGTCCGGAGCAACGCCAAACCGAATCGACGCGGCGGCGCCGACGCGGCGACCAACCACAAGGCCAAGGGGGCGACCGCGACCACGCACGATCCCATTCAGTTTCCCGAAGAGTCGCGCAAGCTCCCCAAAACGCCACTCAAGGCCAAGGAGCTGCGCGAGTTCAGGGCCCTGCTTTTTCTCAAGCGAGCCGAACTGTGCGGGGACGTGGAGCGGCTGACCGACGAGGCGTTTCACTCGGACCGAGAGGGCGGAAGCACGGAACGCTCCAACATGCCGATCCACATGGCCGACCTCGGCAGCGACAACTGGGAGCAGGATTTCACGCTCGGCCTGATCGATACGGAGCGTCACCTCGTCGCGGAGATCGACGCGGCGCTCAGGCGGATCGACAACAAGACCTACGGCATCTGTCTGGCTACCCACAACCCGATCAGTGTCGCCCGACTTCGGGCGAAACCCTGGGCCAAGTACTGCATCGAATACGCGAGGGCACGTGAGGAAGGCCGCGCCTAGCCGGCCGTTTCCGCCGGACCATGGCTTCCACCCCTGAACAAAGCAAGGCACACGACGTTGTCACCGCGCAGTCGGCGCTTCGGCACGTGCCGTCGCACCTTCGTTTCTGGATCCCGGCTGTCACGATGCTGTGGCTCGATCTGTGGTCGAAGCACCGCGTGTTCACGACGCTCGCACCGGACACGGCCGTCACCGTCTGGTCGCCGGTGCTCGAGTTTCGTCGCTCCCTCAACGACGGCGCCGTGTTCGGCTCCTTCACCGGCTACACGAGCGTGTTCATTATCGCATCGGCGTTGGCGCTTTGTTTCGTGCTGTTTCTGTTTCTCAGAAGCTCGAGCCGGCACTGGCTGCTCCACATAAGCCTGGCGCTCATTCTCGCCGGCGCCATCGGCAACCTCTACGATCGAGCCTTCATCGAGGCCGACGTCGCGCGGATCACCTACAAGTCCGGCCAACAGCGATCCTTCATCGGCAAGCTGCTCAGCAAGCCCGACGATCGGCCGGTCGAGATCGGAGACTGGCCGGACGGCGCCAACCCGCGCGTTCTCGACCAACACTCGATCGATCACGTCGAGCTTCGCCGCCAGGGCGTCGTGCGCGACTTCATCCGGTTCATGCCGAAGTTTCCCAAGTGGGTGCCCAAGGTCGGCGGCCGGGACGTCTGGCCGTGGGTGTTCAACGTCGCCGACGCCTCCCTCGTCGTGGGCGTGTTCATGCTGATGATCGCGACCTGGTTCGACGGCAAGCACGAAAAACAGACGTAGCACGTCGCCGAAGGGCGGGCAACGCTGTCCTCACGAAGCTCCGGCCTCGCCCACACCGCCCGGCGTCAGGAGGTCGATATGCCCGGCTTCGGAGGCACGCTTGAAATGCGACTCATCCAAGGTGAAAAACAAGTTGATCCCGATCGTCTTGGCCGCTGCCACCAGGCGAATGTCGTGAATTCTCGTGCCGCTGACCTCGAGTTCCTCAACAAGACTTCGGAGTACGCGATATTCTCTGTCGGGGTCCTGCAGCCGTAATTCGAAGTGGTGCTCGATCTGATCCAGGCGCGCGACGGCTTCCGAGACACTCCATCCGAACCCGTTCACGTCCGTGCCGACACCGCTCCGCTTTTTCGTCATAAAGCAGAGGAACTCGTATGCCACCTGCGGAACGAAGCACAACGTGTGGTTTTGCTTGATCAGCGTACGGATCGCCAAGCGGGTTGAAGCGTGCCTGGAATCATCGAGGTTCAGGTAACGGCCGAAGATGCTGGAATCGACCAGGACATCCGCCATTCGGGTCACCTAATCGTAGAGCTCTCCACGCGAAAAGATCGTGTCACCCCCCAGACCAACCAGGGTCGACTCGAATGCATCCAGGCGGCGCAGACGCTCTTGTGCCGAACGGCCCTCGGGCGAGTTCCCATTACCCGGCACCTGCTCTGTGGCTTGGCGCAACCAAGCTTCCACACTCAGGCCGCAAGCGGCCGCACGCGTCTCCCAGATCGCGTAGGTGCCCTCATCGATGGTCAGTTTCCGCATGACATTGACTCCGCATCCTATTATTGCAGGATCGCGGGACCGTAGTCAACACGCGTTCTGCGGTCAAAGATGGGCCCTAACCAGGTGCGTCTACGGCACTCCGGGCTCGGTCAAGTTGACGAGAAACGGCTGAAGGTCATTCCAATCAACAGTCCCGTGATGATCGAAGTTAAGGGCCGCGCACGGCCCGGATGATGTCGTCTGGCCAAAGCACCTCATAACCAAGCCAACGTCGACGAGATCCAACGAGCCGCTTCCGCACTGGGCGTTGGTGCCGGAGGAAGGTGAGGATCCGGTGACGCCGCAGGACGTCTACGTGAACGGCGTGCAGGTGGGAATTCCCAAGTGGCAGGACTGGGCCCGAGGCGCCAAGGCCAGGCTCGATGAGATGATGGCGTCGTGATGATGTCGACGGCAGCCAGACTTACACAAAACCGGCTTCAGAGATTCCACTTGAACTCCGAGCCAAGACACTCCCCTCGCGCCAAAGAGTTGACCCAAACGCTCCATGAGTCTCTACTTGCCGCCATGGCGGGATCAAAACGAAAAGGCGCGAGCCGTCGTGACCACACTGAGCTCGACGTCGCCATGATGCGCCGAGCCATCAGGCGGGCCCGGCCAGGCCTGCGAAGGGCTTGTCCCGATAACCCGATGATGATCGCAGTCAGTTGCATCACTCTGTGGTCGGACCTCCGACGAGAATCTTACGCCCCAGTGCGACAATTTGTGGTAAAATTCGTGCCGCCTGAATCCCGTGCGGGTGCCGTTCTGTACCGAATCGCGGCCATCGATTCCCTCTCCCCCTGGGAGAGGGCTAGGGTGAGGGCCGTAGGGCGTTGGCTCGAATGAGGTCGTAGAGTGTTCGGTGTCGATCGCAGCAAGAAGTGCCAGTTCGTGGCATTTCCGAATCCGCCTGAGCCCTCCCCCAGCCCCTCCCGCGGGGAGGGGGGTTCGTTGGACGCCTCCCGTATCGCGCAAGCTCGCAGATGGAAATTGGCTGCGGCCATGGGAGCAAGCGTGCTCACCGCGACTCGAGTGAGAGCAGTGACGCGTAGTCCTCGAGGTCCACGTCGTTGTCGAGGTCGAGGTCAAGACGGGTGCAGCGCGGCCCGGGCAGGTCGGCCGAGGGAGCGCCGAAGCAGAGTTGCATGCCCTGGAAGTCCCGCAGATCGAGCCGGCTGTCGCCGTTGAAGTCGCCGAATAGTTCGCACTCGTCGGGGATGCCGTTGCCGTTTCGGTCGCGCGAGGTGTTACGCCGGATGTCGGTCTCGTCCGGCACCTCGTTGGCGTTGCAGTCGTGCGGGCCGATGCGAAGGAACCAGATGTCCTGCTCGCCGTTGAACGTGGCCGCGTAGGCGACGTTCACCCCGAGGTTGTCCGAGCGCATGTGGTAGTAGTCGCCTAGCTTCGGGTCACCATCGGGCCCGCCGACAGTCCTGTCAAAAACGGGGCTTACAGGGATGTTTGTCGACCAACTCATACCCGCGTCGGTTGAAAAAGAGTAGTACAATTCGGAGAGGCGATGATCGGGATCATCCGGGTCGTTGCGCGTATCGTTCCAAACGACGTCGATGCGTCCGTTGGGCGCCACAGACATCATGCCGAACCAGTGCCACTCACCGTTGTCCGGGCGGGGTGCCCCATTGCTGCCCGGGTCAACATCTTGCGGAACACCGTCCATGCCGGTCCCGGGCAGCGGTGGGGGACGGATGAACGTGGGCCGGCGGTTTCCGGTGAACGTAGGCTCTAGGGCTGGTTGCGCTTCGTATTGGCGTACGGATGATCTGCGTAAGCGTGTCAGTCCCCCACCCCAGGTCGAGATGCCACGAAATGGCACCCGGACGTCATCCCCTCGACCTGGAATGGGGCACCCGCGTGCCAGGCCGTGGCATTGCCAAAGCCGCTCGAGCCCTCCCCCGGCCCCTCCCGCGGGGAGGGGGGTTTGTTAGATTCGCCTCACAAGGTCTTGGAGATCCAAGCGAGGAATCACCCACGTGGACACCGAGTCCCTCATGCACCGTTGTGCGAGATGACGCTGCAGGACTCCGGCGAGGTCAAAGCTCGCCCAACGACGGAGCCCCCTTGCGTGCCGAAATAACCGGCCGACGCCACCGAATACATCACGACATGGGAACCGTCGGCCTCGTGCCGCCGGGCGTCGATACGCACGGCCTTTCGCCGGCCTGCAAGCCCTCAGAAACCCATGCGGCGTGATTCGTCATGTCGTCGGATGTTGCAGCGCGACCGTGGCTCGCCCCAGCCGCGCTGCCGCTGGTGGATGCTCGCGCCCACACCGGAGTCGGAGATAGGCTTATGAAGGAACCCCGTGACCACTGGGCGTACCTTCTCATCGTATTCGCCCTGAGCTATCTCTGGCAATGGGTCATCTACCTGAACGGCGGAGTCGACTCGCCACTTTTTCCGTTCGTCATGCTGATCCCAGGGGGCGTGGCAATCGGTTTCTGGCTTGTTCGGAAGCGCGGGCTGCGAGGCATCGGATGGGGCTTGGGCAGGGCATGGTACGTCATCCCGGCTTTGGTCGTTCCCATTGTCGTGGTAGCCGCATCGGCTTGGATTCTCACGAGTTTCCATTGGGCGACCTTATCGAGCGAGCATTTTCGGTTCGAGCACGGTACGGTGGAGATACACAAAATCCCGTTCATTCTTGGCAATAAGGCACAGGGCACGCTGTACTTCGCCGTGAACTTCATGTGCTCGCTCTTCATCCAGTCACTCCTGGGCAGCATCGTCACCATAGGGGAGGAGCTCGGGTGGCGCGGCTATCTGCAGTCGAGACTGATCGAGCGGTTCGGCACGAACTGGGGTTTGATTGTGCTCGGCATCTTCTGGGGGTATTGGCACCTGCCCATCATCCTGATGGGCTACAACTTCCCGACGAACCCAATCCTGGGCGCCACCGTGTTGATGCCGCTGTTCACGATCTTCGCCGGGATATTCCTCGGCTGGTTGTATTTGCGTTCGAAGAGCATTTGGATGCCGACGGTGGCCCATGCCGCGATGAACTTGACGGGCGTGCTCCTTCTTTCAGAGGTGATCATGCAGCGGGATAATCTACTGCTGCAACTCGTTTTCATCGGGTCGTGGGGCGTCGTGGCTGCGCTCTGTCTGATTTCGCTGAACGTAAGGCGGCCCGTGATCTGGCAAGCCGCCACGCCGATCCCCGGCGTGGGTGGCGGCCAGATCAACTCTGGTTTGGGGGAGTGACGAACTTCGGATTGCGGTACGGACGATCAACGGAGACCAAGTCCGTCCCCTACCGTTGGTCGAGATCAAGCCATACGACACCGGTGAGTTCAGCGCTCGCCCAACGACGGGGCAGCCGCACAAACGACCGCGGCTCAGGTCGTCGCCGGCACGACGGCCGGTACGGGTTGCACCAGCGGCTGAGGCGCGCGCTGCGGCTTGATCGCCTTGTCCGGCGTGGCAGACGCGGCCGGGCGACGCACCTTCTTCTTCCCCGCCGGTGCGGCCTGCATGCCGGGGGCGTTGGCGATCGCGCGGTTCCACGCGGCCTTCTCGGCGCGCGTCAGCAGCGATTCGAGCTTGGGTCGCATCTTCGCCGCTTTGGTGCGCGACGGCGCCTTGGGGGAGCGCTGCAGATCAGCCAGCCCGGAGTCGAGAATGCGCGTCAGGACGCCAAACAGCACGCGGCCCATCTCGGGGGTGACCATGCCCAGGCGAATCTCGCGATAGAGCCGGTCCATGGCCTGGCCGACGGACCGGTGGTCGGTGAGCTTGCGAAGGTAGCCGTCCGGCAGGTGCGAGAGATTGCGACGCCGCTTCGCTCGGGGCGAGGCCGTCGCCTTTTTCCTCTTGGCGATCAACTCGGGATCGTGGAAGACGCAATACTCGCCCCCCTTGCGGACCTTGCCGCGGCAGCGCCGGCCGGACTTGGTGATCGCACAGCAGTGCTGATCGAAGGGCAGGCGGCGGACGCGAGCCGGCTCAGAGGGTGCCTGATCCTCGTTTGTCCGGGGGCGATTCAGAGGTGCTTCCAGCATTTCCCAAAGCAGCATGGCGATCTCTCCTTGTGCCACGCGATGGCACCGCTAGCGGCCGGTATCCCCTTGACGTGCTTCGAGGCCCGCAAGCGGCGGTCACGGCCTGAGCGTGCTCGCCCTGTCGTGAGGCGCACCATCTCTCCCTGCGCCGGCAGGTCGTGGTCGACCCGCTACCGGCGATTCTAACAGGCGGCATCCGAAGGACAAGGCGAATCCTGAAGAGTCGAGTACCGTCGGTGTGAAATCATTGTGGTACGCGACGTAGGCTCTGTCGCAAGCGGAACATGGGGCACGGCCCAACTACCAGTCGTCCCGGTTACCGCTTGGCTTGGCCCGTCCGCGTTTCGTCTCGCCGCGGCGCTGCTTTTGTTCCAGTCGGCGGCGTTTGGCGGCCGCGGGTACGCGAGTGGCCTTTCGACTCTTGCGGGGGCGAATCGCCGCGGCAATGAGCGTACAAAGCCGGTCGAAGGCGGCGTCCCGGTTGGCGCTTTGGGTACGATGGCGCGAGGCGACCACGCGAATCGCGCCGCTGCGGCCGATGCGCGTGGCGAGCGCCGCGCGAATGCGACGCCGCTCGAGGTCGGTGAATGCGTCCCCCCGATCGAAGTCAAAAAAGAGGGTGACGCGCGTGTTCACCTTATTGACATTTTGGCCGCCCGGACCGCTCGATCTGGTAAAGACGTAGCGCAGGTTCTCCGGATCGATCCGATCGGCGACGGCCGCGATTTCCCCGGCCGAGGCGGCGGTGAGTTTGGCGCGTGCGGCGGGCATCGGAGCTAGTACCGAAGCAATCCGCCCGGCCAGGTGATGTGCGGAATCCGCAGCTTGGATCGCCCATCCCCGACGCCGTCCGGATTCGCCTTGGGCCAGACGAGCTTCTGGAGCCAATCCACGACCGGAAGCTTGCTCTCGGAGGTGGCACTGCGGTTGTCCGACTCGGTCTTGGCGGCCGAGGCTGTGTCTTGTGCGGGGCGCTGGGCAGCTCGGCTCTGCTGGACGCGGGCGGCCAACGCTCTCCAGGCCAGCCACGAATCCTGGCCGGCGACGGCGATGGCGGCGTCAAAATCGTCGGCCGCGGCCGCGTACTCGTAGAGTGCCATGTGGCAATCGCCCCGAATCGCCAGGGCGTCGGCATTCTTGGGATCGATCTTGAGCACGCTGTTGACCAGGGGGAGCGCGTCCTCGAAACGCCCCTGGGCGTTGAACGCGCTGGCGTAACCCAGGACGGCCGGCTCGAAGCCGGGAGAAAGACGCAGGGCATCCTCGAATTCGAGCTGCGCCCCCATCGCGCGAACGTCCACGATCAGCGCCAGCCCCTTGGCCACCTTGGCCCACACCGACGACTCATTCAGCTCGACGGCGCGCGTCAGGCTGTCCACGGCGTCCCACAAGCCGTTGGGCAGCATCAGCTTGGCGAGACCGTGCCAGATGTGGGCGTTGGCCGAGTCCGGCTTCAGGTCGATCATTCGCTGACCATCCTTTGCGGCCAACTCGTAGTTCCCGGCCTCGACACCGAGCGCGGCGTGGAACTGGACCGCAAGGAAGTCGTCCGGGTTGTCCTGAATGTGTGCCTCGACGAGCACGGTGGCCGTGTCGAGATCATGTTCTTTCCAGCGCGCCATCGCGTTCGCCAGGAGCTTCGACTTGGCGTCGTTGGGATCACCCGGAGGCGGCCAGTCCTTGGGGACGACGGCGGTGTAGAATTCGCTGAGCACGCCCTTGGCGATCGATTTGGGTGTGCCGACGCTGGTGTCCTGTGCGGCGGCGGCGCCCTCCGAACCGTTGGCGCCGGACGACCCCTTGTCGGACATCAGGCCGCCGATCGCCTGGCCTACGGACGGCGTGATCGTGTCGGCAAACGGAATGGCGCTGAGAAGGTTGATCAGTTCGGCGTTTTCTTCCTGAGCGGCGTCGAGTTCGGTGGTCTGATCGCGGACGGCCGATCGCGTGCTGGTCAGGGCCACGGCGAGAATGACGACGATCACTCCGGCGGCCGTCGCGAGCGATGCGATCTGATGGCGCCGGATGAACTTCAGCGCCCGGGTGACTCGCCCGGCACGTCGCGCCTGAATCGGCTTTTTCATCACGAAGCTGCGCAGGTCGTCGCGAAGCTGGGCGGCGTTCGGATACCGCCGGTTGCGATCCTGCTCGATCGCACGCAGGCAGATCGTTTCGAGATCCACCGGGATGTGCGGGTTGTGCTCGCGGGGCGGCGGGGCGTCGCCGCTGATGATCTTCGCGATCACGCGTTCGCGCGTCTCGCCGGGGTACGGCGGACGCAGTGTCAACCACTCGTACATGGTCGCGCCGAGCGAGTAGATGTCCGTGCGGTGATCGACGTCGGCCACCTCACCGGTGATCTGCTCGCGCGACATGTAGAGCGGCGAACCGAGCACCTCGCCGGTCAAGGTGACGCCGGGCTGCTCGGCCAGGCGTGCCAGACCGAAGTCGGACACGCGGAGTCGGCCATCCTCACCCAGCAGGAGGTTGTGCGGCTTGATGTCGCGGTGAATCACGCCGTGCTCGTGCGCGTAGGCCAGCGCATCGGCGATATCAGCCATCTGAGTGGCGATGTTGCGAAAGTCCTCGTCGGACTCGGGCGCCCCGGAGACCGAGTTGATGTGGACCCCGGAGTCGGCACCGTCGGACACATCAGGTGCCGGGCCGGATGACGTGCCGCTCCGCGCCGCCGGTCTCGACCCGCTCCGATCCAGCAGCACGGTCTCGTCGAGATCGACGGTCGCGGTGTCCGCGGTCTGGTGGGCGGCCGTTCTCGCGATGACGTCGGCGAGGCTCTCGCCCTCGACCAGTTCCATCGCGTAGTAGTAGAAGCCCTGGTCTTCGCCCTGCGCGAAAATGGGCACGATGTAGGTGTGGTGAAGCTTGGCGGCGGCCTGGGCCTCACGCTGGAAGCGGGCCACCGCGGCAGGCGACACGCTCGTCCGCTGGTCGAGCACCTTCAGGGCGACGAAACGCTGAAGCGAACGCTGCCAGGCCCGGTAGACCGTCCCCATGCCGCCGCGACCGAGGACGTCGCGAATCTCGAAGTCGCCGAGGACCTGCACGCCACCCTCGACCGGCAACACACTACGCGGGCTCTCGGCAGGCGACTGGTTTTCGGGACTTGTCGACACGAGACCTTCAACCTCTCATTGGCGCACACGCGACGAACCGCAGAAGTTCCGCCGCGCACCGGCCGGGGTACACTTCCGTGCCGGCGTTCGGGGCCGAAACTGGCCCCGAAGTGCGCCTATCTCTACTGACGTGCGAGACGAACGTTTGGTTTGAAAAACCGCCCAAATCGTTCGCACTCCTAAAAACGTGGTACTTCCACGGCACATTCTATGCTACAGCATGCCTCGTGGTGACAGTGGCGGCAATTGGAATTAGCCCCATCCTTTATAAGCGCCGCAGCGGCCCACGAATGCCCCAAAAATCGCGGTTTTCGGCCTGAAAACGCCGTGTCACCATCGCGCAACCAAACGCGGCGCGGCCGCGGTCACCATGGTGAAATTCGCCTAGACCGGGGCGATATTCGGAAACTCGCCGGCGGCGTGGCGCGGGCCGAGCTCGTGGTAGCTCTGGACCACGTGGTCGATGGCGGCCAGGTCGCGCTCGGTCACCTCGCGGACGATCACGCCGGGGACGCCCATGACGACCGAGCCGTCGGGAATGACGGATCGAGGTGCGACGACGGTGCCGGCCGCGATGATGCATCGCTCGCCGACTTCGCAGTCGTCCAGAAGAATCGACCCCATGCCGATGAGCGTGCGCGTACCGACACTCCGGCAATGTACGATGGCCCGGTGACCGACACCTACATCATCGGCGATATCGAGCGGCGTTCCCCAGGGTGTGTGGACGATGACGGCGTCCTGCAGGTTGACGCGCGCGCCGATGGTGATGGCCCCGATGTCACCGCGGACGACGACGTGGTGCATGATGGTGACGTCGTCGCCGAGGGTGACCTCGCCGCCGACGTAGGCCGTCGGGGCGATGTAGACGTTCTTGCCAAGCTTGGGGGTCTTCTTGTCTGTCATGCACGGAGTGTAGCGGAGTCGGGGGAATCGTGCGACGGGCGGCCACGGGGTGCCCCATTCTTGCCCGGACGTCACGATTCGCAAAAGCCGCGAACGTTGATCCCGGGCAAGAGTGGGGGACGGACTCAACTCCGCAAAGTGTCGAACGACGAAAGATATCGGGTGCCCCATTGTCGGTCGAGCGATAGAGATCCGATGGTCGTGTGATGACCTCTCGACCGACGGTGGGGGACGGATTCAACTCCGCAAAGGATCGAACGACGAAAGA
>Ga0210110_1000542_pt1 | contig 12430 bp, 11 predicted proteins | sample China_Galinas_PW_2_FD_184865 | JGI IMG/M metagenome (GOLD analysis project Ga0210110, IMG submission 184865) | Wetland microbial communities from San Francisco Bay, California, USA, that impact long-term carbon sequestration - China_Galinas_PWB_D1... | ecosystem: Environmental > Aquatic > Marine... | reverse complement strand
TGATCTGGCTGAACTGTTCATCGATGTTGACCTGCCAGTCCGCCGCCAGGGCCTCCACGATATAGGAACTGACCGGTTCCCTGATTCCGCGCAGATGAATGGACTGGTATTCGCCGGCGATTACCCGCTCCTCGACATTGGGGTGCTGGTACAGGTCCTTTGAGATGACGATTTGCCCGCTGTTCGAAATGCTGCACAGCCTGGAGGCGAGATTGACGGCGTCGCCGACCACGGTGTATTCCATGCGCTCGCGCGATCCCATGTTGCCGGCGAGCATGAGCCCCGAGTTGATGCCTATTTTGAATTTTATCGGGAACAGGCCGTGTTGCTCGCGCTGCGCGTTTTCGTGATCCACGAGGCGTTGCATGAGAAGCGCGCAGCTTATAGCGTGGAAGCGGTGGTTCTCGTCGGGCTGTGGCGCACCGAAAACAAGCATGATTCCGTCACCCAGGTACTTGTCGACCATGCCATGGTTGAGTTCGCAGGCGCGTGTAATCAGCGAGAAATACTTGTTCAGTATGCTGACGATTTCTTCCGGCCCGATCTCTTCGGCAATCTGTGTGAATCCAGCGATATCGGCAAATATGACCGTTCCGTCAATGCGCTTGCCGCTGAGTTCGACCTCGTTGAGGTTGGCCAGTATCTCCTTTGCCACGCCTGGCGAGACATATCTCGACAGGGCGTCCATGACCTGTGATTTCTCAAGCATGCCTTCCGCCATATCATTGAAGGCGCTCATCAGCTGACCCAGTTCGTCATCACGTCGTTCCTTGAATCTGAACTTGTACTCACCGTTGCCGATGGCGCGACTTGCATCGACGAGTTGATCGATCGGTTCATAGATGCGCTTGCCAAGGGCGAATGCCATGGCAATGCCGAGCAGGATGATCAGTATGGTCGCGCCGATAATGGCATGGATGGACTGCCTCATGGATTGTTCCATGCCGGCCTGGCTGAAGGTGACCATGGCGTAACCCACGGTGACGTTCTGAAAGGTCACGGGTTGCACGAAGGAAATCACCTTTCTGCGTGCGGTGCCGGCAGCCGGTAATTCCCACGTCATGGACCCCGGTGGATCAGCAATGAGCTGTGCAAGAACCCAGCTCTGCGATTTTCTGGTCCCGTCATGATAATCGCCGCCGTAGGAAATCGTTTCACCTTCAAGCGAGGTAATTGCAGTGCCCACCACGCTGCCGCTCTTGGAAAAACCATTGGCAATGGCGTCGAGCGCGAGCCTGTCCTCCGCCAGCAGAGGTTCCCTCGCGGACTGGGCCATGAGCCGAACCAGGGTTGTGCCCTGCTCATTGAGCTGATCCACGAACATCCGCGACTGCTGATGGATGATGACCGAGCCGAGCAGGCCCATACAGGTGACCACCAGTACGGTGATCAGCAGGGAAACCTTGTAAACAAGGGGAGCGCTCCTGACACTGCGTAGCAGCCGGGTGAATGCCGCAATTACGCCATGCGTGATACCGGGCAGTCCCGCCCCGCTTCCGCCTACTGTAGCGGACCAGAATTCCTGGAACCGGCGGTCCACGTAGCGAAAGCGCGATGCCAGGGTGTCCCTGGCGGCAAACGCCAGTCTTCTGATTCTGTTCCGACTGGAGGAGAATCGGTCCATTATGCGGCCCTCGCGACTACCGGCGTCGCAGGGAGAATTGCGGGTGCGGGGACACGCATGCGGATGTCCGGTTCGGGAATTACCGCCCTGTTGATCGCGGCAGCCGGCCCCGGTGTGTACAATATTGTCTGTTCATTCCCGGATCCCGACAGGTTGCTGTGATGACACTTATCAGACCCTTTACCGGACTGCGCCCCGTTGAAGAACGGGCCAGTGATGTGATTGCACCACCCTATGATGTTCTCAGCAGTGCGGAGGCCCGGGTGAGGGCGCGCAACCGGCCGTGGAGTTTCCTGCATATCTCCAAAGCGGAGATTGATCTTCCCGAGGACACCAACCCCTATGACCCCGCGGTCTACGAGATGGCGGCCGTTAACCTGCGCCACATGCTGGATGCGGGTGTTCTGCGCCGGGACCCCGTTCCCAGTTACTACGTTTACCGGTTGATGATGGGCGATCACCTGCAAACCGGGCTGGTTGCGGTCGCCTCCGTCGATGATTACGACAGTAACCGGATACGCAAACACGAATTCACCCGCCCCGAGAAGGAAGATGACAGGGTCAGGCAGATCGAGGCGCTCAATGCGCAAACCGGTCCGGTGCTGCTTGCCTATCCGTCCCGTCCGCACGTCGACAGCCTGCTTGAGAGTGTCGCAGGGACGCGGCCCGATGTTGATCTGATTGCCGATGACGGTATCGGACACAGTCTCTGGGTCGTACGCGACTCCGGGCAAGTCGATGCAATCACGCGGGCCTTCGACGCCATGGATGCCCTCTATATCGCCGATGGACATCATCGTTCCGCCGCAGCCTCCCGGGTGGCCGCCAGTCGCCGCGGGAACGGGCCCGGAGAGGCCGGCAGCGCGGGCTATTTCCTGGCGGTTATTTTTCCTCACAACCAGATGAAGATTCTCGACTACAACCGTGTGGTGCGCGATCTCAACGGTATGACACCGGAAACATTCCTTGCCAGTCTGTCCGGTAATTTCACCGTGAGTCCCTGCAGCAGCGCGTGTCATCCGCGCGCACCGGCCGAGTTCGGCATGTATCTGGGAGGGCAGTGGTATCGTCTGAACATCCCCCGGGACAGGGTCCCGGATGATCCCGTGGGTCGTCTCGACGTCAGCCTGCTGGCGGATAAGCTGCTTGCCCCCCTGCTGGGTATCACGGATCCACGCCGTGACAAGCGAATCGATTTTGTCGGCGGCATCAGAGGGCTCGAGGAACTGGAACGGCGTGTGGACAGCGGTGAAATGCAAGTCGCCTTTGCCCTGTATCCCACCCGCATGGAAGACCTTATGGCTGTGGCTGATGCCGGCGAGGTGATGCCGCCCAAATCCACCTGGTTCGAGCCGAAACTTGCCGATGGCCTGGTTTCCCATGTGCTCGACTGATCGCGCCCGGTTTCGAACCCGAACGGAACCCGTGATTGAGAGGGGGCCGTTCGCAGTCGTCGCGCCTTCCTTCCGGCGTCCTGGTTTGCGGATCGAGCCAGACCAAACGGGATAGCCGGTATCGCGCCGTGTCAATCCGTGTGATTCAACCCCGGCTCCGGTTTGCTCAATTATGACAAGGCGAAGGATTTCTACCTCGTTCACCGTGTGACCTCGCGTGACTTCAGCAGGTACGTGAAATGCCTGAGAAGATAGACGTGTGATGTCTCTTCCTGGCATAGACCCCGACCTACAGTTTTTCGGCAATCGGGGCAAACTCTTAAGCACCGGCCTGTGGTCACAGGGATGTACTCGCGGTTTTGCCTGCGCCCGAGGTTTTCCCTGCGGTCGATTCCTGATAGCATGCAAGTGTCTGAAATGGAGTAAAATTCAGATTGCACCGGCATCCGGTGCCGGCGCATTCAGAACGGTTTTTAAACCATCCGCAATTGGAGTGAGCAATGCATACGATTACTGTCAGGCCCGAATCCCCGGAAGACGGTCGTGCCATCGATGTCGTCCATATCAGCGCCTTCGGCGGGGAGGCCGAGGCGCGCCTGATCAGCGCCTTGCGGGCCTCGTCTTCCTATAATCGTGAGCTCTCTCTGGTCGCCGAACTGAATGACCGCATCGTTGGTCATGTCCTGCTGACACGGGTGCCGTTGCGCAGGGATGGTGCGGAAAAGAATGTGCTGGCTCTGGGGCCGATGTCGGTGGTGCCTTCACAGAGTCACCGCGGCATCGGTTCGGAACTCATCAATGCCAGTATCAATCTGGCACGGGAAAAAGGCTATGGTGCCATCGTTGTGGTCGGACACCCCGAGTATTACCAGCGCTTCGGGTTCAAGCCGGCAAAAGAGTTGAAGGTGACCTGCAACCTGCCTGCCCCTGAAGATGCCCTGACGGCCATGGAGATCGTCGACGATAACCTCGCCGGTGGGGGACATGTGGAATATCCGGAACCCTTTCTCGAACTGTACTGACCAGCCGCTGGCCGCATCCGGGTGGATCAGGATTCAGTGACCGTAATGAAGTGAAAGCGGGCAAAACTGCCGGTATTTTCCAGTTGCCGGACCAGCATGATTTTTTCATCGCGTTCCCCGCGGGTCAGCGTGGACAGGCAGCCGGTACGAAATAGCAGGGAGGGTAGCAGCAACGAGGCCTGTTGATTGAGTGACTTGTCCCCGGGGAGCAAAATCCCGAGCGACTTGTTTTCAGCCGCCGGGGTGTCCCCGCACAAGCAGACCCGGACTGGCGTGGCACCGGATGCCATCAACTGTACACCCAGCACCAGCCCTCGCTCGGGCGTGAACTTCATCCAGCGGATCACACCCAGCGTCCAGCCATCCTTGCTGTTCTCGGCGCCGGTCCTGATCGCAAGCAGTTCGCCCACTTGCGCGCTGGAAACGTCGTTACTCTCCCACAGCAGGCAATAGCCACCGGTACTGACGTCAACCATTTTCCAGGATTCGATAGGCAGGCTCTTGTTCGCGTCGGCGGTGGAGCCCTGAGGTTCGAGTGCAAAAGCGCCTCTCAGCGGATGGTTACCCCATGACGGCGACCCGTTGTTCTGCCAGCCACCACCAACGGTCTTGCCCCGTGCGGGGTGACTTGTCGCAATCACCGTGGGGCCCTCCAGGGTCGGGTCCTGCAGAAAGTCCTCGCGATCAGGTGCGTGTGTCTCCCCAATCACCGCGTCGGCCTTGCCCAGCCCCGGTTCTGCAAGCAGGCGATGGATGGCGTTGATCCCGAGTACGAGCTGTATGGGCGCTTCCTGGCGACGGCGGGTGGCGTGGCGCTCGGGCATGACGCCCCAGGTCAGCATCAGGCGTTTAAGAGTGCTTTCACCCGGGAGGGTGTTTCGCAGGCCTGATTTGTTGCAAAGTTCGGTCAGCGTCGCGTTCGCGGGTTCCGTCATGCCGCTGGTATCCAGGATTCTCCACTCATCATCCAGACGATCCCGTTGCCTCAGAACCAGATAGGAAGGCGGCTCGTCCGATGCCAGGTGACAGCTGAAGAAACCCATGTTGTCATGATCCTTCGCTGCAAGAAGTCGGCTGAAAGGCGCCCATCGCCCCAGCAGACTGTAGACCAGACGGATTTCACTCTGACGCAGTCCATAGGGGCTGGCAAGGGATAGCAACAGTATCTGCTTGTAGGCGGTTTCGACGGTCGTCAGGTCGGGCTTCTGCAAGGTCGTGTCGGTTTCCTGGTGCGCCTGCAAGCCGCGTTTTGCAGCAAGTGCATACAGTGTGTGCAGGTCTTGCCAGATCCCGGTCCGGTGCTGGTTGTAGATTTCATAGCTGGCGATCAGCGACTCGCTGAGGTAACGGATTGCCCGCTGCATCGGTGTTGCAAGCCGCGCGTCTGCGTTCGTCTCCCTGTCGAGCGCCACGACCAGAAGCTTGTATCCGGTTGCCATGGCAAGATACAGGCCGATGACCTGATTTGACTTGCCGAGTTGGTCCTTGCCAAGCGGGAATCGTTTGCCCAGGTACTTCTTTTTCAGTGATCTGGCGACATGCATGACCGGCGCCGTCAGCAGCTCAAGTGCCTCGAAGCGGTCACTGGATGACAGTTCGACGCTGTTGATTTCAGACAAGCCGAATTCAAGCCGCCCGGCGCTGAGCTCGATATTGACCAGCGGCAGGTTTTCAACCCATTTTTTGAGTGACTCCGGGTTGGTCTTGAGAACGCTCACGCCGGTTTTTTTGAGTTTCGGGACACTTAATTCCATTGTTTGCCTTGCGTTATCTGGTCCAGTGAACAGCTTTTAATCAGCCCTGTAACGGCAGTTGCGCTACAGAGTAAATACCCGTATGGCTGCAAGCAGCAGGCTGCCCGGAGTCGGTCCGTCTGCAGCGTGGCGGCAGCTCTCACCCGTGCCGGTCTGGCCAGAGCCAGTGTTTGCCGCGTGCCCCGGGCATTTCTCTTGCCAGACGTGGTACCAGATATCCAGGCAGGGTGGCATGCAGGTGATCCATCAGTTCGCAGGCGGCGCTGTCGTTGACCTCGAAATGAGCGCTGCCCTGAACCCGGTCCAGCTGGTGCAGGTAGTAGGGCAGTATGCCGGCCTCGAACAGTTTCTCGCTCAGCCGGGCAAGGGTCCCCGCGTCGTCGTTTATGCCTTTCAGCAGGACAGCCTGGTTCAGCAGGGTAACCCCTGACTGTTTCAGTTTGTGCATGCTCGCGGTAACCTCGGCATCGATTTCGTTGGGATGGTTGCAATGTACCACGAGCACCATGCGCTGCGGATAATTGCCCAGCCATGCGAGCAGAACGTCATCGATTCGTTCCGGCAGCACGACAGGAAGACGGCTATGGATGCGCAGGGTTCGCACGTGGGGTATGGCGGCGAGCCGCCGGGCCAGTTCACCGAGGCGGTCATCCGGCAAAGCCAGGGGATCGCCCCCGCTCAGGATGACCTCAGTGATTTCCTCGTGACGTTCGAGATAGGCCAGCGCCGTGTCCAGGTGGGCGCCCGCCGGGTTGGCCTCGCTATAGGGGAAATGCCTGCGGAAGCAGTAGCGGCAGTGCACGGCGCAGGCGCCCGTCAGGGTGAGTAATGCCCGCCCGTTGTATTTATGCAGCAATCCGGGGGTGGCCATGACCTCCCGTTCACCCAGAGGGTCCTGCCGGAATCCGGATATTTCATGCCACTCCTCGTGCGCTGGCAGGACCTGGCGCAGCAGGGGGTCGTTCCTGTTGCCTGTTTCCATACGGCGTATGAAACTGTGTGGAACCCGCAAGGGGAACTCCCGGGCATCAAGGAAGAGATCCGGCCCGGTGGCTTCCAGTCTGACCAGCCTGAGTAGTTCCTCCACGGAACTGACCGCCTGGCGTAGCGCCGTTTGCCATGCCGGCAACTGTCTTGATGTGTTCATTCGGGGTATCATGACGGCTATTTTTAACACCATTTCAGGACATTACTAAGTCGAAAAGGGCAGATATGGCAACATACAGTACCAATGAATTCCGTGGCGGTCTTAAAATCATGCTGGATGGCGATCCCTGTTCCATCATTGAAAACGAATTCGTCAAGCCCGGTAAAGGCCAGGCATTCAACCGCGTCAAGATCCGCAACCTGAAGACCGGGCGTGTCATTGAACGCACCTTCAAATCGGGGGAAAGCGTGGAAGGCGCTGACGTTATGGATACCTCGCTGCAGTATCTGTATTCAGACGGGGAATTCTGGCACTTCATGGATCCAAACAGCTATGAGCAGATCGCCGCTGATGCCACCGCCGTCGGCGATGCCACCAAATGGCTGAAGGAACAGGACCTGTGCGAAGTGACGCTCTGGAACGGCGCACCGATTGCCGTCACACCCCCCAACTTTGTGGTGCTCGCGGTGACGGATACCGACCCCGGTGTGCGTGGCGACACCTCGGGCGGCGGCGGCAAGCCCGCCACGCTGGAAACCGGGGCCGTGGTGCGCGTGCCCCTGTTCATCGAAATCGGGGACATGCTCAGGATTGATACCCGTACCGGTGAATATGTGGCGCGCGCGAAAGAGTAGTCGATACGGCGGTCCATAAGCTGGCGGTGATGGCGTGTTGAGGGAAGAACAGGAATGGCGACCGACGGCGTCACTGAATCTCCTCAGGCTGAGGGCCATGCTGCTGACACGAATCCGGGAGTTCTTCGTGAACGCCGGCGTGCTCGAGGTTGAGACTCCGGTCCTGTCGGCCGCAGGGACCACCGATCCCGCCATAGAAAGTTTCACTACGACCTATCACGGACCGGGTCCGTGCCATGGATCCCGGTTGTACCTGCATAGCTCGCCGGAATTTCCCATGAAGCGGTTGCTGGCTGCCGGCGCCGGCTCAATCTACCAGATCTGCAAGGTGTTTCGCGATGGTGAATCCGGGCGCCGCCACAATCCGGAGTATACACTGCTCGAATGGTATCGCGCCGGTTTCGATCATGTGGCGCTGATGGTCGAGGTGGAAGCCCTGTTGCGCGAGGTGTTGAGGGATCTTCTGCCCCTGGCGCCGGCCAGACACTGGACCTACCGTGAACTGTTCGTGGAGTATGCGGGCATTGATCCCTTCGCCACTTCGGTCAGTGAAATTCGGCAGGTCTTGCAGGCAAAGGGAAGCAATGCGCCACCCGGACTGGCGGAGGATGAATTCGACGGCTGGCTTGACCTGCTGCTGACGCACGTTATTGAACCTGCGCTGGATCCCGGGCTGGTTTTCGTCAGTGAATACCCCGCCAGCCAGGCGGCGCTTGCCCGGCTGCTACCCGGTGAGCCGCCGGTTGCGGCGCGCTTCGAGGTTTACCTTGACGGTGTCGAACTCGCCAACGGTTACCACGAACTGACCGACGCGGCGGAACAGCTCCGGCGCTTTGAACGGGACAACACGCGCCGCGGCGCCCGGCATCTCGCCGCCATCGAGCCAGACCGGCGTCTGCTGGCGGCCATGCGCTCGGGATTGCCGGACTGTGCCGGTGTTGCCCTGGGGATCGACCGGCTGCTGATGATCGCCGGCGGGGTCAGCCATATCGATGAGGTCATGGTGTTTCCGCTGGGAACCGCCTGAATCATGAGCACGCCCATGGATACCGGCAGAACGATAACCCCGCAGATGATCCGCAGACCGACCGGGGTGTCTGTCGCCGGTTTGACGAATCGTCGGGCACGGCAGGAAAGGGCTTCGCTGTGTCCCGTGTTTACTTCCGGCTGACTACGCTCCCATGCTGTCGAATATCCGTGTGGCATTGCTGAATACCAGTCATCCCGGGAATATCGGGGCCGCTGCCCGTGCCATGAAAACCATGGGTCTGACTGACCTGTGGCTGCTGGACCCACTGCACTTTCCTGATGCCGAGGCCACGGCGCGCGCCTCGGGCGCGGATGACATACTGGCGAGCGCACAGGTCCGCCAGCACCTGGACGACCTCCTTGAGGATTGCCGCCTGGTCGTTGGCGCCAGCGCCCGCAGCCGCAGCATCCCGTGCCCGGAGCTCGGTCCGAGGGAGTGCGCGTCGCTGGTCAGGGAAGAGAGTGACCAGGGCAGGGTGGCCGTGCTTTTCGGTCGTGAACAATCCGGTCTGAGCAACGCCGAGATTGACCGCTGCCATTACCTGGTCCGGATACCGGCCAGCCCGGTTTACGCCTCCCTGAACCTGGCGGCCGCCGTGCAGGTCATCGCCTATGAATTGTTTGTCGCGCATGTTACAAAGGAATCCGAAGAAGGCGGATACGTGCAGCAGCATGTACCCGTGAGCGCTGGCGAGATGGAGCGCTTCTACGAACACCTCGAGGCGGCGCTGGTGCAACTCGAATTCCTCGACCCGGTTAATCCGCGGCACCTGATGCGACGCTTGCGGCGTCTGTACAATCGGGCAAGGCCCGATGCGAATGAGGTCAACATCCTGCGCGGTATTCTTACGGCGGCACAAAAGGTAAACGAGTGACGAAGAACAACCGGGTCGGGTTTTCCAACCGGCCGTGATCAAACGCCATGTTCGAAAGAATCAAAGAAGACATCCAGTGCGTCTTTGAACGCGATCCGGCCGCACGCACTGCCTTCGAGGTACTGACGACCTACCCGGGACTGCATGCCGTGCTGTTGCATCGACTGAGTCACCGGTTGTGGCGCATGAAGCTCAAATGGCTGGCCAGGGTTCTTTCCAATATTGCGCGACTGCTCACCGGGATCGAGATACATCCCGGCGCCACCATCGGCCGGCGCTTTTTTATTGACCACGGCATGGGGGTGGTCATCGGGGAGACCACCGAAATCGGCGATGATTGCACCCTCTATCACGGCGTCACCCTCGGGGGCACCACCTGGGACAAGGGCAAGCGCCACCCCACGCTGGTCAGGGATGTCGTTATCGGGGCGGGTGCCAAGGTGCTGGGTCCCATTATGATCAATGAGGGTGTGCGGATTGGATCCAACGCAGTGGTGCTCAAGGATGTATCGGCGGGCAGCACTGTTGTGGGGGTTCCCGGCCGCGTGGTGACTATCAAGACACCCGCCGAACCGGATTCCCGGCGTCAGGCGATCGCCAGGAAGATGGGGTTCGATGCCTACGGCGCGACGCGGGACATGCCGGACCCGGTGGCGACCGCAATCAACGGAATTCTCGATCATATGCATGTTATGGATGAGCGACTCGAACAGATGTGCCGGGAACTGAGAAGCCTCGGGGTCGATATGGATGAGTTGCACATGCCGGACCTGAGTCCCTGCGAGCTGAATCATGTCGAAGACAGGGAAATCCATGTGCCCGGCGAATCCGATGACCCGGGACAACCGGACAATACATCGGGTAAATCTTGACTGAAACAGTGGGTTATGTCATCGTGTACTGGTGTTCATATCCTGATGGCCCGGTTACGTGAAGCTCACCAGTAAAGGACGTTACGCGGTTACCGCCATGCTGGATCTGGCCTTCCACTCACAGGCGGGCCCGGTTACCCTGAACCAGATCTCGCAACGACAGGCTATCTCCCTTTCCTATCTCGAGCAGCTGTTCACTCGATTGCGCCGGCGGGACCTGGTCACCAGCACCCGCGGTCCCGGTGGCGGGTATTCCCTCAGCCGCAGCGCCGACCGGATTGCGATCGCCGAGATTATCGCGGCCGTTGACGAGGCGGTGGAAACCACACGCTGCAACGGTGCGGGGAATTGCCAGGAAGGTCAACGCTGTTTGACCCATGAACTGTGGGATGACCTCAGCCGGCAGATCTACCGGTTCCTCAATGGCATTACCCTGGGTCGCCTGATGGATGAACAGGGGATACAGGCTGTCGCCAGTCGGCAGGATCGCAAAATGAGCGAGCGCTCGGCGGTTGACCTGGCCATGCCCGCTCGCAGAACACACCCGCATCATCTCTAGTCCGGGCGGTACCGGCGTTTTTATTCCACTGCGGTCTTCCAGACCAGCAGGCGATTATTCACCGGCATGGGATAATCCTGTTTCAGGTACAGACCACTGGCGCTTGCCAGTTCAACCAGGTCCTCGATGTTCCTCAGGCCGCTCTGCGGATCCCGCTGTTTCAGCCACAGGTCAAAGCGTGCGTTGCTGTCGCTGGTGTAGCGCCGGTTGTAGTTGAACGGCCCGTAAAGGCAGAAGACTCCCCCTGTTTCCAGGATGGCGCCGATTCCCGTGATCATCGCGACAACGGCCGGCCAGGCCATGATATGCGTGGTGTTCGCACTGAATACACCGTCAACAGGGCAGTCCGGCCAGTGATCGCCGGCAACATCGAGGATCAGCGGGGGTAACAGGTTGGCAAGCGCCGCCTCGTCTCGCCAGGCGTTGATGCTGGCATGATTGATTTCAAGATCGCTCGGCTGCCAGGTCAGATGGGGCAGATGACGGCTGAAGTAAACCGCATGCTGTCCCGTTCCGCTGCCGATTTCCAGCACTGACCGGCAGTCGGCCAGTTCTCGCCGCAGGACAGCCAGAATCGGATCCTTGTTTTCCTCGCAGGCTTCCGAGTAGTGTTTCATTTCAGGTCACTGCTATGTCCCATGAACCTTGATTGAATTGTTTGTAAGACCATGAGTGTAACCAGGTATCCGAACGCTTATGACATGTTGGACATGAATACCTCTTCCCGGAATTTAATAGCGCATCCCTTCTCCTTTATGCCCGCATTTCGGGTGCTCCGGGAGAAGGCCAGGATGAGGGGGTACGAAATCAAGCAGTTATCCCTTTTTGATCCCCTCTCCCCAACCCTCTCCCGGAAGGAGAGGGGGTTTATGGGGCAGCAGTGATTTCAGGTCTTTCAAAGGGATAGCACTGTTATTTCATCACAATCGCTGCTCCAGGATCGCGACGACTTCGTCGTCCGTCAGCACGACGGGATTGGTTTTCATGCTGCTGCCCCGACTGTTTGCGACAATCCGTGTGAAGTCAGTTGCCTTGACGCCGAATCGGCCGAGCCGCGGAATATCCAGCTGCCGGACCCGGTCTTCGAGCAGATTGATCAGCGCTTCATGCGCTTTCTGCGTATCGGAAAACTCCGTGTCGCGCAGCAGACCGGCCAGCCGGGCGTATTTGTCCAGGGCGGGGTTCTCCGGTTCGCGCGCCTGCATGGCCTCGATGTTCACCCGGGTAGCGGCGGCCACCAAAGTGCCGCAGACCACGCCGTGCGGAATCGGGAAGAAAGCCCCCAGCGGAGAGGCGAGGCCATGGACGGAACCCAGACCGGTTTGCGCCAGGGTGATGCCCGAGAGCAGGGCGGCATAGGCCATCCCTGCACGCGCGTCGCTCGCCTCTGCGGGATCCTCATATAACGGCATCAAACTGTCCCGTGCCGCCCGCATCCCGTCCAGGGCCAGGGCATCCGTCATCCGGCTGGCCCGGGTCGAGACATAGGATTCCATCAACTGGGTGAGGGCATCCATGC
>Ga0210110_1000541_pt1 | contig 12441 bp, 9 predicted proteins | sample China_Galinas_PW_2_FD_184865 | JGI IMG/M metagenome (GOLD analysis project Ga0210110, IMG submission 184865) | Wetland microbial communities from San Francisco Bay, California, USA, that impact long-term carbon sequestration - China_Galinas_PWB_D1... | ecosystem: Environmental > Aquatic > Marine... | reverse complement strand
ATATATGTGCCGCTTGAAGCAGGATTTAACTTGCCGTCTTTTTGTCGCAAAAGATAGATCATGATTTCCGTGTTGTCGGATAATTGAAGGCTAAACCAGTCCCATCCGACAAGCCCGGGCTCCAGCGGCGCAGTGCTGAATTCATGATCCATCCAAGACAGGCCATTGACTGCAAATGTTTTTCCAGCGAGTGTCATCAGTCCTTTGGTCTCAAGCCGGGTCAATGAATAGTAGCAGCTGGCCCTTTCGGAGGTTGAACCTTTTCGGCTGTAACCCTCCTTACCATGAAATACGGGAGGCTTGACAGGCATTAAATTGAGATCAAAAGAGAATCGGTCGGAAACCACCTTCAGATGGTGAGTTTTTGGGCTGATTTGGGTGGACCATTTTTTAAGAAAGATACGAACGATACCCTTATCCCGGTATTCACCGGCGATCCCCAGCACCCCTCGACCCAAGCGTTGGGCATAAAAATGGTGTTTTCCGTCAAGATCCGATATGGCCGCATGGGCCAGATAAATCTGGCCGGTGCGCCAGGCAGATGCGGGCGTGGGCCATTTCTTTTCAGATTTTAAAGGGATGATACGTCTGCGAAAAAAAGTGAGCTGAAATCCATAGCGGTTCCCCGCTGCGGACTGTAAGTTTCCGGTATAGTACCACCATTCTGTTCGATATCCTTGATGTGATCCATGATCTTCAGGGAATTTGAAATCGCAGGGACCGGTTACAGAAAGATACCCCTTTGGTTCTTCGGCCTTTACCCAAACTGGGGTAAAAACAAAGATGAACAAGAACAATGGTACAAATTGTTTTATAAAACACATTATGCTAAAGGGTCTTAATCCGGTTTCCTCACGAGATTGAGCGGCACAGGAACAAGGCATTTCAGTCCGAAGACGTAGTTCTTTACTTCGAGGACTAAATAACGCAGTTCCTGTGCCGCTCAGGCTTGCCTTTGGTGAAGAATTTATTTTTAAAATTTTAAGATTCATAAAAGCACATTACTGTAAACCATAATCGCCCGGATTTGATATAATCTCATGATCTTAATTTAGTTTCTTTTTTGTTTCACAATCAAAATAAATTTTTCATGAGGACAGCGGATTAATTTTCTCTCAACAGCATCGCCGGTGATTCTCGAAACACCATCTTGATCGCCGGGTATGCGGCAGCCAAAGCTGTCAATATAATCAACGGTAATGACATCGCCAGCGCCCCCCAGTCGACTTCATAAAGGAATGTCCAGCCAAAGGATTGGCGATTGATAACATACACCAGTATATAAGACAGGATAAATCCGCAAATGATCCCCGCCAATTCTCCGGCAAGGACCATAAAGGCCGCCTCCCAGAGAATCATGGATCGAATCTGCCCAAAGTCGGCACCCACGGCATATAGCGTATTTAACTGCTTTGAACGTTCCAGCACCAATACCGTCAGTGTCGTGGCAATGCCCAGAGCGGCGATGGCCAATGCAATGAGTAATAGAACCGTGGTAATGGCAAAGGTTTCATCAAAGACCCTTAAAATGGTATTTCTCAGCGCATGACCGCTAATGATTTCCAGCGTGTCTCCCCAGCGTCTTATGAATTTATTTTTGAGTGAGGCAACGGCCGTTTCCAGATCCTTTGTACGATCTTTTAAAAAGATTCGACATCCGCCCCATTGAACATCATGATAACGCATCTTGAACTGTGACAGAGAGTAAAAGACCACGCCACCCTGGGTCCGATAGTCCCGAATAATGCCCAACACCGGAAGCTCAACCAGCGATGATTCGATCCGGGCTCGAAACCTGTCGCCCGCCGTCAATCCGGTACGATTGGAGAAGACCTCAGAAATCACAACCCCTTTACCCTGCTTTAGCAACGTTCGAACATAATCCGGATCACCCTTTAACCAGACAAAGTCTCCGTGACGTAAAAAGACATCGATATCCAGCAGTTCGAATTCATACGGAAAATTGTTATAGGTTAAAAAATACCGTCGGCTGGGAACAATGTCCACTTGATTTTTGAATTCCTCCAGTCCATCCACAACCGCCTGGGGTATGGGGTAGCGAAACCGATTGATTTCTCCCATCTTAGTCGTGACAAACAAATCGCCACTCACCGTCTGATCGGCCCACAACTCAACCGTGCTGCGGAAACTATGGATCATGATGACCAAAGATGCAAATAATGCCACAGCAGTAATGAGCGCACCCACGGAAATCGCAGTTCGGGTTCCGCTGTCCCGTATATACCGGCCGGCAAGATACGCCGGAATCCCGGCAAATCGGCGGAGTGTCGGTGACATCGCTTTCCCCATTTGGCTGAGGCTCCAGGGAGCAAATAGTGAAAACCCAACAAACAGAAGAAGAATGGCCAGATATCCCGGCAACGGCATATTCAAAACCTTCGGAAGCAGGGACAACGGCACCACCAGAAAAAGGCATCCTATTCCTGCCAGGGCAAGTTTATAGGGAGATTTTTTATATTGTATGCCATGATGGGATATTTCGATTGCTTCATTGGGTGATACTTGCATGGCTTCCCAAGCAGGCTGAAAGGCGGAAACACTTGAGGTAAATACGGTGATACCGAAACTCAATATGACTTCCCAAGGACTCAGAGTGAGTGCGTCCACCTGAACTTTTGCGAACAGTATGGATATCGTCTGGCTGACCCCTTTCAACAAATACTTTACCAGTATCATGCTGATGGGGAGTGCAGTTAACCAGCCGATGACGCCAAACAGAGCCCCTTCCGCTAAAAATACCATGAACAGCAAAAAAGGCGATGCACCGGTAGCGCGCAGTATGGCCAGTTCGTGACGTCGAGAAGCAGCGTTCAGCGCCACCAGACTGTATACCAGAAACATCCCCACAAACAATGAGGCAAAGCTTAGAATCGAAAGATTGAGCTGATAAGCGCGAATCATTGACTGACCGCTCTGTTTTGCAGCAGATGGCGCGCCCAAGTAGAAATTATCGGGCAGTATTTTTTGGATTATTTCGAGATCCCTGTTCGTGGCCTTCGGCGAAAGTTTTAAATCAATGCGATCCACCCATCCGTAAAGTTTGGTAAACTCCTGAAAGGTGGCGATGTCGGTTAAGGCGATCATCCCCCCTTCCGCTGTGGCCAACCCGCCGGTTGACAGGATTCCAACAATGTTAAAAAAGGCGGTTTGCCGGGTGTGCTCGATGGCAAGTTGATCGCCGCGACGACACGCGTATTTTTCGGCCAGAGACTTTCCGATGATCAGAGAATAGGGTCTTTTGATCAGTTCAATCCAGCTTTCGGGATCTTCTATTGTTCGTTCAGATATCTGCCATTTGCGAAAGCTCCGATCCAGGATTGGATCAACACCGATCAACAAAAACGGATCGGACTTTTTATCGGCCAAACGGACATATGTGGTCAAAACAGGTGAAGCCTCCCGGACAACGCTAAGCTGAATGAGTTTGGCCACCCATTCTTCGGACACTCTCCCCCCGGGCTGGACCACTACCCGATCAGCACTGCCGGCAATCACGTCCATACTTCGGGTGAACGAATCAAGAGCAGCATGAATGGAAAGTCGCACACTGGTGAAGACTGCGGCGCCCAGCGCGATCCCCAAAAGCACCGTCAGTGCTCGACCCAAGTGCTTTTTCATGTTTCGCAGACTGAACCAAATAAAAAATCGAAAAAAAAAGGCTATATGTCGCATGTTTGATCGAAAATCATTCCGTCTTTCAGGCAGAGGGTCAAGGATGCCGATGAATCTGCAATATCACTGTGAGTGGCGATGATCACAGTTCGGTTCCATTTACGATTCAGCTCCGCAAACAACTCCACCACAATTTGGCCGTTGTGACTGTCCAAGTTTCCCGTGGGTTCATCGGCCAAAATAATATCCGGATCATTGATCAGTGCCCGGGCGATTGCCGTACGCTGCATTTCTCCACCGGAAAGCTGGGCCGGCAAATGGTTCCATCGATTCGAAAGACCCAACCAGTCCAGCAGTTCCATGGCTCTGGATGTTACCCGGTCCGCAGATTTTCCCGCCAGCAATCCCGGCAGGCAGGCATTTTCAACCACGTTCAGGGTGGGCATTAAATTGAAAGATTGAAAGACCATACCCACGACGTCGCGCCGGAAATGCGTGAGATCCGATGGTGTCGATTTGGTGAGATCGTGATCCGCAACATTCAGATACCCCCGGGTGGGGCGATCCAGACCGGCGATGAGAGATAAAAGGGTGCTTTTTCCCGAACCGCTGTTGCCCTTGAGCACCACCAACTCACCGGGAGCAATATCGAGGCCGATATCATTGATGCCAATCACCTCACTGTCACCCAGCGTATAGATTCGTGTTAAATTCCGGGCTTTGATTACCGGGTTTGTTGTATTCTTTATCATCGTCACGGTGAATCGATGTCAGTGATTGTCATTCGCAAACAGAAGGGTGGGCTTTTTCATCTGCTTATCTTCTGTACTCTCTTTTCCGTTTATTGTCCCGATCGATTACCTAAGGAGTCGGGGAGTTTTTATTGTAAACCTTTATATATCATCCTCCGGCTATGAGAGCCTACGCCTTTGAGAGCGGAATGGATATTTTTTTTAAAAAGCATGTACTGTTTGAGTGGTTTAGGGATCGTTAGAAAGAACAGACGCTTACCGAAACATTTCAGCAGAAAGGAAGTATTTGACCTAAGTTAAACCCATTGTTTTTATATAGGAATCTGTTCTTTCTTTACGATCCTTTAACCACGAGTTTACATGGTTTTAAAATAACATTATCCATGGAGCAATTTAACAAATAAAAACACCCCGATCCCTGAACTACCTTACACATAGGAATACGTATGACACAGCATCACTTTTTTCAATCCTTTTTCGTAAATATAAATCGGTGTTCCTCAAAGAATCCTATGGAATAGTCAGTGTCACTTTTTCCTTTTTGACTTTGTCTTTTGATGGAAATAGGGTATAGTGATACTTCACCCCTCATTGAAAAGGGATTTTTGTGCCCCATTCGGCGTTTCGGAAAACTCTGGAAGTTAGGAGGTGTTTCTATGAAAACATGTAATTTGTCTGATTTTATGAAAGCACTCACGCCCTGGCTTGATGACGATTATATTCGTAAAGCCTTCGTGGATGACAACGGCCATTTTGTATTGCTGTTCAAAGATGGCGTAAAAAATGTCTTTCACATTGAAGATTGTGAAATATCACAAATAGAGGCGATACTTGAAGACCTGAAAAAGAAAGGCATTCCCGTCGAATTGTCCTGTTAAGTATCCTAGTGAATTTTTGACCCATATCACCTCCGGATGTTCAAATATACCTATCAGAAAAAGGAGAAAACAAAATGGCCATCGTGTTTAACACAGATGAGATTTTTGAAATGGCAATCCGCATTGAAAACAACGGTGCCGCCTTTTACAGGAAAGCCGCAGGTTTGCAATCCGATACCAAAAATCAAAATTTTCTGGAAAGCCTTGCCAACATGGAAGATCGGCACCAGAAAACATTCACCGACATGCGAACCACCCTTACCGAAAAGGACAAAGTTCCGAAAGTGTTCGACCCTTATAACGAGGTGTCTCAGTATCTTGCCGTAATGGCGGATACCATGGGTGGAGAAGGGAGTCCTTCTGTTGCTGATTCCCTCACCGGAGATGAAACCCTTGAAGAAATACTTCGCATAGCCGTAGGACTTGAGAAGGACTCGATTCTATTTTATCTGGGGATCAAAGATTTGATACCTCACCAGTCCGGACAAGCTCGGATCGATGAGATCATCAAAGAAGAACGCAGACATGTGGTTCAGCTTTCGAACCTGCTTGAAAAATTGAAGACAAAATAAATCCCTAATTGAACGAAAGTCGAGGATGCCCCAGATCCAAGGCTACCGAGGGCGAAGCTGTAGTCGTCTACCGCGAGCCCTTGGCAACGAAGGAGATGGGGTATCATCGGCTTTCCCGCAGGGTAAACAAAATCGATATAAAATTGCAGAATTCATTTCTAACTGTTTGTAGAGATATTAAAAATTGTCCAAATCATCAGATTGCTCATTGAAATTAATATATTATGATCATTTTCGGTTTTGTTTACGCTCATTTAGGGGAAATTCCTTTGGATTTAACGTCATCGATAGCTCTAAGTTGTTGTAGCAATCCATATCGCCACAACACATTGCCTTGGATCGTATTTAAAGAGAGATAGAATCAATGCGAATTGCAATTATTGGTTCCGGCATTTCCGGCATGGTGACCGCATATTTGCTGAGTCAAGACCACGACATTGTTCTGTATGAGGCCAATGACTACATCGGCGGCCATACCCACACCATCGATGTATCAGTCAGAGGTATTTCCTATTCGGTGGACACCGGTTTCATCGTATTTAATGAAAAGACCTACCCGAATTTTATCAAATTGATGCGGTCTCTCGGGGTGGCCTGGCAACCGTCGAACATGAGTTTCAGCGTTCAATGCGATCAAACGGGGCTGGTTTTTTCACCCAGCACTTTGAACGCTCTATTTGTTCAGCGAAAAAATCTTTTTCGTCCCTCATTTTACCGGATGCTTTGGGATGCGCTTCGGTTCCGGCGTGAAGCGTCGGAACTCATCCGATCCGATGATTACAGCATCACCCTCCAGGACTATTTGGAACAAAAACATTACAGTCATTTCTTCATTGAACATTTCATTATCCCCATGGGCGAAGCCATCTGGTCGGCAGATCCTGTTCAGTTTAGAAAGTTTCCGGCACGGTATCTGATAGAATTTTTTAACAATCATGGTTTTTTGAACGTACGTCATCAACCGAAATGGCTGGTCATCAAAGGCGGTTCGAGCCAGTATATCAATCCCTTAACCCGACCCTATAAAGACCAAATCCGTCTGAACACTCCGATTGCATCGGTCAAACGATTCCCGGAAAAAGTCGACATCACCACAAAGAGGAGAGACAAAGCCTCCTTTGATCAGGTGGTCATCGCCACTCACAGCGACCAGGCCCTCCGAATACTAACGGATCCTTCGGACCTGGAAAGAGAAGTTTTAGGAACTATTCCCTACCAGGAAAATCTGGCCGTTTTGCATACCGACAAATCGGTCCTCCCGCCCAAAAGAACAGCATGGGCCAGTTGGAACTATCACATCCCCAAAGAAGAAAAAGGGCGAGTTGCGCTGACCTATGATATGAATATCCTACAAAGCCTGGGGGCAACGGAAGAGTTTTGCGTAACCCTAAACATGCCGGAGAGAATCCACCCGGATCGAGTTATTCAACGCATCAGTTACCATCATCCGGTCTACGATCCGAACAGTTTAAGCGCGCGCCGGAAACAGGATGAAATAAACGGAAAAAATCGGACTTATTTCTGCGGAGCCTATTGGGGTTATGGATTTCATGAGGACGGTGTGAACAGTGCCCTGTCGGTTTGCAAACATTTTGAGAAAACATTGTCATGATAAAGAGCGCTATATATGAAGGTTCTGTAAGGCATCGGCGATTCAGACACCGGCCGAACATGTTTCAATACCGGCTCTTTTTTATGTTTCTCGATCTAAAGGAACTCCCCACGCTTTTCGATATTCACCCCCTGTGGTCATATCAACGATGGAATGTTGCTTATTTTCGCCGCAAAGATCATTTTGGCGATCCTTCCGTGCCCATGGATACGGCTGTTCGGGATCTTGTTCAAACCCACCTTGGAAAACGACCGGCCGGGCCGATTCGATTGCTGACCCACTTAAGGTATTTTGGATATTGCTTTAATCCGGCCAGTTTTTATTACTGTTACGACGCTTCAGATATCAGGGTCGAAACCATTGTGGTTGAAATCCACAATACCCCTTGGGGGGAGCGCCATTGTTATGTATTCGGTGATAACCAAAATGAGCACCCCGTTGATCATTGGCGACGATACCGTTTCAACAAAATGTTTCATGTCTCACCGTTTATTGATATGGACATCCAATACGACTGGCGATTTCGTGTGCCTGGAGACATCATTCGCGTTCATATGATCGATATCGAAAAAGATAAAAAGCTGTTCGATGCCAGTCTAATGCTCAAAAGGCAACCCATCAGCCATAAAAAATTGACCCTCGTACTGTTGAAATACCCTTTGTTGACGTTGAAAGTGACCACAATGATTCATTTTCAGGCACTTCGTCTGCTGCTGAAAAACACCCCATTTTTTACGCATCCCAAAAAGAGGTCACTGCAATATAGAGGAAATGGCTCATGACGGAAACATTCATGCCATATAAAGTATCTGATCTGGAATGTCTTCGGGAAACGTTTATCGACAGACTGTCCCGTAAACTTTTTTTCGCGCTGATGAAAGATTTTAAGATAGGAAAACTGACCCTCATCGAAAAAAATCAACCGTACCAAATTGGTCAATCATCCAAAGGGGTTTCTTTGGAGGCGACCATTTATATACATCATCCACGATTTTATACGAGTACCGTGTTTGGCGGCAGCATTGGTTCTGCCGAAGCCTATATGGCCGGACTATGGTCAACATCCCATCTGACCAATGTCATACGCCTGGTGATTTTGAATTTGCAATTAATGGACAAAATGGACAAAGGCTGGTCCTGGCTCTCTGATCCTGTTCATAAATTGTATCACTTCTTTCGACGCAATACCCTGAAAGGCAGCAAAGAAAATATCGTTGCTCATTACGATCTGGGGAACGATTTTTACATGCTTTTTCTGGATGAAACATTGACTTACTCCTGCGGCATCTTTGAGCATGAAAACTGTACATTGGAAGCAGCGTCCATAGCAAAATACGATCGAATCTGCCGCAAACTCCAGCTTCATCCCGGTGATCATGTTATCGAGATCGGCGGGGGATGGGGCGGTTTTTCCATGCATGCCGCAAAAAATTACGGATGTCGCGTGACCACCACAACCATTTCCGATGAGCAGTATGCCTTGGCTGAAAAATGCATTTCGACATCCGGCTTGTCCCATCGAATCAGATTGCTTCGCAAGGATTATCGGCATCTCGTCGGCAAATTTGACAAACTGGTTTCCATTGAAATGATCGAGGCAGTGGGCCATCAGTATCTGAATACGTTTTTTAAAATATGCAGTCGGTTGCTCAAGACGAACGGCATGATGCTTCTTCAAGCCATCACCATTGTCGATCATATGTTTGACGCTCATAAACGCTCGGTCGATTTCTCTAAGCGATATATCTTTCCGGGCAGCTGTATCCCTTCAATCCATGCTATTATGAGTTCCATATCCCGTAATACAGATCTGAGGCTGTTTCATCTTGAAGATATTACGCCACATTATGTCCGAACACTTGCCGAATGGCGAAAACGGTTTTTTTATCGCATCGATGACGTTCGCAAAATGGGATTTACCGAAACGTTTATTCGAATGTGGGAATATTATCTTTGCTATTGTGAGGCGGGGTTTGCGGAAAGATATATCGGGGATGTTCAAATGCTGTTGACCAAACCCATGTGCAGACGGGAACCCTTGCTCCCCCCTCTGGCGTGATCTATATATTTATGGGGTGCGCACTCCCGCTTCACTATTGCGTCTACGTGTCTGGTTATTTAAGCGACTTAGCAGCGAGGGCATTCCTTCCCCCTCCGCGTTCTCCCGCGAAAAGCATGCGGGAGCCGCGGTCTCCCCCACTGCTAAGTCACTGAAATAACGAAGCCACTCCGTCGATATCGTTACGCGGGGAACGCACCGCCTAAAAACGTGCAGCAACACATCAGTTTCAACTTCAAAACACTCTGTTATAGTTTATGTGTTTGCCAAGTCCATAAAACGCCTTATTTTTTCTTTGCTTTTTGAAACCAGGGGAAAAAAGCGTTGGTACGCTGAATATATTCTTTGTAGCCCGGCCGATGGGCAACCATGGTTTTTTCCGTTAAGGGAATCCCTGTCATTTTCAGCAGCACCGCAGTGATGGTCAGTGGACTCACAACGGTCCACCAGCTGTTTGGTGTTGAAAATGCAATGAGAAAAATCCCCCACCACATGAGACATTCACCAAAATAATTGGGATGTCGGGTATAGGCCCACAATCCCCGATCCATGACTTTTCCTTTATTGGCGGGGTTGGATTTAAATGCCGCCAACTGCCAATCACCAACAGCTTCAAATATAAAACCCACCAACCAAATGATTAATCCACACAAATCCAACCAGATGATCATTTCCGGTGTCTTCGACGCCACGCCGTACTGGACTGAAATGGAAATGGCCCACAAAAACACAGCCTGGAGCAAAAACACTTTAAAAAGACTCACGATCCAGAAATGTTTTCCGCTTTTTTCACGCCATAAACCATATCTGGCATCCTCCCCCTTCCCCCAGTTGCGCCACGTCATGTGAATACTAAGTCTTAAACCCCAAAACGTCACCAGAAATGTTATTAACAGCTTTCGTCCTAAAAAACCCTCCGTTAAAAAAAAGGTTGCCCAGGCAATCATGACAAATCCTAATCCCCACAAACTATCTACTACCGTTACATTTTTAAGAACAAGGCTGAGTAACCATCCGATAATCATCATCAAGACAACGGCAGTCAAATTGAGGCTAAATACAAAAATTAAATGTTCCATATCATTTCTCCATCTGTCTCTTAAACCTCAATATTCTGATTCGTAAATTCGGAAACGTCATTGAATTCTAAACTCAGGTTGTGGATGATACCGGCTTAACAGGATTAATCACAAGGATTCCTTTGCCTCGATCATCAATGGCTTTTCGTATGTTTTCATGAATCTTGCCGCTGATCGGATAAGCCAGCGCAATTAAAATGGCAATCAGGTTGCACACGGACGGCACCAATGCATAAAGCGTCCGTAAAACTAATGTCACCTGTTCAGATTGTTCCACATTGGGCGTGTACCCTGCTGCACCGAGAATTGAAAGTCCGGCACCGATACCAACCGCCGCTGCGAGCTTTTTTGAAATCGACCACAAACCGATATATTGTCCTTCGCGTCTTTCACCGGTTAACCATTCATCATAGTCGATGACATCGGCCTGTATGGCAGATGGAATCGCCAAGGTGGCACCGAAACCGATTCCAGATAAAAACACCAGCACCCCGTAGATCACTTCATCTCCAGGGCCAAGAAAAAAAACACCGAAAAAAGCACCCGAATTTACGGCCATGGACGTCAACCATGCCGGTTTCTTGCCAATCTTGCGTGAAATCGAAATCCATCCTGGAAGGAAAATAATCCCGGTAACAAAGTATATTAGAAGGAAAAAGTCTGCCAATTTTGATTGTAATACATACTCTACGTAAAAAAGAATCAACGTGGCCGGTAAATTATTCCCAATGGCACTTATGGTGTAAGCAATTAGGAGAATGACAAACGGTCGGTTGTTTCCCATCTGCCGTATTCCTTTCATGAGTCCCAAGGGACGACTAACAGCTATGGGAAGTCGCTCTTTTATGGATAACACACACCACCATGAAAAACCGATAACGAAAGGCGCATAAATCACAGCTATCCAGAAAAATTTGTCCCGTTCTCCCTGAGCGGTATCTGAAAGATTGAACAGCCATTCCATCAGAGCCGGCGAACTTGCAGCAGCGAGGGTTCCGGCAATCAAAAAACCGTCCCGCACGCCAAATAAAGACATCCGTTCATTATAGTCAAAGGTAATTTCAGGGCCCAGAGATTCATAAGGAACACTGACCAGTGTCCAGAAAAAAAACAACGCATAGATACAAACACCGAACCACAGGGCAGAATAAGATGAAGAAGCCTCTGGAGGATTAAATAAAAAGTACATTGACAATGAGACGAAGAAAGACCCTCCTGCAATAAACGGCCGTCTTCTGCCGAACGGCGTCTTTATTCGATCGGAAATGTACCCTATTGCCGGATCTGTTAAGGCGTCGAAAATCCGAACACTCAAGAGGATATAGCCCATTAACACAACATTGACCCCGATAATATCCGTATAAAACTTTGGTATATAAACATAAATTGGTATTCCCACCACTGCAAGGGCATAAGCCGGTGCAGCATAAGCAATCTTTTTATGAAACGGAACAGATTTTCGGGCTTCAGCTTTCATTTTAACCCCAGCAACTGCTTTTTAAATGGTTCGTTCATGGGGGATTCCCCCAACCACATCGAAAAGAGCGCGGATGCAAAATCAGCACCTTTGATAATACCCTTGGTTTTTCCATTTAATGCCAACTCTGTGCCCCTACCCGGGATGTATGTCAATGAATACCGGTCTCCAGGGTGGACATCTTCATAAAGTGAGTTGTGATAATCGATTTGTGGTCGAATTTTTTCCAAGGTTAATGCATCCGTGTTTTCTGAAATCACTTTGTTTGTGGTAATCCCGAAATCTTCTCCTTTTAAGGCATAGAAATACTCAACCTCCAAGCGCTTGGGTTTGTCAGAAAGAACACTTTCTACGGAACTCCCCTCTTCCAGATAAAGTG
>Ga0210110_1000538_pt1 | contig 12490 bp, 11 predicted proteins | sample China_Galinas_PW_2_FD_184865 | JGI IMG/M metagenome (GOLD analysis project Ga0210110, IMG submission 184865) | Wetland microbial communities from San Francisco Bay, California, USA, that impact long-term carbon sequestration - China_Galinas_PWB_D1... | ecosystem: Environmental > Aquatic > Marine... | reverse complement strand
GGCATTGAACGCCGCCGGTGTCGAGCCGCACGAGCCGCAGATTCTCTCCTCTGCCGGTGACGCGCGAACCGTTCTGCTGCACCTTCCCGCTGGAGAGGAGCTGCAGGAGCACGAGGTGCACGAGCGGGCTCGGCTCATCGTCGTCGACGGCGAGGTCGAGGTGACCACCCCGGGCGGCGAGCGCCTCTCGGCGGCGGCCGGACGGCTGCTCGAGTTCGAGCCCGGGGAGCGCCGCACCCTCTCCGCCCGCGAAGACGCGAGGTTGCTGCTGTTCCTCACGCCGTGGCCGGGGGACGGCCACCCAGGTGCGATGACCCTCGAGGAGAAGGGCAGCGCCCGCGAACGAGCGGCGCAGCACCGCATGGTTGAGCGGCCGACAGCTGACTGACGAGCGCCCGTGAGCCAAGCCCGCTCCGGGCCGGAGGGCGCAGCCGAGCGACGTATACTCGCCAGCGATGGAAGACGGCTCCGCAGCGCAGGACCAGCCGACCGGAGACGGCTCGGACTTCCAGGGCCGCCTGGGCGGGGAAGGTCCCGCCGGCAGGCCCCTGCCGCTGTCGGTGCGTTTGCTCGGCGCCGGCGTCCGTGGGGCGAGGAACTTTGGCAAGGCGGCTGGGATCGACCGCGCCGTTCAAGGTGCCGCAGAGGAGGCGATGGTGGCGGCGGTCGAGAGCGAGGCGGTCGAGCGCGCTCTCGTACGGGTACTTCAGGGCCCGCTTGTCGAGGAGGCCGTGAATGGTGCCATGGAGAGCGAGGCGGTCAAACGGGCGCTGATGGAGGCCCTCGACAGCGAGATGGTCGATGAGGTGTGGCGGCGGATGCTCGCGAGCGATGAGGCGCAGCGCCTTGTCGAGAGAATCGCCGAGGCGCCCGAGATCCGCGCCGCGATCAGCGCTCAAAGCGTTGGTTTTCTGGAGGATGTCGGTCACACCATCGGAGATGCGACGCGCCGCCTCGACGGCGTTTTGGAGCGCATCGTGCGGCGGGTCTTCTTCCGGCCGCGGCGCTCGGCGCCGACCGAACGGGCCGGTGCCGTCACCCGGGCACTCGCCTTTGCGCTTGACGTGCTGATAGTCAACCTCGCCTTCTCGGGCTTGGCGGCGGTCGCGGCGCTGATCGCCTCCGCGTTCTCGGGGAATGGAGTGTCCGATCTTGCCCTCGCGTTTGGGACCGCTGCCTGGCTCGCTCTCGAGGCCCTCTACTTCGTTGTCTTCTGGTCGCTGGCGGGCCAGACGCTCGGCATGCGCTTCTTCGGGATCAGGCTCGGTGTCGAGGGGCGCGGGCTACCACCTCGCCGTGCCGTCAGGCGGCTGGCCGGGCTCGTCCTGGCGGGCCTGGCCTTCGGCCTCGGCTTCCTCGGAATCCTCTTCGACGAACGGCGGCGCGGCTGGCAGGATCGCCTCGCCGGAGTCGACGTGCTCTACGCGAGCACCGAAGCGGCGGCGGCTCCCTGGTCGCGCCTGGATGCCGTGGAGTCAGAGGAAGCGGCGGGCTCCCACGATGCGACCGGGGCTCCAGACGAGGTGAAGGCCCCGAGCAGCCGGGGCCTTCACACACAGCAGCTCTCCGGACGGCCGCTTGGCGGCTGATCCGGGTTAGACGGTCAGGCGGTCGAGGTCCCTTCCGGCCCCTCGGCCAGCTTGTAGATGATGATGATCGCCAGGGCGAAGATCGCCAGCGACCAGAATGGGTAGGCCGGGATCGAAAGCAGGGCACCGATCGCGTTGAGAGATGCGACGAAGATGCCAAACCAGCGACCGAACTCGCCGCCCGAGAACAGCGAAAATGCGGCCACGAGCTGAAGCACTCCCAGGATCAACTGGATCCATCCCCATGTATGCAGGCCGCTGATGATGTAGGTCGCGTTCTCGGTGAAGAACTTCGAATCGCCGATTGCCGCGATCCCGTAGATGATGTTAAGGACACCTGCGATTAGCAGCAGCACGCCGGCAAAAACCCACCAGCCGCTGATCAGACTCTCGTCGTTCATGCGTAACCCTTTCGTGCGTTGGCCAGGGGAGCCACTGGAGGAACCTTGGCGTGCGCCAAGTGTTCCTCTAGTTGCGACATGAAGCGATGTGTATCGCACAGGACGGCGGTGTGCCAAAATTCTCGGTGATGACTCGCGCTATGGGACCTCTGGCGCGACGACTCTGCCTCTTCGCAATGGCCACGCTCTTTCCGTTGGCCCCGGCGGCGGCGCAGGGCGCTCCGGGCATTCACCTGCTGGGCGGCGCGTCGCCGGACGGCGCTCGACCCCTGAGGGTCGCGGGCCACGCTCCACGGGCTGGCGTCAGCAGCCTTCGGGTCAGCAATGCCGCGGCCGCCGGGATCCGGACTAACGGCAAGATCGTCGGCGTCGACCCCCGTGAAGGGTCGTACTCGTGCTCCGGCACGGCGCTCAATACGCCGAGCCGCTCAATCGTCCTCACCGCCGGCCATTGCGTGCTCGTCAATGGCAGTACCGGCAGGCGCATCGCCTTCGTCCCCGCCTACGACCATGGCAAGCGTCCCTACGGCACATTTCATGTCCAGTCGGTCTACGTGATGCCGCAGTGGCGCCGTGGCGAGAACCCCGACTTCGACGTTGCCGCGCTGAGGGTGAGGCCGAACCGGCTCGGCTACCTCACCGACGTGGTGGGGTCGCGCGGCTACGTGACGTCGAGATCGCGTCTTTCGGCATTCGAGATCTTCGGCTACCCGGCTGCCGCGCTCAGAGGCAGATCCCTGCGCAGCTGCCGGGCTCACGGACTTGGAACCGATCCGCTCACCAATCGCTTCGCGGGCCCGCCAACCGTGCCGGCGTCCTGCGACATGGCCGCGGGCTCCAGCGGGGGTGCCTGGATGGTCGACGGCCAGTACATCAACGGCGTCACCAGCTACAGCTACGCGGGCCGCCCCACGCAGCTCTTCTCCCCGTACTTCGGCCCCGCGATTGGGAGCTTCCTGCGACAGCTGCCCTGAGGTGGCGGGAGCGCGCGGCCGCTCCGCATAGACTCGCCACCACAGGTTTCGAGTGGAGGGGGGGCTCAGTGAGCGTGGATGCCGTCAGAACACCGGAGGAGCTTTTGCGGGGGTTGCCGGACTTCCCCTTCGAGTCCAGCTACCGGGAGATCGATGGGTTGAGGCTGGCCCATCTCGACGAGGGCGAGGGCAAGCCCGTGGTCTTCTTCCACGGCGAGCCGACCTGGTCGTTCCTGTGGCGCAAGGTGATTCCCCCTGTGCGCGACGCCGGTTACCGCTGCATCGCGCCCGACTACGCCGGGTTCGGACGCTCCGACAAGCCGACGGACATCTCTTGGTACACCTACGATCGCCACGTCGAGTTGATGGCGGCGCTGCTGGAGGAACTCGATATCCGCGACGCCACCGCGGTCGTTCACGATTGGGGCGGGCCGATTGGGCTGCGGCTCTTCGTCGAGCACGCCGATCGCTTCGCTCGACTGGTGATCACCGACACCGGGCCGTTCACCGGCCATCAGAAGATGAGTGATGTCTGGCTCAAATTTCGTGACTTCGTGAGCCGTCACGAGGATCTGCCCGTGGGCTTCCTGGTCAAAGCGGGCTGCAAGCGCGATCCCGGCGAGGACGTGATCGGCGCCTATGAGGCTCCCTACCCGACACCGCAGTCAAAGGCCGGCCCGCGAGCCTTTCCGCTGCTGGTGCCAACCGAGCCCGATGCGCCGGGCGCCGCCGAGGGCCGCGCGGTGGCCGATGCACTTCGCGTCGACGACCGGCCGACGCTGGTCCTCTGGGCCGAGTCCGACGTGGCGCTTCCCTTCTCCGTTGGCGAAAGGGTCTCTGAGCGGCTCAACTTCCCCCCGCCACGAAAAATCGAGAACGCCTCCCACTACCTCCATGAGGACGCGGGTGAGGAGGTCGGGGCGATCATCGCTGAGTGGCTGGTGTCCTGAGTCGCCCGACAAGGGCCCTCAACTCCTCGCGGGGGTGCTCGAGAAGGAGTCGAACGCGGCGCGGTGGCTCATCGTCCTCCAGCCAGGTGACCGTTCCCGGCCAGTAGGGGCCGGGGGGCGTGCCGGGGTGGTGGAAGGCGGACGCGAAAACCCAGCTGCCGGTGTTGTGGAGGCGCCCGCCGCCCGGCAATCCCCATTCGTCCTCGCCGTCGCCGGGCCCACCGCGGTGCGTGTGGCCGGTGATCACATGGGGCGCCCGCAGGTCGAGTCGCGCGGCCATCTCGGTGGCGGCGGCGACGCCGCTGTGCATTATCGCGGCGGCGGAGAAGTCGGTCTCGAAGTTGGAGCGGAGCAGCCGGTTGACGCTCCAGATCAGGGAAGGCACCCCGGCGGCAACGGCAAGGCGGAGGGCCGTCCTCCGGGCGCGGCCCGAGGCACGGTTGCGGCGCGAGATGGCGCGCCAGGCCCGCTCGGAGGGACGGGTCGCCCGGCCTGCAAGTCCCGCCTGTGCGAGCGAGAACGTGAAGCCGTATGCGGGTCGCAGGACACGCTCGTAGTCGGCGGGTACGGCGGGACTTGGCAGCGGCCCGGAAGCGCGCATCACCGCAGCCGCGGTGATGCACTCGAGCCTGGGAAGGGTCATGTGGCAGTCCATGTAGTGGCCATGGATGGCGTAGACGTCGTCGCGCAGCCACACACCGGGGTAGGCGACCTCGAGCCTCGCGCTCCCCAGCCAGCCGGCGATCCTCCCAACCGTCTCACCGACCGCCTCGCTGCGCTGCTCCAGTCCCAGTGGCTCGCCGGCGAATGCCGCCCGCTCCAGCAGCGGCTCGGCAAGCCGGTGGTCGTGGTTGCCGGGGACCAAAACGATCTGACGGCCGGACATCGCCTCTCCGAGCTCCTCGAAGAACGGCCTGGAGATCCTCAGCACCGTTGCCAGCGGAAGCTCTCGCAGCTCGAGCACGTCCCCAAGCAGGACCAGCCGGTCCGCTGTGGCGATCTCCTCGAGCAGCACGCGCCGGATCGCCGCGTCCCGCAGCAGGTCCTCGCCGAATGCGTTGCCCAGGTGCAGGTCGGAGACGATCGCGGTGCGCATTCGGGCAACCTAGCCGGGATTCGGCCCTGTCAGACTCACGGGGTGGCCGGATTCGGTGAAGAACGCTTGGCGCCCGCCAACGGGATCGAGATCTGTTACCAGGAGATGGGCCCATCCGACGCCGAGCCGCTCCTGCTGGTCATGGGCCTCGGCGTTCAGATGCTCGGCTGGGACGAGCGCCTTTGCGAGATGCTCGCCGAGCAGCAGTTTCGGGTAATTCGCTTCGACAATCGCGACATTGGCCGCTCCACCAAGTTCGACGCGGCGGGAGTGCCGAGGCCGGCGGACATACTGCTGCGCCGGCGCGACACCGCTCCCTATCTGCTGCGCGACATGGCAGACGATGCAGTCGGTCTTTTGGACCATCTGGGTATCGCCGCAGCGCATGTCGTTGGCGTATCGATGGGCGGGATGATCTCCCAGACAATCGCGATCCGCGCACCGGAGCGAGTGCGCTCATTGGTTTCGGTCATGTCCACACCCGGTGAGTACTGGTATCGGAGGCTGCCGACCTTGCGGGTCCTCAGACTGCTGGCGATCAGGCCCGGCCGCGGTCGGGAAGCCGCCATCGAGGAGGCCGTGGCGGTCTTTCGCACCATTGGCTCACCCGGGTACTCGTTCGACGAGGCGCGCATCCGCGAGCTTTCCGGTGCGTCCTACGATCGCTCTCATGGCCGCGCTGGGATCGTTCGTCAGTTCCATGCCACGACTTCGTCAGGCGACCGGACCCGTCTCCTGCGACAGCTTCGCATTCCGACCACCGTGGTCCATGGTGCCAACGACCCGCTTGTGCGCCCGTCGGCGGGCCGCGCCACCGCCCGGGCAATTCCGGGCGCACGTCTGCGGATGATCCCCGGCATGGGCCACGACCTTCCCCGCGAGCTTTGGCCCACCTTCGTCGAGGAGATCAGCGCCGTCGCGGCTCGTGCCGGCAAGCGCCCCGGCCCTGCCGACGCCGCAGTTGATCGAGCGGCCTGAGCACCCGGCCCAGAGCGCCGCATGCGGCTGAGAGGAGTCGAACCTCCACGGAGTTTCCTCCACACGGACCTGAACCGTGCGCGTCTACCAGTTCCGCCACAGCCGCGGGATCAGGCAATCTAGCGCTTTGCGGCCATTGTCCGACCGGCGAGACGCACGCCGCAGGACCCCACGCTCCCGCTAGAATCCCGCTCCGCGCCGCTATCGTCTAGGGGACTAGGACGCCGGATTCTCAGTCCGGAAACCCGGGTTCGAATCCCGGTAGCGGTACCTCTAGGAAGGCGCCCGCGATGCGGGCGCTTTTTGTTGAGATGGATTGCTGGAGCCGTTTCTCCGGTCTCCGACGTGCTGGCCAAAGGGGTCTGCGACGGGGCCGAATTGGGACCGTGCGCCAGGTGCGCCAGTTTTTGGGCCCTCTGTGCGCCAGTCGTCTGCGGCCCCCTGGGGTCTAACGGATTGCCGACGCGCGGTGGGTTAAACCTGAATCCACCGATCTCACCGGCCCCTCCATCCCGCATCCCTTCGCCGGGAGTCAATTCCCTCCACCCAGGTAGCACCACTATCTGGGTGAGCGGGAATCGCCCCCCAACTCGGCCTGCGAAGCGGAGGGTCTCGCCGATATCGGTGGATTCAGGCTAAGACGAGTCGCGGCTACGCTTAGGGGGAGCTTGAACGCCCACGTCCCACAAGAGGATCGAGGCCAGCTCGTCTCTCTGCGGCGCTGGAACCTCGGCGTCGGCTCGGCGCACCTGGCCCAGGCGGTGGCGATCCTGCTGCTGGCCGGCGCGGTCTCCCTCCCGGTATCGATCAGCTACCTCACCGGCCCGCCCGGGGCCGGCGAATATGGCGGCCCGAAGCTGCTCTTCGACCTCCGCGTCGACATCGCCGTGGCGGCCTTCCTGCTGCTCGCCGCCGTCGACCATCTCTCAGTGGGAACGTGGGGACGGCGCTGGTATGAGCGCCAGATCACGCGCGGGATCAACCCGGCGCGGTGGTGGGAGTACTCGATCAGCGCCTCGCTGATGGTCGTCTTGATCGCGATGCTCGCCGGGGTGCGCGAGGGCACCGCCCTGGTGGCGCTGTTCGGCGTCAACGCGGCGATGATCCTCTTCGGCCTGATCATGGAGCGGGTCAACCTCGGCCGCACAGAGGTGCGGTGGCGGCCGTTCGTCTACGGCTGCATCGCCGGCGCGGTGCCGTGGATCGCCATCGCCCTGCAGCTCGCCGTCTCCCAGTCCGAGACCAGCGACGTGCCGGGCTTCGTCATCGCGATCTTCGTGACGCTGCTGATCCTCTTCAACAGCTTCGCGGTGAACATGTGGCTTCAGTACCGCCGCATCGGGCCCTGGAGGGATCCGCTGTTCGCCGAGAAGGCCTACCTGGTCCTGAGCCTTGTAGCCAAGAGCGCGCTCGCCTGGCAGGTCTACGGCGGCGCGCTGGCGGGAGGCTGAGGGGCTCGCCCGGGCCCCTCAGCCGGTGCCCGGGCGAGCGTTGCCCGCTATCGCAGGCTGGGTGGGATGAGGACGCGGTTGATCGCGTGAACGATCCCGTTGCTGGCGCGGATATCGGGGGTGATCACCCGCGCGTCGTTGACATAGACCCGCTTGCCCTTGACCTTCTGGCGACTTGGTGCCTCCCGCGATCTGGCGGGCGGTAGGACGGAGTCGGGCGAGCAGGGACGCAAAGGCTTCTCCGGCCATCCCGTGGGGGCCTCAAACTCGCAGCGGTTGCTCCGGTTGCCGATGGGATCCACCGGGGCTATATGGAGGTTTCAGCTCAGCCTGCGAAGCAGGGGGTCTCGCCGATATCGGTGGATATGGTCGCTAAGCGTCGTTTTCCTCCTTCGCCTTGCGCTCTTCCGCGTCGGCGCGGCCGACCAGTGCCGCAAGCGTGTCGTCCGGCCTCATCGCCGCGAGGCCGAAGGTGACGGAAACAGCGGGGGATTGACCATCCAGATCGGATCGCGCACGTTCGATCCGCCTTCTTGCCTCGGCGAGTGAGACACCGGCGATGGTGCAGACGAACTCGTCTCCGCCCCAGCGGACAATGGGGTCGTAGGGACGAACGTTCGCTTGCAGCGCTCCGAATATGCTGCGCAGAAGAGCATCCCCCGCAGCATGCCCTGAGCGCGTGTTGGTCTCCTTGAGTCCGTCGGCGTCGACGAAAACGAGCGTGAGCGGACCCCCCGCCCGATTTGCCCGCGACATCTCATGGCGCAGCAGGATTTCCCCCAGCCCTCGCCTGAAGGCACCGGTTAGCTCATCGAGCTGGGAGCGCTCAAGCTCGGTGCGCAGAAGCTCCCGATCGCGCGCCGCCGCTTCCCGATCGCGCGCCGCGCGGTCGCGATCTGCTGCCGCTTTGACCCGCGCGCTGGCCGCGTGGGCGCGAGCCGCCGCCGCGGCCTCCAGGGCCGCTTTCACGGCAGGTTCGATTTCCCCGACCTCATGTGCGAGGGTCTCAGCCTCCTCGTCGGCGAGGTCGGCCACCTGATCGCGTTCACCGGCGATGCGGTCACGGTTGCGGGCGCTTTCGTCACGTCGCTCCGCTTGGGCGTCGCGCTCAGTCGAGATCATGGTTCGCACTGCGGCAGTCGCCGTCCGCGCCATCGTTCCCTCGTCGCGCTCGGCGTGCGCCCTTTCGTACTCGGGCAACTGCACCGCTCTCTCGGTAGCCCCTCCGGCATCAAGCTGGCGGTCGGCGAGCTCCTGTTCGCGGTCGGAGACCCGCTGGTCGGACAGCGCTGCCGCTCGGTCGCGGTCGGAGAGCGTCTGGTCGGCATCCGAGCTGGTCTGATCGGCCTCCGAGCTGGTCTGGTCAGCGTCGGAGGCGGATTGATCGCCGCTTCTCCAGAGGGAACGCAACCTGCGGGGGAGCAATGACACGGTGGTGCTCCTTTGCCAGTGGGGCGGCCAAGATCGGAATCCATGGCCATCCGCGCATGGCTCAATGTACCAGGGCTCTCGGTGGGAGGTCTCTCGGAAGACGGTTGAGACGCGGTGCCCGCATAGTCACCAAGCCACCCGGTCCGGAGGCGCTCAAGTGTTGCGAGAGAAGCCGAGCCGTATCCGCTCGCCCCACTCCGCGCCCTCGCTGCAGGCCTCCCGCTCGGGGCCGGGGGGATCTCCGACCATGAGGTCGTGAGTTGACACCCACAACCTCTCGGCAGGCCCGGACCTACCTCACGGCGTTCGGAACGTCTCTGAACTCGTCATCTAGTCGGGGGGGAAGACAAGGCAACTCTCGGCAGTGTTCCGGCGCGGTTTGGCTTGTCTGTTACTGTCTAGAGTGACTCGAGGCGTCACCCTTATCGTGAGGACTTGATTTGCCCGGCCACCCTGGCTCTGTTCCACGAGCGGTGACACGAAAGGTGACAGTGACGCATAGTCCTCCCCGGTTTGTGCTGTGGCGCCGGTTTCGCGCCGCTTGGGCACCGGCGGCTCGATGAAGCCCGTGCCCACCCTGGGCATCAAACCGCGGGAGAGCGTCGAGGCGCTCGCGCTCGCCGCCTGGAATGCCATCCCCGACGCGAGTTCGTTGGTGTTCGACACGGAGTGCCGTTACATCGTCGCCCGCGGCCCGGCGTTGGCACTGCATGGGTTCACATCGACGGATCTGGAGGGGCAACTAGCGGAGACCACCCTTCCCCCCGAGCTGTGGAAACTCTATGAACCGTTGTACCACGCGGCGCTGGAAGGTGAGACGTGCTCGCTCGACGTCACATCCACCGACCAGAACCATTGGTGTCGTGTGCAGGTCGGTCCGTTGTTGGGCGCTGATGGAAGCATCGTTGGCGGCGTGTCACTGGCAGTCGACACAACAGATCTGAAACGCGGAGAAGCGCGCTACCGCAGTTTGCTTGCGTCCTCCCCGAACGCGATGGTGGTGGTCGATGAGAGGGGAGTCATAGAGGAGGCGAACGCTGAGTGCCAGCGGCTATTCGGATACCCGAGGGAGGCCCTGCTCGGGGCGCCGGTCGAGATGCTCATCCCCGAGCGCTTCCACGATAAACATCGTGGGAACCGGGTTGCATTTACCCACACAGGTGGCACTCGGTCGATGGGTTCGAAGTCTGAGTTTTCGGCTCGCCACGAGAACGGTAGCGAGTTCCCGGTCGATATCAGCCTGAGCACGCATGAGAGCGATGAGGGACTGGTCGTCACCGCAGTGATCCGGGACCTCCGAGCCCAGCAGGAGCTGGCAGAGTCACTCACCCTTCTCGAAACGCTCAACTCGACCGCACCCGTCGGCATTGCCTTCGTCGACTGCGATTTCCGGATCCTACGTATCAACGAGACACTTGCCGCCGTCAACGGCGCTCCGGTCGAGGATCAGATCGGCCGCCCAGTTGCGGAGTTGGTTCCCGAGGTCTGGCCTCAGCTTGAGCCAGCGTACCGGCATGTCATGAAGACAGGTGAGGTGCTGGCAGGCCAAGACATCCGGTTCGGCATGCCGGAAGCACGGGTGCAGGACCGGGTCTCTTTCACCAGTTTCTATCCCGTTTTCTTTGACGGCACGCTGCTCGGAATCGGGATGATCGCAGTTGACGTCACCGAGGCTCGTGCTGCGTCTGACTTTCGCGAGGCCGTCATGGACAACATGGCGGAAGGGGTATATGTACAAGATCACGAGGGGCTTCTGACCTATATGAATGCGGCAGCGACAAGACTGCTCGGGTTCTCTGAGGACGAGTTGCTGGGGAAGTCGATGCACGACGCCGTCCATTTCCAGCACGCCGATGGCACCAATTTCCCAGCCGATGAGTGCGAGATCCTGAAGTCACAGGTCGACGGGCAGACCGTCCGCAGGGCCGAGGAGACATTCACGAGGAAGAATGGCGAGATCTTTCCCGCCGCCTATTCGTCGGCTCCGATGCGCATCGGAGCCGACGAGAAGGGACGCGTCGTGGTCTTCCGGGACATTTCCGCCGAGCAAGCGGAAAAGGCGCGTGAAGAGCGTGAGCTCTGGAGCCTGGTCTGGGTGGGCCGGATCCGCGAGGCGCTCGATGAGGACAGGCTCATCCTCTACTCCCAGCCGATCGTCCCACTTGGCGACGACCCCCCGCGCGAGGAGCTTCTCCTGCGGATGCTCGGGCGGGATGGCGATTTGATCCCCCCGGGGAGCTTCTTACCGGCCGCCGAGAAATACGGACTCATCGGCGAGATCGACCGCTGGGTGATCTCCGAGGGGATCCGACGTGTGAAGGAGGGACATCGCGTCGATATCAACCTCTCGGCAGCCTCGGTCTCCAGTCCGGAGTTCGTTTCGGAAGTTGAGATGCAAATCAGCAAATCGAACGCCGACCCGTCGCTGCTTGGGTTTGAGATTACAGAGACAGCACTTATGCAGACTCCGGATGTAGGTAAGAGTTTTGCTGAGCGTGTGCTCGGTCTCGGGTGTAGCCTGTCCCTGGATGACTTCGGCACGGGGTACGGTGGCTTGATGTACCTCAAGCAACTCCCGTTCACCTTCGTCAAGATCGACCTTTCCTTCATCCAGGATCTGTCCACGAGCAAAGCCAATCAGCATGTCGTCGAGGGCATCGTCAATCTCGCTCAGGGCTTCGGGTGTAGGACGATCGCCGAGGGCGTCGAGGACGCCGACACCCTGCAGTTGCTTCGCGACCTGAACGTCGACTTCGTTCAGGGTCACCACATCGGAAGGCCGGTGCCCACGTGATCCATCGGTTGCATCCTGCGCCGGCCGTGGGTTCCTGGTGAAAGTCCTGAGCACGTTGTTCATCCGGGATGCTTCTTGAATGCCGGGTGTGACCCAGCCGGATCCAACGAGGACAGAACTACCCGTCTTCTGCGCCGGGGGAGCCCCACTGCCCGGAGTACAGCGTGGCGGCCGATGCCCGGGCGGGGATGGGCCGGGCGCCGAGCGCGGCGAGCGCCAGCGCGAGTAGGACCACGAGGGCGGGGCGTCGAGTGGGGGAGCCGGTTCGCATGGATCCTGTCGCGAGCCGATCCGGCCTACTGCTCGGCCGTGTACTGGAAGGCGACGTTCTCCAGCCAGACAACGTCGTCGAAGGTGTCGTTGTGGTTCGTGTTGTCGACCCAGCACCTCAGCTGGATCATCGACCCGGGGAAGAAGGTTCGATCCAGATCCAGCACGTAGCTGTTGACGAACGTGCTGGTGATCGGGACGCTCTCACTCGAGTTGAACTGGTAGCCGTTAGAGGAGATTTCGCAGTTCATCAGCTCGATCGCCGGTTCGCTACCGTCCTTCACCGCGTGCAGCACGAGCGACCCCCCCCGATGCGTAGTCGGCTGGGACCGTGAAGCTCGTCTGAACAGCGCCGGTATCTGCCATGTCCGGTCCCCCGAGGTCGGAGTCGTCGTCCCACTCGAGCGCCAGCAGCTCTTCCAGCGGTTCGGGGGTATACGCGAGGTTGACGCCGGTGCCGTCGTCGGGTCCGAAGTCGATCGGCGAGGTCGGGCCTACGAACGAGCTGAGCGGCAGGTCGACGGTCCTGATGCGATCGAGGATCTGTGGCGGGCCG
>Ga0210110_1000536_pt1 | contig 12498 bp, 7 predicted proteins | sample China_Galinas_PW_2_FD_184865 | JGI IMG/M metagenome (GOLD analysis project Ga0210110, IMG submission 184865) | Wetland microbial communities from San Francisco Bay, California, USA, that impact long-term carbon sequestration - China_Galinas_PWB_D1... | ecosystem: Environmental > Aquatic > Marine... | reverse complement strand
GGGCCGCTTCGGGCTACAGTTCCGGAGAGGCGATGGCTGCCATGGAGCGGATCGCCGGCGAAACCCTCCCTGCCGGTTACACCTACGACTGGTCCGGGATTTCCTACCAGGAGCGCAAAAGCAGCGGGCAGGTCTCGATCCTCTTCGCGCTGGCGCTGCTTTTCGCCTACCTGTTCCTGGTTGGCCAGTATGAAAGCTGGAACATCCCTCTGGCGATCATCATCTCGGTCCCGGTGGCCACCCTGGGGGCGCTGATCGGCCTCTGGCTGACCGGCTTCAGCCTGAGCATCTATGCACAGATCGGCCTGGTGCTGCTGGTCGGCCTGGCCAGCAAGAACGCCATTCTGATCGTCGAATTTGCCAAGTCACGGCGCGAAGATGGATTGAGCATCGCCGACGCGGCGGTCGATGGTGGCCGGATCCGCTTCCGGCCGGTGCTGATGACATCATTTACCTTTATTTTCGGGGTGCTCCCGATGGTGATTGCGACCGGCGCCGGCGCCGGCAGCCGCCAGGCCATCGGTCTCACCGTTTTCAGCGGCATGCTGAGCACGACTCTGTTCGGCATTTTTCTGATCCCCGTACTCTATTCCGTGTTTCAGTCGGCGCGCGAAAAAGGAAGCGCCTGGCGCGCCAGAAGACAGGCCGGGGGGAAATCATGAGCCAGATCACGCAAGGCATAGCTATGGGATACAAAGCAATCCGCGGATATCGAGCAAGGCGACAAATCTCTGGTTTATTCTTTTCACTGCTGCTGATGATCTCGACATTGTGCGGCTGTGCGGCGGTGGGACCGGACTATCACCAGGTTGAGCCGCAGGCGCCGGAAAGCTGGCACACGGAACTGCAGGGAGGGCTGACGGCGGAACAGCCGGCGCCGGCCGACCTGGCGCGCTGGTGGACGATCCTGCAGGACCCGCAACTCTCGGCCCTGGAGGAGCGGGCGGTCAAGGGGAACCTGGAACTTCAGGAAGCCCGGGCCAGAATCCGTGAAGCCCGGGCGTTGCGCGGACTCAACCGGGCCGATTTATTCCCGACTCTGGATGCAGGCGCGGCGGCGTCCAGGTCCCGCCACCGCAACAGCAGCGGGTCGAATACTGAAACGGAGCTGTATTCCGCCGGTTTTGACGCCGGCTGGGAGCTGGATCTTTTCGGCGGCGTCAAGCGTTCCGTGGAAGCCGCCCAGGCCGATCTTGAAGCGACCCGGGAAGATCAGCACGATCTGTTGGTAAGTCTGCTGGCGGAAGTGGCGCTGAATTATGTCGAGGCGCGAACCTTCCAGTCCCGGCTGGAGGTGAGCAAAGCCAACATCAAAGCGCAGCAGAAAATCTACGACCTGAACCGTTCACGTTTCGAAGCCGGGCTCACCGGGGAGCTGGCGGTTCAGGAATCGTTGCGCATCCTGGAAAGCTCCCGATCCCTGGTTCCGACCCTGGAAACGGGGCTGGAGGCGGCGAAAAACCGTCTGGCCGTACTGCTCGGGGCACAACCGGGCAGCCTGCATGAGGAACTGAGCGAACGTCAGCCGCTGCCGGTCCTGCCGCTCAGCGTTGCCGTGGGAATCCCGGCCGAAACCCTGCGCCACCGACCGGATGTACGCCGCGCAGAACGGGAACTCGCCGCGCAAACGGCCCGTATCGGGGTGGCCACGGCGGATCTCTATCCGAAGTTTCGCCTGTTCGGCACCCTCGGCCTCGAAGCGAACAACGCCGGAGATCTGTTTCAGGCCGCCAGCAGAACCTGGAGTGTCGGCCCGAGTGTGAGCTGGAATCTTTTTGATGCGGGCGCCGTCCGGCGCAATATCGAGATTCAGAATGCCCGTCAGGACCAGGCCCTGAGCCGCTATGAGCAGACCGTCCTGCGCGCCCAGGAGGAGGTGGAAAACGCCCTGGTCGCCTATGCCCGGGAACAACGGCGGCGGGAGTCGATCGCCAACGCGGCGACAGCTGCGGAGCGGGCGGCGGAACTTGCCCGAGATCAGTATCAGGCCGGTCTGGTCAGCTTCAATAATGTTCTGGACGCGCAACGCTCGCTGCTCGCCCTGCGGGATGATCTCGCCAGCAGCGAGGGAACCCTCATCTCCAACCTGGTCAGGCTGTACAAGGCGCTGGGCGGCGGTTGGACGGCGGAGTCCTCAGACCCGGAAACAACGGTCGCTGAAAAGCAATAATTCACCTTTCCCTTCTGACCTCGAACCATCCCCCAGCCGGGAATGGTTCGGCGAGGACTGCCGCAGGATACAATGTGACTATTCTTGCCGACCTGCAGGCACTCCCCGTTCCCTGTATCCGGTCGAAATCTTGCTGGCAATCGTCAAATTTCGGCGGGAGCATTTATCTGTCTCGTTGCGCCCTGAACAGCACCACAAATACCTGTCTCTTTTTTTGACGTTTGTCTCCTCTCCTGTCTCATATTTCTACATTAAAATACCGTTATCTTCTAAATGTCCGTAATCATTAATGAGAAGAATTGGCATACGCCTTGCTAATTCAGTGGCTACCAAAACAGAATACTTGATAAAGCCAACCCCTGCGTCAGCAGCGGACGGAAAGCCACGGGTTCTTAAACAGGTTGGTTTCACCGACGACTTCAAGGACAGCCGAGCTGCCAATGACATTTTCCAGGGCAGGCTCGGCTTTTTTATTACTTTGGACCAAAACCCGGGAAAGGAGAATGAAGGAATCTGAATACAGCTAAAACTCGTGCAATGAAATCCGTATACGATCGGCTTGATAGAAAAACGGGGAGATATTTTAATTTCAAGCTCAGTGGGAGGCAAACATGATGAAAGCGCGATTTTTGCAGACCTTGTTTCGGTCAATGCTGGTTGGCCTGATGATTTTCACTTCGGCGAGCCTGGCGCTGGCCGACTGCCCGGCCGGCGAGGTCCCGGCGTTCGAAGGATCGGATACTTGCATTCTCGATCCTGGAGCAATCCCCAAGTACGAGATTCCACTGGTCATCCCTCCGGTGATGAATACCACCGGGATGGCCGACACCTATGACATCGCGGTCCGTGAATTCAATCAGCAGATTCTTCCCGGCGGCATCTGGGACGCCCTAAACGGAACGACTCACAACTACCCCGCCACCCCGGTCTGGAGCTACGGACCGGAGGCCGACCCGGTCCCGGCCGTCGCTCCTGCAACCAACTCGCAGTTCAACTACCCGGCCTACACCATCGAGACCGTCTCGAACGTTCCGGTCAGTGTCAAATGGCGCAACGAGCTGGTCGCCCTCGCTCCGGACGGCTACCCCTATCCTGAAGGTGACCCCATGCGCACCTATCTGCCGCACCTGCTGCCGGTTGACCAGACCCTGCACTGGGCCAATCCGCCGAAAGACTGCCGGAACGGTGATACGAAAACCGACTGCTCCGGGTCCAGCGACGCCCCCTACATGGGTCCGGTCCCGCTGGTGACCCACCTCCACGGCGCCCACGTCGATTCGAACAGCGATGGCTATCCGGAATCCTGGTGGTTGCCGGTGGCATCCAATCTCAATCCCAACTATGCGACCGCGGGCGGCCTTTTTGATGACGCTACCGGAATGAATCCGGGAAACCTCGGCTATGCAGACTACGTCTACCGCAACGACCAGCCGGCGACCACCCTCTGGTACCACGACCACAGCCTGGGGATGACTCGTCTCAATGTCTATGCCGGCCCGGCCGGTTTCTGGCTGATCCGCAACGGACAGTATGACAAGCCGAAGGATACCCTGACCGGTTTGCCGGCAGTTCTGCCTGGCCCGGCACCGGTTGCCGGTGACACGGTGGGCGAACTTAACCTGCCGGGCTTGTTGGGTGTGACCGATAAGCGCAGTGGCATCCGCGAAATCCCCATCGTTATCCAGGATCGCAGCTTCACCGGCGACGGCAAGTTGTTCTATGCCGACAACCGCGCCTTTTTCGAGGGGTTGAATCCTGACGGCGGCACCCTACCGACCCTGAATATCCCGTTCATTAATGCGGCCGACAAGGATTCGGTGTCCGACATCGCACCGATCTGGCTGCCCGAGGCGTTTTTCAGCGTCATGGTGGTCAATGGCGTCGCCTGGCCGAACCTGGATGTCGCCCAGGCCAAATACCGCTTCCGCCTCTTAAATGGATGCAATTCCCGTTTCCTCAATCTGGCGTTGAAAATCGTCGATTCGTCAGACCCTGCATTGATCGGCACAGAGATACCTATCTACCAGATTGGAGCGGAACAGGGATACCTGCCCAATGTCGTGCAAATTCTGACCGGTTCCGCCACGCCGCTGCCTGGCAACGGCACCGTACCGCCATTGATGCCGGCAACCTACCCTGGCCAGGCTCTGCTGGTGGGTCTTGCCGAACGGGCTGATGTGATCGTCGATTTCGGCGGACTGCCCATCGGCACCCGGGTCCGCATGATCAATACCGCACCGGACGAACCGTTCGGCGGCTTTTTTGATGATCCTGCAAACCCGGACACCACCGGGCAGGTGATGGAATTCACGGTTGATCGGACAGCGAGCGCGGCAGATGCCCTGTCCAGTTCACCGCTGAATATCAAACCCAAAAACGAACCGATGAACAAGGGCCAGGTCAAGATAACCCGGCAGGTTTCCCTGAACGAAGGGCTCTCCGAAAAGCTTTGTGTTCAGGAAGATGCTGATGGCAATCTGGTTGTCGTTCCCGGCAGTATCCCCATTGATGAAGATAACTGCACGGGTGCCGGCGAACCCTTCGGGCCAAAAGAAGCCTTGCTGGGCACCGTCGATCTGACCAATCCGGTAGCAGGCCCCCAGGGAATTGCCCTGAAGTGGACGGATAATACCGGCGCCAGCACTGATGCCCAGATCACCTTGGCCAGTGGCGTGACCATGAATATCAAGGTCACGGAAAACCCGATTGAAGGGGATACGGAAATCTGGGAGATCTACAACTTCACTGCCGACGGACACCCGATCCACCTGCACCTGGTGCGCTTTGCCGTGGTGAACCGCGAGATCTTCACCCAGGATTCCCCCAAATTCGATGTTAATCTGGCCCCGGTCGGTTCGGTTTTCCCAGCGGAACCCTGGGAAACCGGTTACAAGGACACCGTAATTGCCTATCCGGGCGAAATCACCCGGGTCAAGGCCACTTTCGACATCCCGGGACTCTACGTCTGGCACTGCCATATCGTGGAACACGAGGATAACGAGATGATGCGACCTTACGTCGTTTCACCCAAACAGAAGCAGAGCAAGAAAATGTAGCTCTTGAGTCAACCCATGACGCCTGTATTCGGGTGCAGAACATGACGGGCCGCCTCCATTTTGGGGCGGCCCGTCCTTATCGCACTGATGAGAAAAAATCCATTGGGTCGATCAGGATACACCCCCAGCACTCACCCAAAGCTCACCTGGAAAATCAGAACCGGCCAGCAAAATCCGCAAAGCCTGAGCGCCGGTAGCCTCCTAATACTCCCAGATCAGACCGACCACGGCGCCCTGGCGGGAAAGATCGAGGGTTGTCCGAAATGGCGCTTCATCAGCGCAACCGAGGAAGGCGTCGTTGATGAAGGAGCTGAAGTAATACCCTACGGCCGCACCCACCAGGACATCCGAGGGGTAATGCTTGCCTTCTTCAAGGCGCGCCCAGCCGGTGGCGACAACCAGACCGCCGAGGCCGATCCGGGCAGCGATGCGCTCCCCCTGCGTCAACGGCAGAACGTTGAGATTGCGTGAGGTCAGGGTGGCCAGAGCAGCAGCTCCCGTGGTGTGCCCCGAAGGAAAGCTTTGGTTGTCGCTCCGGTCGGGGCGGGTGCGGAGGTTGAGCTCCTTGAGTCCCAGGGTCACCCCCATGGCGGTGCCGACCGCCGCGCTCCCGACGACGCCCCCCTTGAACTTGGCTTTCAGCCAGGGTTTCGGCTGCTCACCCCCAGGCGCAGCCAAAACGGTCATCCCGTAAAGCGCCGCCGTGGTGTAGACCAGGGTGTCGCTGCCGCGGTGGGCGCCCGACTGCGAACCGAACAGGGGATGATGGTCGATCGCCCACTCCGAAACTTTCTTATCCCAGTCGGTCGCGCGAAACAGCGCCGCACCGGCCAACGGCGCCCAGGTCTGGGGCGCCAGAGCGGAAGCGCGCGCCGCCGCCTTGATCCGCTGCCACCCGGGATGCAGGGTCGCCCGTTCCCCCCAGAGCCGGCCGTTGGGCAGAGTGCCGCAACCGGTCAGCAGCACCAGGACAAACAAAACCAGGCCGGAACGGTAATTAGCCATCACCTACTCTTTCTTGCCACCCGGCCGACAGCCGGTCACCGGAGGTCGCGGGCGGAAAAATTTTTCAGAGTATAGTGTGAGGAGGCAACGATCGCCAAGGGCTTTTCAAATAAATGAGGAGCATATCGACCGGGTCGTTCCATACCGGTAGTTTTGTTTATATTCCACTCGCGATATGATATTTTGTGGCTTCCGCTTCCTCCTGTAGCGGACCGCCCCGATCTCGCTGCAAGGGGATGACTTTCCCATTTTTTCACTGACTCAGCTAATGCATTGGAAAACTGCCGATGAAAATGACCGCCCGTAAAATATTCTTGCTTGCTGTCCTGCTGGGCGGGTTTGCTGCCGGTCTGTACTGGTGGGGTGGTGCGCCCGCACACGAACCGGGGAAAGCCGGAGGAAAGGGCGGCGGCGTCCGGCCGGCGCCGGTGGAAGTGATGCCGATCGAGCGAGGATCGATCGAACTGCGGCGAACTTTCAGCGGAGCGCTGGAACCCCGGGCGGAATTTGTCGTCGCCCCCAAAATCTCCGGGCGGGTGGAGCGGCTGACGGTAAATATTTCCGATCCGGTCAAGCGCGGCCAGCTGGTTGCGGAACTGGATAGTGACGAATATGTTCAGGAGGTGGCTCAGGCGCGGGCGGACCTGGCGGTGGCCAAAGCCAACCTGTCTGAGGCCCGCAGTGAGCTGGAAATCGCGACCCGCGATCTCCAGCGGGTTGAAACCCTGCGACAGCGTGGGGTGGCGTCCGAATCCCAGCTCGATTCGGCCAAGGCAAACCAACTGGCCAAGCAGGTCAAACAGGAGGTGGCTCAGGCCCAGGTGGTGCGTTCCGAGTCAGCGCTGGAATCAGCCAACATCAGGCTCGGTTATACGCGGATCACCGCCGGCTGGAGCGGCGGTGAAGAGCAGCGGGTGGTCGCGGAACGGTTTGTAGATGAAGGGGAAACGGTGGCGGCCAACGCGCCGCTGTTACGCATCGTCGAACTCGATCCGATCGCCGGGGTGGTCTTTGCCACCGAGCGTGATTATGCCCGGCTGCAACCCGGTCAGGCGGTGATCCTGGCCACCGACGCTTTTTCCGGTGAAGAGTTTCAGGGGCACATCGAGCGGATCGCCCCGGTTTTCAAACAGGCCACCCGCCAGGCGCGGGTTGAGCTGAACATCGACAACCCCGCGCAACGTCTCAAGCCCGGCATGTTTATCCGCGCGACCGTGGTTCTGGACCGCAAGGATAACGCCACAATCGTGCCCGAGCAGGCCCTGACCAAACGCGGCGACCATCTCGGAGTGTTCCTGGTGAGTAAGGATAGCCGCTCCGTCAGCTGGCGCGATGTGACCGTCGGCATCCGCGACGGCAGCCGGGTGCAGATCGAAGCCAAGGGGCTCTCCGGCCGGGTTGTGACCCTGGGACAGCAGTTGCTTGAGGACGGCTCCGCGATCAGCATTCCCGCTGAACAGACAGCTCCGACCGCTCCCGGTCAGAAGGCGGAACACTGATGAATCTGCCCAAATTCAGCGTCCGGCGGCCGGTCTTTACCATCATGATCACCCTGATCGTGGTGATCCTCGGGGCTTTTTCCCTGACCCGCCTGCAGATCGACCTGCTTCCCGATATCGAGCTGCCGACCCTGACCATCCGGACCGAATATGAAGGCGCAAGCCCGGTGGTGATGGAACGCCTGGTGACCCAGATCGTCGAAGAGATCGTCGCCACGGTGCCCGGCGTGGAGGACATGACCTCGCAGTCGTCGGAAGGAAGCAGCACCGTGCGGGTCAGCTTCGGTTGGGGAACCGATCTTGACACCGCGGCCCAGGACGTCCGGGCGATCCTCGAAAACGAAATCAACGAACTCCCCGACGATATCGTGCGCCCCCGGATCAGCAAGTTTGACGTGGCCAGCTTCCCGGTGGTCATCCTGGGGATCTCCAGCGACCTCGATCCGGTTGAGCTGACCGAGCTGGTGGACAATCAGGTGCGCTACCGTTTCGGGCGGCTGCCGGGGGTGGCCCAGGTCGATATGTGGGGGGAATACAAGCGTGAAGTGCGGGTCGAACTCGATCCCGACCGGGTCAAGGCGCTCGGGCTCCCTCTCGATCAGGTGTTGCAGGCGATCCGTAACGCCAATCTCGACCTGCCGGCCGGCAAGATTGAACAGGGCAGTTACGAAGTGACCCTCCGCGCGCCGGCGGAATTCAGCAACCTCGACCAGATCCGCAATACGGTGATCTATCAACGGGAAGGGGCCGCGGTGACGCTCGGCCAGGTCGCCCAGGTGCGCGATACCTACGAAAAGAAGAGTCGGATTGTCCGGGTCAATGGCGAACGCGGGCTGCGGGTCGCGATCCGCAAACAGGCCGATGCCAACACGGTTGACGTCGCCAAGGCGATTCTGCATGAGATCGACGAGGTCAACCGGGCCTTTCCGCAGATCCGCATCATTCCGGTGATCAACCAGGGGAATTTCATCGAGCGCTCGATCGCCAACGTGGCGCAATCGGTTTTGTACGGCGGCGGTCTGTCGGTGCTGGTGCTGCTCTTTTTCCTGCGCAATATCCGCTCGACGCTGGTGATTTCCCTGGCAATTCCGATTTCGGTGATCGCCACCTTCTCACTGATCTATTTCGGCGGTTTCACCCTCAACCTGATGACCCTCGGCGGCCTGGCGCTCGGGGTGGGGATGATGGTCGACAGCTCGGTGGTGGTGCTCGAAAACACCTTCCGCAGGCGGGATGAAAACCAGGAACAGCCCGAAGTCGCGGCGGTCGAAGGCGCACGCGAAGTCGGCCCGGCAATTATCGCCAGTACCATCACCACGCTGGTGATCTTCCTGCCGCTGGTTTTCGTGCGAGGCGTCGCGGGGGTACTTTTCCAGGAACTCTCCTTCGTTATCATCTTTGCCCTGGTCTGCTCGCTGCTGGTCTCGCTCAGCCTGCTGCCGATGCTGGCCTCTCGACTCCTTGAGACCCCCGAACAGCTGCGTGCCCGCCGCGCTCCCTGGATCGAGAACCTGATCGCCCGCTCCGACGCCCTGTTCAAAGGGCTGGACAACGCCTATCGTGATCTGCTGCAACGGGTACTGCGCCATCGCCTGCGAACGGTTTTTTGGGCCCTGGCCATTCTCTGCGCCAGCCTGCTGCTGCTCCCCTTTATCGGCACCGAATTTCTCCCGCCGAGCGACGAGGGGGAGGTGCGGGTCACGGGGGAGATGGAAATCGGCACCCGGCTCGACCTGCTCGACCAACAGGCGCGAAAGATGGAAAAAATCGTCTATGAGGCGGTGCCGGAAGCGGTTTCTTCGGTGATCAGCGTCGGCTCCTCGGGATGGCGGCCGAGCGATGCATCGAAGACGGAAATTCGCCTGTCGCTGCTCCCCGCTTCCCAGCGCAAGCGGTCCAATGTTGAAATCGCCAACGACCTGCGCAAACAACTCACCGGGAAAATCCCCGGGATGACGATCCGCACCAGAGCGCCTCAGGGGCAGTTCCTGCTCCAACGGATTCTGGGAGGAGTCGAAGGGCTGACCATTGAAGTCCGCGGTGTCGATCTGGCGACCCTCGATGCCTTGGCGTTGCGGGCGGCCGGGATGATTACTGACATTCCGGGGATTACCGACATCGACACCAGTCAGGAGGCCGGCATTCCCCAGCAGGAAATCCGCGTCGACCGCGACAAGGTCGCCGACCTCGGGCTGAGCGTGCGCGATGTGACCGAGATCCTGGAAACGGCGGTCGCCGGGTCCAAGGCGGGGGAATTCCGGTCACAGGGGAATTCCTATCGCATTTTCGTTCAGCTCCAGGACGTCGAGAAACGTTCCCTGGATGAAATCCTCGATCTCACACTGACCACTAAAAGCGGAGAACAGGTGGCGTTGCGCAACCTGGTCAGCAATGTAGCGAGCCGCGGCCCGATTCTGATCGATCGCAAAGATCAGCAACGGCTGGTGACGATCCAGGCCAATGTCGCCGACCGGGACCTCGGCTCGGTGGCGGCCGACGTGCAGTCGGTGCTCGACCAGATCCCCCACCCGGTGGGTTACAACCTCTCGGTCGCCGGCAATTTCGAAGAGCAGCAAAAGGCCTTTCACGAACTGGTGATCTCCCTGTTGCTCGCCCTGCTGCTGGTCTACATGGTCCTGGCCTGCCAGTACGAATCGTTGCGCGACCCGATCGTGGTCATGGCCTCCGTGCCGGTCGCCGCGGTGGGAGTGCTGGTGATGCTGTTTCTGACCGGGACCACGCTGAACCTGCAGTCGTACATCGGCTGCATCATGCTCGGCGGCATAGTCGTGAATAACGCCATTCTGCTGGTCGATCAGGCCGGGCAGCTCTGCCGCGGCGGCATGCCGGTCGCCGAAGCGGTTGCCGAGGCCGGTCGCCGCCGACTGCGGCCGATTCTGATGACGACCCTGACCACCATCCTGGCTCTGATCCCCTTGGCGTTGGGGATCGGTGAAGGGGCCGACGCCCAGGCCCCTCTGGCGCGGGCGGTGGTCGGCGGACTGACCGGTTCAACCCTGATCACCCTGGTGCTGATCCCGGCGGTCTATTCCCTGTTTCACCCGGAACGGAAAGGAAGCGGCCAGTGAGGTTTCTGTATCACCCCCCTGTCCTGTTGCTGAGCATCATGCTGGTAACCGGGTTCTGCGCCGGCTGCGCTCCCGTCGATCGCTGGAAGCTCTTTGCCGACAGCCGGTCTCCGCAACCGGATCTGGCTGAGGTTGAAACACAGGTTGTGCCGCTGGAATTTCAGATGTCAGCCCCGGAACCGGCAACTCCGAATCGATCGGGCGCAGAGCTCAGCGAACTATCGGTCGAGCAGGCCGTGATGCTTGCGCTGGGCAACAATCGCGACTTGCAGGTGCGGCAATTGACGCCGACGATTGTCGGCAGCTTCGAAGAACTCGAGCGGGGCCGCTTCGATCCGGAATTGTTTGCCGAGGCCGAATACTTCAAGGAGCAGGCGAATGAAACCTCCCGTTCCAGCGGCGAACAGTTCAGCGTTAAGGCCGATGATACGACCGGGATTGCCGGCCTGCGCCAGCTGCTGCCGACCGGGACGACCATTGAGGCCAGCATTTCCCAGGAACGTAACATTTCCAACCGCGCCCCCGAGCAGCAGACGGCGCGGGCCGAATTGAGCCTGACCCAATCGTTGCTGCGCGGCTTCGGCCCGGCGGTCAACCTGGCCAGCGTCCGCCAGGCCGAATATGACACCCTGGCGAGCGTTGAAGAGTTGCGCGGTTTTACCGAAGCCCTGCTGGCCGATACCGAGACCGCCTATTGGAACTACGTGCTGGCCCGGAAAGAGATTGCCATTTTCGAGGAATCGCTGGAGGTGGCGAAAAAGCAGCGGGAGGAGATTGAGCTGCGGATTGAAGTCGGAATTCTGCCCGAAATCGAGGTGGCTGCCGCCCGGGCCGAAGAGGCGTTGCGAGTGCAAGCCTTGATCAATGCCCGCAGCCAGCTGGAAGATCGCCGCCTGCGGTTGTTGCGCCTGATCAGTCCGGGACCCGACAACGACCTCGATCGACAGATCACCGCGACCAGCGAACCGCGCCTGCAACCGCAACCGATTGCGGATCTGAGCGACCGGCTGCAGCTGGCCGAGCAATCCCGTCCCGACCTGAACGAAGCGCGACTGAGACTGCAACGCAACCGGTTGGAAACGGTCCAGACCCGCAACGGCCTGCTACCCCGGCTGGAGCTGTTTATCGCCCTGGGGAAAACCGGATTTGCCGATACCTTTTCCGACTCATTCCGCGAACTGAACGGCAACACCTACGATCTGACTGCCGGCGTGCGCTTGAGTCATTTCATCGGCAACCGGTCCGCCCGGGCTCGCAATCTGGCAGCCTATGCCACCCGGCAGCAGGCGCGCGAGGCAGTCGACAACCTCCGACAGCTGGTGCAGCTCGATGTGCGCCTGGCGGTCAACGAAGTCGAACGGTCCCGCCAGCAGATCGACGCCAGCCGGGCGACCCGCAGCTTTCAGGAGCAGACCCTGAAAGCCGAGAAGGAACGCTTCGACGTCGGTACCAGCACCGCACTGCAGGTTGCCCAGGCACAACGTGACCTGCTGCAGTCCCAGATTGCCGAAATCGAAGCGATTGTCAACTATCGCATCGCCCTGGTGAAGATGTATCTGGCGGAGGGAAGCCTGCTCGATCGGCGCGGGGTGCAAATCGCCCGCTAACCCATCCGGCCGGCTCAGCCGTTGATCTCTTTCGGGGCCGCTTTCACGCAGTTTCGCCCGCTCTCCTTGGCC